>Ga0105351_1001730_pt1 | contig 9876 bp, 7 predicted proteins | sample EN4Hudsemesocosm_FD_83662 | JGI IMG/M metagenome (GOLD analysis project Ga0105351, IMG submission 83662) | Methane-oxidizing microbial communities from mesocosms in the Hudson Canyon - EN4B Hudson Canyon | ecosystem: Environmental > Aquatic > Marine > Cold seeps | place: Hudson Canyon | collected... | reverse complement strand
CACTTGCAGAAGATTTATTACAGGGGAGAACCAGCTAATGGCAGAAAAGAAAACACCAATGGGCGATGACCCGTTAGCGTGGTTAGCTGAAGGTGACGAAAGTGGAAAATCAAGTTCACCACCTGATAAAAAGCCAAGAACTAGACGAGCAACGACACGACGTAAGGCGGCAATAGTGAAAACAGAAACAGAGTTATTAGAGGAAAGTTTTGCCGCTTTAGCACCTAGAGGTGCTGAGTTGGCTGAACAGTTCTATGTACGATTATTCGAGCAGTATCCTGAGTTAACCTCAATGTTTGAAGGGATATCGATTAAAGGGCAGCAGAAGAAGATGCTTGCATCATTAGTCCTTCTGGTACAAAACCTGCATAAACCTGAAGTATTAAAAGACTATTTAATGGGCTTGGGTGCCAGACATGTTCATTATGGTGTTACTGCAGAGCAGTATCCCATGGTGGCAAAAACATTACTGGGTGTCATGGCAGAGTTTGCAGGTGAACTTTGGACTGCTGAAGTAGAGCAAGTATGGACAAACACATTAAATACAGTTACAGAAATTATGTTAGAAGCATATGAGCCGACGGAGACAGATGAAATGGCGATTACTAAACAATCAGTAGAGCAAGAATTAGCAGTGATGAGAGCAGCGGTTGATGGCTCAAGTACAGCCTTAATGATGTGTGATAAAGACCTCATAATTACCTATGCTAATCCAGCTGTTATGATCTTATTAACGAACCGCCTCACGGAATTACGTGAGGTCTTTCCCGGGTTAGACTTAAATAACGTCGTGGGAACATGTATTGATGACTTCCATAAAGATGCTTCTTTACAAAGAGGCATTTTATCCGACCTTGTTAATCTGCCCTATAACAATCAGATTCAGTTGCTTAATATTCATTTTGATTTAACAGCAACAGCTATTGTTGATGAAAATGGACACTACAATGGCAATATGGTTGAGTGGAAAGACATTACTGAACAAGTTAATTCTGAAGTTGAAGCGGCTAAGAGAGAGGAAGAAGTATCACGATTACAGTCAGCAATTGATGGTGCAACAAGTGCACTGATGATGTGTGATCAAAATCGCGTTATTACTTATGCTAACCCTGCTGTGATGAGCCTGTTGGCTAATCGATTGTCAGATTTGCGTAAGCTTTTCCCGGGCTTGGACTTAAACAAAATTATCGGAACGTGTATTGATGATTTTCATAAAGATCCATCATTACAAGCTGGTATTTTAGGCGATGTAAATAGATTACCCTACCGAAATCAGATTCAAGTCTTAGATTTACACTTTGATTTGAATGCAACCGCTATCGTTAATAATGCCGGTGAAATGATCGGTAATATGGTTGAGTGGAAAGATATTACCGAACAGAAGAATGGTGAAGATGCAATTGATGAATTAATTCAAGCTGCACAAGTAGGTGAATTAGAACAACGCATCGATGCTGACTCATTTGAAGGTTTTATGAAAGATGTTGCTAGCGGTGTGAATAATTTGATGGATGCTGTTTTAGCACCAACACAAGAAGTTATTAGTGTATCTCAATCATTGTCGGATGGTGATCTTACCCGGACAATGGATGGTGACTACCAAGGTATGTTTGCCACTTTAGCAGGTGCTTTAAATGAGTCCGTGAACAAAATGTCAGAAACAGTGACAGATATCAATGAGTCAGCCACAAGTATTGGTACTGCTGCAAGTGAAATTTCTGAAGGTAATATTGATTTAAGCCAGCGTACAGAGCAACAAGCTTCTTCACTAGAAGAAACCGCATCAAGTATGGAAGAGCTAACCAGTACTGTTCGTCAGAACTCAGACAATGCGCGTCAAGCAAATCAATTGGCATCATCGAGTCGTGAACAAGCTGAAAAAGGGGGCTCAGTCATTAAAGAAGCGATTGATGCGATGACTGCAATCAGTGCTTCTAGTAAGAAGGTAACCGATATCATTGGTGTTATTGACGAGATTGCATTCCAAACTAATTTATTAGCGTTGAATGCTGCGGTTGAAGCGGCTCGAGCAGGTGAGCAAGGTCGCGGTTTTGCCGTTGTGGCATCTGAAGTTCGTAACTTAGCGCAACGTTCAGCTTCTGCTGCGAAAGAAATCAAAGAATTGATTAATGATAGTGGCGAGAAAGTGAAAGAAGGTTCTATGCTAGTAGATGAATCTGGTCGTACATTAGAAGAGATTGTGGCAAGTTCTAAGAAAGTAGGTGACATTATTTCTGAAATTGCAGCTGCGGGTGCCGAACAAACTCAAGGTATTGAGCAAGTCAATAAAGCTGTGACTCAAATGGATGAAATGACACAACAAAATGCAGCCTTAGTTGAGCAAGCTGCTGCTGCAAGTGAGTCATTAGATGAACAAGCGAAAAGTATGCAGCGTATGATGGAATTCTTTGATGTGGGAGATGAAGCACCTGCACGAGCAGCAAAGGTTGAAGCGCCTAAAGTGGCTCCAGCAAAAGCAGTAGTTAAAAGAAAGCCAGCTAAAGCAAAATCAGCACCTAAACCTACAACGCCAGCATCATCTGACGATGATGAATGGGATGAGTTTTAGAGACTGTAAGCAGGAACATACATATTATTGGAAGAGCACTATAGCTCCTCCAGCTTTGGATAACGCTGGTGTTTAAGGATTAGCTATGGCAGAAAATCGTGAGTTCGAGTTTTCAGATAAAAACTTTGATCGTATTCGAACATTTGTATCAGAAAATACCGGTATTGTATTAACTGATAAGAAAAAAGACATGGTTTACGGTCGTCTATCAAAGCGTGTTCGTAAAGGTGGTTTTGGTAGTTTTGAGGCCTTTTGTGATGCCTTAGAGTCAGGTGATGAAGTCGAGCAAGACTTCATGATCAATGCAATTACTACAAATTTAACGGCTTTTTTCCGTGAAAATCATCACTTTGAACATTTAGCAAATACCGTTATTCCTGAGCTGGTAGAAAAGAAAGGCTATAACAAGCGTCTTCGTATCTGGTCTGCAGGGTGTTCAACAGGTGAAGAACCCTATAGCATTGCCATGACCTTGAAAGAAGCATTACCCGATTTTGACGATTGGGATGTCAAAATTCTTGCTACAGATCTAGATGCAAATGTGGTCGCCCAAGGAAAAAGTGGTATTTATAGAGCCGACCGTATTACAGGTATTCCTGAAGATCGTATTAAACGTTGGTTTAAACGGGGGCGTGGTGAACAATCTGACATGGTTAAGGTAAGTTCTGAGTTGCAACAGATGATTAGTTTCAAACGTCTTAATTTACTACATGAATGGCCGATGAAAGGGACGTTTGATTTAATGTTTTGTCGTAATGTGGTGATTTATTTCGATAAAGATACTCAGAGAGGTTTATTTGAGCGCTATGCTGAAATTCTAGAACCAAACGCACATTTGTTTATTGGTCATTCTGAAACACTCTTTAAAGTATCAACACGTTTTGATTCTTTAGGTCACACCATTTATCGGAAAAATAGTTAATGACCACGCCTCCTCCTCAACCAGACTGTTTACCAGACTTTGAGCATGTTAATCGCTATTGGGATAAAGTTCAAAACTCTTGGACGGCAAAGATTCTCCCTGGCGAATACTATGTAACAACTCAGAGAGGAGAGGTTGTTGCGACTACATTAGGATCCTGTGTCTCGGCATGCATTCGAGATAAGGTCTTTGGTATTGGTGGTATGAACCATTTTATGTTGCCTGTTAAAAGTGAGCATGCCAGTGACGATTGGATGGATTCTGCTACACGTTATGGTAGTTATGCAATGGAGCATTTGATTAACGATATATTGAAAAATGGCGGTAATCGAAAAAACCTTGAAGTAAAGCTGACGGGTGGTGGACGAATTATGGCAAATATGTCCGATGTGGGCGCCCGCAATATTGACTTTGCAATAGAATATTTGCAAACAGAAAATCTTGATGTGATAGTGCAAGATCTTGGAGACATCTATCCTAGAAAGGTTGTTTATTATCCTGAAACGGGTCGATTACGAGTGAAAAAACTGCAAACCCTTCATAATGAAACACTTATGCAACGTGAGCAAGCTTACCAACATGAATTGGATGTTCAACCTGATTCTGGTGGCATTGAACTTTTCTAAAAAAATTTATATGAAACAAAATAAAATAGATACCACAAGTGTTATAAGCTGGTTATAATCAGAACCATATTATAGGAAGGGAAGCCCTTTTAATGGCGAAGATTACTGTTCTTGTTATTGATGATTCAGCATTAGTAAGAAAGCTTTTATCTGAAGTTTTAAATTCAGATCCTGATATCGAAGTGATCGGTACAGCGATTGATCCGTATCAAGCACGTGAAAAGATTAAGAAACTCAAACCTGACGTACTCACCTTAGATGTTGAAATGCCTAGAATGGATGGCGTAACATTTCTGAAAAATATTATGCGTCTGCATCCTATGCCTGTTGTTATGGTGTCAACGCTAACAGAGCAAGGCGCTCAAGTAACATTAGAATCTTTAGAGGTCGGGGCGGTTGATTTTGTCGCCAAACCTAAAGTGGATTTATCTAATACCTTAGTTGATTATCGTGATGAAATTATTGAAAAAGTAAAAACAGCAGCGGCAGTGAATATTAATGCACTGGGTCGTGAACACCATGATTTGCCCGAGGTGCCAGAGAAATTAACAGCTGATGCTGTGTTATCTAAACGTGCCCCTAACTCTATTCCTTCACATTTAAAAACAACAGATAAAATTATTGCAATTGGCTCATCTACCGGGGGTACTGAAGCGATTAAAGATGTATTGACTCGGTTACCAGTAAATTGTCCCGGTATTGTAATTACACAACATATCCCCTCATCGTTTAGTGGTCCTTTTGCTGCTCGAGTCAATGGCTTGTCAGCGATTGAAGTATGTGAAGCTGAAGATGGTCAGCAGATCTTACCTGGTCATGCCTATATTGCCCCCGGAGATAAACATCTTATTGTTGAGCGCAGCGGTGCTCGTTTCTATTGTAAGTTAAACGATGGTCCTGCAGTTAGTAGACATAAACCCTCTGTTGATGTGTTATTTCGATCCGTTGCTCAAAATGTTGGTGCTAACGCAATTGGGGTTATGCTAACAGGGATGGGAGATGATGGTGCTAAAGGCATGTTGGAAATGAAAGACGCGGGTGCCTTTAATTTTGTACAAGATGAAAAAAGTTGTGTTGTATGGGGGATGCCTATGCAAGCGATGAAAAATGGCGCGGCAGAGTTAGAAGTACCTCTCAGAAAAATTGCTGAAAAGTTAATGAAATTGGCATGAAAATACCTTTTTGAGCCTATAATCACGCTTCTCTATGTAGTAGGGCATAGTATTTGCTTTATTCTTTAGTGTTTTAGACCTTTTAACTATCAAAATCTGATTGTGGGAATAGCAGCATGAGTAAGAAAACCTTTATCCCTATACTTCTATCACTTGTTTTAGCAAGTGTTGCAGTGTGGCAAAATAATTATCTTGCATTAGCCTTTATCGCTTTAACTGCTGGTATCTGGACTATTTTGCCGTCAATTATTGCCGTTAATGCCAAAATAGACCCTGTTCCAGTAGAAGATGAACCTGACTTTTCAGATGTTGTTCATTCAATGCACGATGAGGCGCATAGTCATCTTAAAGAACAATTATCATTGATTGATAGTGAAAGTCAGCAGGTAAATGACTTGGTGCAGAATGCCATTTTCCAACTCACAGATAGTTTTCAGGGTTTAAATACTCAAACGGATAAGCAAGCTGAGTTTCTGCATGACTTATTACATCAAAATGATAATGGGCATTTAGGCAAGTTTGTGTCTGAAACTGAAAACCTTTTAGGCTACTTTGTTGAGCAAGTTTTAAATACGAGTAAAGACAGTATGTATTTGATGCATCGACTCGATGATATGACCGTAAAGGTCAGTAGTATTTTTGCGTTATTAGATGATGTGAAAGATATTGCCTCACAAACTAATTTATTAGCACTCAATGCGGCTATTGAAGCTGCGCGAGCAGGAGAGGCAGGACGCGGCTTTGCAGTTGTTGCTGACGAAGTGCGTAAATTGTCTAGAAAATCCGATGATTTCAGTGATGAGATTAGTCGACTAACGACCGAAGTGAAACATACGCTGTCAGAAGCCACAGAGGTAGTGAATAAAGTTGTTTCCGCAGATATGAATGTGGCTTTAAGTAGCAAACAACAAGTCAGTGAGATGTCCGATTCAATGGCAGACTTAGACCAGCATACCAATCATATTATTGCTCAAACTCAAGAGGCGAGTCAGCAGATCAATGTAATGGTTAATCAAGCTGTAACATCATTGCAGTTTGAAGATATGTGCACACAGCTTCTAGCACATATTACTCGCCGTATTAATGCGGTGTCAGGCTTGAGTGAGCTTGTTGATGGACTTCATGAGGCACGAATGAATCCTAGCTTATTAGATAATTATCGAGATTCATTGACGAAATTAGAAGAATCCTTGATCTCGCTCAAACCTAAGATCGCTTCAGTGCAGCATCAGGCCGTCTCTCAGCAGGATTTAGATGACGGTGATATTGAACTTTTTTAATTGAAGCTCAATGCTAATTTGATTACACTGTAGTAACAGTAAAAAAACTAAGGATTAAGAAAATGAATATTTCAACCTCTTCGGAAGGTAGCAAGCAGATTATCAATATTCAAGGACGTTTTGACTTTTCAGTACAGGCTGATTTCCGTCAGGCATATGAGGGAGCACCAAGCAGTAATACATTTGTATTGAACTTTGCATCTGCTGATTATATGGACAGTTCGGCATTGGGTATGCTGTTATTGTTACGTGATTATGCCGGTGGCGATGATGCAAAAATTGAGCTAACAAATTGTCGTTCAGAAATTACAAATATTTTAGAGATTTCTAATTTTCAGAAACTATTTAAAATAAGTTAAGATACATTTCCGATTTATAATTTCTAAGCAAGAATAATGGAAGATAAGCAAATCCATAGCGCGGATATTATCGTAGCAAAACATTTGTTTGATCGCATTGAACGAATGGGCAATTATGATCTGCCAGGTTTATCTTTTTGGCAGCAATCCCTTGGTGAATTTTGTGGTGATCTCGTTATGAGTGCACCAAGACCTTCAGGAGGCATTAATATCCTAGTAGGTGATTTTGTCGGACGCGGCCTGCCTGCTGCAGTTGCGGCTCTTCCCGTTGCTGAAGTGTTTTATGGCATGACTGAAAAAGGTTTTGGTCTTAGCGATATCATTGAAGAGATTAATAAAAAACTCCTCTTTGTTTTACCTGATGAACTGTTTTGTTCAGCGTGTTTAATTGAGTTAGAACAAGAAGGCAAGATGCTGGCTATATGGAATGGAGGCTTGCCTGATTTACTTGTTTTAGATCAACACTCTAATATAAAACACCGCATTCCTTCTTCACATATTCCTTTGGGCGTTAATGAAACAGAGAAAGCTGATTTAGAAACTGCTTTTGTTGAGGTTGAATCAGGCGATAAACTTTTTTGTTGTACCGATGGTGTTCTGAATGCCCTTGATCTGGATAAAATGAGTTTAGGGCAAGAAGCTGTTGAGCAATTAATGCAACAAGGTGCAAATTTAGAAGCATTATCAGCACAGGTGGCAGCTTATACCTCAAACGCAGATCAGATCGATGATATGACCGTTCTAGCGTTAGATATTACTGCTATCCAGAGTTATGACACTACGTTGTCAATTTATGATGCTCAAGTCAGTTTCCCTCCCGCTAATTGGCAGGTGGATTTTAATTTTTCTGCAGATGTATTAAAACAATTGGATCTTGTTCCAATGGTTGTCAATATGCTGATGCAAATACAAGCTCCTCATGAACATAAACAGCGTATTTATACCGTATTAGCAGAAATGTGCAGCAATGCACTCGAGCATGGTGTTCTTAAGCTAGAATCAAGTATGAAAGAAAGTGCAAATGGCTTTGCACAATACTATGCGCTGCGTAGCGAACGTTTGGCAGAATTAGAAAATGCCCATATAAAAATATCACTCGCTCATGAGCCTTGTGAACAGGGTGGTAAATTACAAATACGTGTTGAAGATAGTGGCGATGGTTTTGACTATCAGCATCATGCGAGTAGTTTGGCAGAAGATAAAAATAAACTCTGTGGGCGAGGTGAAGCGCTGCTTCGTCAGCTGTGTTCTGACTATTTCTTTAGTGGCAAGGGCAACATAGTCAATGCCGTTTATATTTGGACGGCTTAAGAATAGAAGTAACTCGTTATTGGCATGTTGATTGCTTTCTCTTAATTAAAATGAATTTGATGTCAGGATGGTGACATCCAAGGAGACAGTATGGGTCATGAATTACAACTAAAACTAGATGTAAGTGCTAAGCCGGTCACGAGTGGTAAAAATAAAACTATTGATAGCTCTTCAGAGCAAGGCCGCACTGAGTTAAAGCCATTTTCATCAGCCTTAGATGAACAGCTAGAAAAACAGCCTGTCGAGCAGAAAAAAACAACTAAATCGCAGATGTCAGAAAAAGTTGAGAAAGCACAAGCATCTCAGTCAAAAGATGTACCAGCGGAAGAAGTGGTCATGCAAGACGGCAATATTTTGCCGAAAGAGACAGAAGAAGCGGATATTGATTTGGTTTTAACTGAAGAGATTGATATTGAAACGGATGTTGAAATAGATGTCGACGCTTCAGATGTGGAACGTGTGGAAGAAAAAGTAGCAAATGTAACTACTGATGTTGGACATGAAGAGACAAAGGATGGTGTTGTCGAGCAGCCTAATGGTGTTGTTATCGGGCAGCCTAATGATGTTGTTGTCGAGCAACCTAATGATGATGCTGTTGACCAGCTTAATGATGCAGTTGTGTTGGATGCTGGCCCTGTAGTATTACCAACAAAACTTGCTAAGCCAACTAATGCTCCGGCAGAGGCAGAAAAGAAACCAAACGCGAATGCTAATATAATTGCAGGTAGTAAGCGACCTATTTTAAGAAAGCAGCAGATTGCCGAACAAGTGCAGGCTGCCGTTGTGAGTAATGTGCGTCAAGATGATATGACAGCGGGCAGTGAAAATAAGAAGCAGCAAGGTCCAATCTTACGATCTGATATTTTAAATGCCCTGAATAGTAAGATGAATGGTGGGGATACAACAATAGAAGGTTCCACTTCTCTTAAGACTGATAAAGTAATTGCGGCTCAATCTCAATTTTTAGAAAAGCCGGTTGCGAATTTAAATAAAGTAGTTGAGCAATTAAGTCGGCGCAAAGCAGAGCCCCTCCAACTTAGAGCCGCTCCTGAGCGACACGTCAGTGGGCTTGTGACGGCTTTAACACAGGGAATAGCATCTGCAGCTGCTACAACCGCAGTTCAAGCGACAACAGCAGGTCAACCTGTTTTAGCAATGCAGCCTGCAATGCAATCTGAAGCTTGGGGGCGTATTTTAAGTAGTCGTGTGGTCTGGATGGCTCGAGAAGGTATTCAGCAAGCGGAGTTAAGATTGAATCCAGCTAATCTTGGACCTGTCGACGTTAAATTGCATATGAATAATGAACAGGCTAATGTAACCTTTATTGCTCAAAATGCGGCAACAAGAGACGCCTTGGAACAGGCTTTACCTAGATTACGTGAAAGTTTCCAAGAAAATGGAATGGACTTGGCAAATGCCAATGTATCTGATCAGGAAACTGAGCAGAATAATGAAGAAGAAAAATCAGATAATTCATCTACAATAACTAAGATGGCAAGTGATGAGTTAGATGCTGAAAATGATTCAATTGAATCTGATGATCTTGAATTAGGCGTAAGTGTATTCGCTTAAAAATGGTTAAAACTGTGCATAGAGAAGAGTGGAGAAAGAAATGTTGAAATTAGAGAATTATTCTT
>Ga0105351_1001729_pt1 | contig 9880 bp, 9 predicted proteins | sample EN4Hudsemesocosm_FD_83662 | JGI IMG/M metagenome (GOLD analysis project Ga0105351, IMG submission 83662) | Methane-oxidizing microbial communities from mesocosms in the Hudson Canyon - EN4B Hudson Canyon | ecosystem: Environmental > Aquatic > Marine > Cold seeps | place: Hudson Canyon | collected... | reverse complement strand
TGGGTTGACGTTAACTATGCAAGCCAGATACAATTTAAAAGGAATTGATATTTTTAAAATCAATATTCCTTATGCTATTAAAATGTATTGTGTTTGTGTTGTTATGTTATTACTTGTTTCAAATTATTTAAAACTTTAGGGAATAAAATGAATATATTTTTTTTACTTCTAATAAAAATCTTTCCACTATACTTAAATGTAGGCCTTGGTTTTTTAGCTACAAAATACCTAGATGTGCAAAGACACAGTGTTGCTTCTTTACTTATTTATATCATTGGACCAATTGTTGTGTTATCTGCAACCATGAGTGTTGAAATCAATGCTAGTATTGCCTTTTTGCCAATATTTTTGTATATTTTTGGATCTACTATCGCTTTTGTTACCTTATGGATTTTTGGTAAAAACTGGAATGACCCTACTGGAAATATTTTAGCATTTAGTGCAGGTACTGGGAATACTGGTTATTTTGGAATTCCACTCGCGTTAATATTTTTTGATACAAACTTGGCAAATATTTATATTTTCACGGTTTTAGCATCGTTGCTGTACGAAAATACTACAGGGTTTTACGTTACAGCTAAAGGGAACTTTACTGCACGACAAAGCCTCATAAAAGTGAGTAGACTTCCAATTTTACATGCATTTATTATTGGTATTTCTCTAAACCTTATGGGTATTAAACTTCCAGAAGATTTTACTTTTTATACAGACCAGTTTAAAAGTGCCTATGGGGTTTTAGGTATGATGATGCTGGGAATGGGATTACAAGGATTTAATAAAAGTGAAGATTTGGATTTGAAGTTTATCAATATCGCATTTTTTATTAAATTTGTATTTTGGCCTGCTAGTATCTTGGGACTTATATTTTTGGATAAAACAGTAATTCACTTATTAAATGATGATTTGTATAAAGTTTTGATTCTATTTTCAATTGTTCCACTTGCAGGTAATTCTGTCTCATTGGCAGTTTTATTAAATGCTAAACCAGCAAAGGCCAGCTTGGCTGTATTTTTAAGTACCATTATTTCCATTGTATTTATTCCACTTGCTTTATATTTGTACGGCGGTTTTTAAAAAGAAATGATGTATAATCCATTTTTAATAAGTTATAAATTATACAGGAGTATATTATCCGTCTAGGTCAAGTTAAATTAATTATATTAGTATCATTGTTCATATGTTTATTTGATAATGTTTTATTTTTTGAAAACGTATTAAAAGTCTATCCTTTAGATTCAAAAAATTTGGGTTTTTTGATATCTTTATTTGTTGTGTTATTTAGTTTTATTATATTTTTATTTACGTTAGTATCTTCAAAATATACCACAAAACCAATTTTAATCATAATTCTATTGTCGTCTTCCTTGATTAGTTATTTCATGGATACATACAATATAGTAATAGATTATACCATGATACAAAATACAGCACAAACCAATCTACATGAAAGTATGGATTTATTTAGTATATCATTACTAACTAATTTGTTTTTATTAGGAGTGATTCCTTCTTTTGTTGTTTATAAAATTAAAGTTGAATATGGCAGTTTTAAAACAGCATTATGGACAAAAATTAAAACAGTAATAATTTGTTTAGTAGTTATTTTTGCAACTATATTTTTATTTAGTAAGTTTTATTCTTCTTTTTTTAGAGAACACAAACCTTTAAGATTTTATACTAATCCAACCTTTGCTATTTATTCCTTGGGGAAATATGTTAACTTAATGGCCAGTAATCAAAACATTGTAGTAAAACCAATTGGTTTAGATGCAAAAAGTTTACAGCCACAAAATAAAAAATTACATATTGTAGTAGTTGGTGAAACGGCAAGAGCCAGTAGTTTTTCACTAAATGGGTATGACAAAGAAACAAACCCTTTGTTAAAACAAGAAGATATTGTTAATTTAGGGGATGTTAGTTCATGTGGTACATCAACGGCTATATCAGTGCCTTGTATGTTCTCTATTTACACAAGAAGTAATTATAGTTACAAAAAAGGTCTTTCAACTCAAAATGTATTGGATGTAGTAAATCATACCAATAATGTAAATATTTTATGGAGAGATAACAACTCAGATTCAAAAGGAGTTGCGCTTAGAGTAACCTATGAGGATTATAGAAACTCTAAAAAAAATACTATGTGTAAAGATGAGTGTAGGGATGAAGGTATGCTTGTAGGACTACAAGATTATATTGATAAAAGCGGTGATAAAGATGTACTAATTGTACTTCATCAAATGGGTAACCATGGACCTGCTTATTATAAAAGATATCCCAAAGAGTTTGAAAAGTTTACACCCGTATGTAAAACTAATCAACTGGAAAAATGTACAATTGAAGAGATTAATAATGCATATGATAATGTTATTTTATATACAGATTACTTTTTATCCAAAGTGATAAATTTACTTAAACAAGACGATGAAACCCATGAAACATCTATGATTTACATGAGTGATCATGGAGAATCATTAGGTGAAAATGGTTTATATTTACATGGGTTACCTTATTTTATGGCTCCAAGTGAACAAACTAAAGTAGGTGCACTTATGTGGTTTGGAGAACAAACTAAAAAAAATATAGACATAGAGAAAATTAGAAAAAATGCGGGTGAAGAATATTCCCATGCAAACTTATTTCATACTATATTAGGTCTAATGGAAATTGAAACTTCTGTCTATAATAAAAATTTAGATATTTTAAATAAACATAAGTAAAAGGAAGTCAAGTGAGAAACCAACCAAAATATCATTTTTTTAAAAACACAAGTTATGCCTTAGCTGGTTTTAAAGATATTATTCAAAATGAGACTTCCTTTAAAATTGAATTGGTTATTGCTATTATTTTATTACCCGTATTATTCTTTATTGATGTATCCCTAACCCATAAACTGTTTATGTTTATAACGTTGTCTGGTATGTTAATTGCTGAAACAATAAACAGTGCAATTGAGCGTGTTGTTGACTTAGTGACTTTAGATCATCATGATATGGCTAAACGTGCAAAAGATGTAGGTAGTACTATAGTATTTTTGAGTATTATGGTATTTGTTGTTGTTTGGGGAAGTATTATAATTAGCCTATTTTAATTATCAAGGTTAAGATTTTTTAAAACTTGATAATTTTTAAAATAATTGATAGTTTGTAATAACAGTAATGTGATAATACCCAATACCCAATATAGAAACCACTGAGAAATCATACCAATAAACCCATCTTCATAAAAATAATCTGCTACTTGAAATATAAGAAAAAAACCAATACTTGACTTTAGTGAAAATTGGTTATTTTTATTAAAGTCAATTATTTTAGTATTGTGTAACTTTTTTTTGAAATAAAACAGAGTTATGATAATAGGAATGATGGATAAAATCAAAAGATATTCACTCAAAATAATTTCAAGGGTTTTACTTCTTCCAAATACAAAAAGATAGGTAATTATTAAAAGAATAAAAGATAGAGTAAAAAGATTTTTTGAGTTTCCCAATAGTTGTCCTTTGAATTTTATTGCACAATAACCAACGTAGTATTAAAAAGTATTTTAAAACCCTCTTAACAATACACCCAGATAAATAGCAAGTAATCCCAGTGCAATATTAAGGGGAATAAAGATATTTGCAATAGGCAGAAGTTGTTTTTTTACATCTGTTAGGTTTCCTGCTAAAAATGCTTTTTCAGCTTTGTTTCGTTTGATGTAGATGGTAATATAAACTAAGGTCATAATAGTCCATACAAACTCTTTAACATGTACAAACTTATTCAGTGGAGTTTCTTTTATATCCATTCCAAAAACCAGCATAAGGGCTGTTATTAAAAGTAGGGCAATAAAAGGAAGTACGAGATTAAAAAATCTTTTTAGATTCTCTAATGTGCGTTCAATTTTTATTTTTGGATCTTGTATATTTTGCATGGAGTAATGAACTGCAAACCTAATTGCAATCATTCCTCCTATCCAAATACAAGCACTAAGTACATGAAGAAAAACTATTAACGCTGGAAATTGCAAAAATAGTTCTTTCATGTTTTATCCTACAAGTTTTCTTTGGCGTAAATTAATGCAAGCTCTTTAGCTTCATCAATCTTAGTTACATCTTTACCACCCGCTTGTGCAAAGTCAGGACGACCACCACCACCACCACCAACAATTGGAGCGATGTTTTTAATCCAGTCACCTGCTTTAATGTTTGTATTTTTACTTCCAGCAACCATCATTACTTTATCACCTTTTGCTTGAAGTAATAAAGCAGCAACTTTTTCATTGCCATTTTTTAAATCATCAATAATTTTTTTAATATCGCCATTTTTGATAACATCAACAACTATTTTTGTTCCATCAATCATAAGTTCATTCATAGGTGCTGCTGTTTGACTCACAGCTTCATTTAATTCAAGTTTTAATTCTTTGATTTGGTCTTTAAGTTTTTTAATACCAAGTAATACATCATTGTTTTTAATTTCACTTTGAATTTTATGCATATCACTAATAATAGTTTTAGTGTAGTTAATGGCACTTAGTCCACATACAGCTTCAATTCTTCGCACTCCAGCACTAACGCCACTTTCTTTAGTGATATAAAAACTTCCAATATCAGATGTATTTTTTACGTGAGTTCCTCCACAAAATTCAACTGAGACATCTCCGAAATTTACAACTCTTACTACATCCCCATATTTTTCGCCAAACATTGCAATTGCGCCACTTTTTTTAGCTTCTTCAATTGGAAGTTCTTTAATGTTCCCTTTTAATCCTCTTGAAATCATAGTATTTACTAAATCTTCAACTTCATCGATTTGCGCTGTGCTCATTGCTTTTGCATATGTAAAGTCAAATCTTAATCTCGAAATGTCATTTAAAGAACCAGCTTGTGCTACATTTTCTCCTAAAACCATTTTAAGTGCAGTTTGAAGTAGATGTGTCACACTATGATGTTTTGCAACTTCATATCTGTTTACCACAATAGCATCAACAGTATCGCCTTTACTTAAAGGCGAAAGTTCTACTTTTATTTTTGAAAGAATAATGCCATGAAATTTTTGAGTATCTTCAACTGTAACTACATGACCATTCCCTTCAAGTGCACCAATATCGCCAGCTTGTCCACCACTTTGAGCATAAAAAGGTGTCTCATCTAACATAACCCAACCTAAACTTCCTTCAGCTAGAGTATCAACTGCTTTAAAGTTTTCATCTAAAAGTGCAGTGATCATACATGTTGCAGTTACATTATCGTATCCGATAAATTTGTTTGTTCCATGTTTTTCAAGTAAAGTTTTGAAGTCACCGTCGTTTGAACTATCCCCACTACCTTTCCAAGCAGCTTTCGCTTTTGCTCTTTGGGCACTCATTAGTTCATCAAACTTTGTAGTGTCTGCTTCCATGTCTTTTTCTCTTAACATATCTTGTGTTAAGTCCAATGGGAAACCAAAAGTATCATATAGTTTAAAAGCAACTTCTCCTGAAAATTTACCTTTAGTATTTGGCAATTCTTCTTCAAATAGTGCCATTCCACTTGAAATAGTTTTGAAAAATCTGTCTTCTTCTAGTGTTAATTGTTCTTTAATATATGAACTTTTCTCAACGAGCTCTGTGTAATGATTTCCAAGAATATCACATAAAGTATCAACAAGTTTTGCCATAAATGGTTTTCGCAGACCTAGTAAATATCCATGTCTAACAGCTCGTCTTAAAATTCGTCTTAAAACATAACCTCGACCCTCTTTATCAAACAAAATTCCTTGAGAAAGCATAAAGGTAGTCGCTCGTAAATGATCTGCAATTACTCTGTAACTACCAATAGTTTCTTTAGTATGTTTTTTGTTTGCTAATTCTTCTACTTTTTTAATGATGGGTTGAAAGTTTGAAGAATCGAAGTTATTTAAAACACCTTCTTTTATTGCAATGACTCTCTCTAATCCCATACCCGTATCAATAGAAGGTTTTGGAAGAGGATTTAACGTACCCGCTTTATCTTTTTCATATTGCATAAATACTAAATTCCAGATTTCTAAAAATCTGTCACCTTCGCCACCTAGATAATCTTCATCACTGTTAAAGTTTTCGGCACCTTGATCATAGAAAATTTCGCTACATGGTCCACATGCCCCTGTATCACCCATAGACCAGAAATTATCTTTATCTCCAAATCTTTTGATTTTACTTTTATCAATGTGTTTTTGCCATAATTCATATGCTTCATCGTCTGAATCATGAATAGTTACCCATAACTTTTCAATAGGAAGTTCTAAATTTTTTGTAATAAATTCCCATGCATAAGCGATGGCATCCTCTTTAAAATATTCACCAAAAGAAAAATTTCCCAGCATTTCAAAAAGTGTATGATGTCGTGCTGTGTATCCTACATTTTCTAAATCATTATGTTTTCCACCTGCTCTAATACAAAGTTGGCAACTTGTAGCTCGCGGGTTTTTTGGCTTTGGTACTGCACCTGTAAATATATCTTTAAACTGAACCATTCCAGCATTTACAAATAGAAGTGATGGGTCATCTGGAACTAATTGCATTGAGCTAATTACCTCATGCCCTTTACTTTCAAAAAAGTTTAAATACTCTTGTCTAATATCCATGTTAAATATCCATATAATTAAATTTCACATCTTTGCGCCAAACATTGATATATTTGGTTATAAGTTGCATTTTAAGGCATAAATTTTATCCAAAATATTATTCATAACTAATTAAGGAATAATATATTGTTTTTTGCAAGTTTACAGTAGTGTTTATACAACTGATTTTAAGGTTAAGTCTGTATAATTTTTATACTATAGAATAAGAAGGAATTAATGATGAGTAAATACACAGAACTTACAAATGAAAACTTTGAAAACACTGTTAAAAGCGGTGTTTCATTGGTTGATTTCTGGGCCCCATGGTGTGGACCTTGTAGAATGATTGCTCCTGTAATTGATGAGTTAGCGCAAGAGTTTGCAGGAACTGCTAATATTTGTAAAGTAAATACAGATGAGCAACAAGACTTAGCTGTAAAGTATGGAATTCGATCTATCCCCACTATTTTAATCATGAAAAATGGTGAAATAGTTGATCAAGTTGTTGGTGCGAGTTCAAAACAAGCATTGGCAGATAAAATCAATCATCACTTATAAAAAAGGGCAGTCTCCTGCCTTTTGATTTCTACTTCATTTCCCCTTTCTTTTTACTTTTTAAAGCACAGCTTAATCCTATACATTACATTTTTCTAGTTAACCTTAAACTTAATAAATATTTAGTATTATTATGCCCTTAAAATAACACAAGGAATTCATATGTTGGATTTGGCAATTATAGGCGGTGGACCTGCTGGTTTAACTGCAGGACTTTACGCAACTAGAGGTGGACTTAACAACGTTACTATGTTTGAAATGGGTATGCCAGGTGGACAGATTACTACTTCATCAGAAATAGAAAACTATCCAGGACAAGGTGAAGTTATGACTGGTTTAGATCTAATGGAAAATTGGCCTAAACAAGCAATGAAGTTTGGTTTAAAGCATGAAATGTCTCAAGTTGGGCAAGTTACTAAAAATGGTGACACGTTTAATATAAAAACAACTGATGGAAATATTCAAGAAGCCAGAGCCGTATTATTAGCAACAGGTTCAGTTCCAAGAAAAGCTGGTATTGCTGGTGAAGATAAATTCTTTGGACGAGGTGTTTCAACATGTGCTACTTGTGATGGTTTTTTCTATAAAGGTAAAGAAGTTGCCGTTATTGGTGGTGGAGATACCGCATTAGAAGAAGCAGTATACTTGGCAAAAATGTGCTCAAAAGTATATGTAGTGCACAGACGTGATACATACAGAGCAGCTCCTAGTACAATTGAACATATGAAAAATTGTAAAAATATAGAAGAAGTATCTAATGTTACAGTTGAAGAAGTAATTGGCGATAACATGGGTGTGACTGGAATAATTGTTAAATCAAAAGTAACAGGTGACTTAAGACAATTAGATGTACCAGGTGCATTTGTTTTTGTTGGACGAGATGTATTAAATGAGCCATTTAAACAAGATGATGGAAGTTTCCTTTGTGATGTAAATGCACAAGGTGAAATTATAGTTGACTTAAAAATGAGAACTTCAGTACCTGGTATTTATGCAGCAGGTGATGTTCGAATTGAAGCAGCAAAACAAGTTGTATGTGCAGCAGGTGATGGTTCAACTGCAGCAGTTAATATTATTGAATATTTAGGATAAATAAATGTTAAACGTAGGAATTTTAGGAAGCACTGGTAGAGTTGGTTCATTACTAATTGATGATTTAGCTTCAGATGAAGAAGTTCAGTTAAGTGCTTGTCATGTATATGATAAATTGGAAAAACCCGTTCCTGAAGGAACAATTGTAACAAACGATATGACAACTTTTATGGATGCATCTGATGTTGTTGTTGATTTTAGTGCACCCGTTGCTACTGAAATATTGTTAAAAGAGATTGTTGAGAATGGTGGAACTAAACCTTTAGTAATCGCAACAACTGGGTTTAATAAACATCAACAAAACCTTTTACTTGAAGCCAGTAAAAAAGTTCCAGTTTTATATGCTACAAATATGAGTATGGGAGTTGCAGTTTTAAACAAACTTGTAAGTCTTGCTAGTAAAGCTTTAAGAGAATTTGATTGTGAAGTTGTTGAACAACATCACCGATATAAAGTAGATTCACCTTCTGGAACTGCACTTACACTTGCAGAACATGCAGCAACTGCAAGAGATTTAGATCTTGATGCGGTTAGAGTTAGTGGGAGAGATGGGGATATTGGTGCACGAACAAAAGATGAAATTGGTGTTATGAGTTTAAGAGGTGGTGACATTGTAGGTCGTCATACTGTTGGACTTTATAATGATGGTGAATTTATTGAATTACATCATACAGCAACTTCAAGAAATACATTTAGCCGTGGAGCTATTAAAGCAGCTAAATGGATAGTAACTCAAGAACCAGGACTTTATTCAATCAACGATTGTTTAGGTTTATAAAATTAAATAAAAAACTAAGACAAAAAGATATTTGCCTAAGATGAAATTTAATTTTTATCTTGGCAATCACATTTCACTTTTTGTTTTTTTATAAGGTAAAATAAATGTGTGCAATCGTCGGAATATATGGAAATGAAAATGCTGCAAGGTTAGCTTCAATAGCTCTTTTTGCAATGCAACATCGTGGTCAAGAAGCAACAGGTATTAGTAGTAGTGAAAACGGGAAGATTCACTTGATAAAAGATAGAGGGTTAGTTAGTAAAGTTTTTACTGATAAAGCTCTTGATGTTTTAAAAGGAAGCATGGCAATTGGACACAACCGGTATTCAACTGCTGGCAATGATTCAGTTTTAGATGCGCAACCTTTGATCGCAAAATATAAACTTGGTGAAATGGCTATTGTTCATAATGGAAATTTAATCAACAAAGATGAGGTACGACAAGACTTAATCGATCAAGGTTCAATTTTCAGAACAGGTATGGATACTGAAAACTTAACTCATCTGATTGCAAGAAGTAAAAAAGAGTGTTTGCAAGATAGAATTATTGAATCTTTACAGCAATTAAAAGGTGCTTACTGTTTTATCATTCAAAGTAGAACAAAACAATTTATTATAAGAGATAAATATGGTGTGAGACCATTGTCTATTGGAAAATTAAAAACAGGTGGATACATAGTTGCTAGTGAAACATGTAGCTTTGATTTACTTGATGCTGAGTTTGTAAGAGATGTTGAACCTGGTGAGATGGTAATATTATCAAAAAATGGAATTGAATCTGTTCAACTTTTCAAACCTGATTTTAGACCTTGTGCGTTTGAATATGTATATTTTTCAAGACCAGATAGTGAAGTAAATGGAAAGAATGTTTACAGAACCAGAGAAAACATGGG
>Ga0105351_1001726_pt1 | contig 9888 bp, 7 predicted proteins | sample EN4Hudsemesocosm_FD_83662 | JGI IMG/M metagenome (GOLD analysis project Ga0105351, IMG submission 83662) | Methane-oxidizing microbial communities from mesocosms in the Hudson Canyon - EN4B Hudson Canyon | ecosystem: Environmental > Aquatic > Marine > Cold seeps | place: Hudson Canyon | collected... | reverse complement strand
CTTTACTTGTTTCAATGCAAAAGTCGAATTTGCCGAGGCTACGTTTGGTAGATGGACCAACGTTTGCTTAAGTAGTCGTTCATAATCACTAACACTATTGACTAATACCTGCAGTACGTAATCTTTATCGCCACTCGTGGAGTGGCATTGAACAATTTCATTAACATTTTTAACGGCCGTTTCAAAGGCATTTAATGATTCTTCTGCATGACTTTTTATTGTGATGTAAGTAAATACGGTCACCGAAAGGTTAAGCTTATTTGGGTCAAGTAGGGTAACTTTACCTTTAATAATACCTTCTTCTTGTAAACGTTTTACTCGTCGCCAACAAGGAGTATGAGAAAGCCCCACTATTTCGCCTAGCTCAGCCATAGAGTAATCGCTACTTTCTTGTAATGCTTGTAGTATTTTCCTATCAAAATTGTCTAAAGTCATGTCTTGTCCTAAAAAACAACGATATATTATTATAATATCCTATATACACCGTGTTTATCACAAAAAATAGCAAAAACTATCTACCTGTAATTGGTTAGTATTTATATTCCTTTTATGAGCATTTAAGGTGATTTTATAAAAACTAGGTACAAACACCTAATTTAACAAATAAGGGGTTGGTTTGCAGGTTTAGAGAGTACTATTCATGTACAATGAACACTAGGAGAAGCCGCTAAGCAAGCAACAATGGTATCACTTGGTCATGCTATACACATTTAGCTATAAGCTTAATATGAACTTTATGAATAGGTTGAGATATAACAATGCAAATAACGTTTACTGAAGAAGAAATAATGATTCAGGATACAGCAAAACAATTTGCTGAAGCCGAATTAAAACCCAATGCCGAATTGGTTGAAAAAACAAATGGTAAAGAGCTTTTTTTAGCTAATATTAAAAAACTCAGTGAGTTAGGCTTTATGGGCATCAATGTTGACAGCCAATATGGCGGTATTGAAGCCGGAAGTGTTGCTTTTTCTTTAGCTATTACAGAGCTAGCTCGAGGGTGTGCTTCAACAGCGGTAACCACTTCGGTTACCAATATGGTTGCTGAAGTGATTCAAGCCGTTGGTAACGATGAACAAAAACAGCATTATTTGCCAAAAATATGTAGTGGTGAATATTATGCCGGTGGTTTTTGTTTAACAGAGTCTACAGCAGGGTCAGATCCTTCAGCCATGAAAACAAAAGCAGTAAAAAACGGAGATGAATATATCCTTAATGGCAGTAAAATTTTTATTACCTCAGGAGATTATGCAGGAGTTTTTGTTGTTTGGGCAGTAACAGACCCTGACGCACCACGCGGAAAAGGCATTAGTTGTTTTCTTGTTGATAGCACATTATCAGGTATCACTGTAGGTAAACCAGAAGATAAAATGGGACAAAAAGCCTCTTCAACTAATGAAGTGACTTTTGATAACTGCCATATCCCTGCTTCAGCTTTATTAGGTAAAGAAAACCAAGGTTTTAAGATTGCAGTAACTGAATTAGCTGGCGGACGTATTGGCATAGCTTCTTTAGCGTTAGGTTTAGGACTTGAGGCACTTGATTATGCTAAAGAATACATTAAAGAGCGTAAGCAATTTGGTAAGCCTTTGGCTAGTTTTCAGGGTTTACAATGGATGTTAGCTGATAGGTATACCGAATTAGAAGCAGCGCGTTTATTAATCATGCAAGCAGCGGCTAATAAAGACAATGGTTTACCTTTTTCAACCTCAGCTTCTATGGCAAAAGTTTTTGCATCAGAAAAAGCAAATGATGCTTGTTACACCGCATTACAGCTTTTAGGTGGTGCAGGCTATATAAAAGAATACCCACTAGAGCGATTAGTAAGAGACGTCAGAATCACTACTATTTATGAAGGTACTAGCGAAATTCAGCGAGTTATCATCGCTAGAGATATATTATCTAATTAGCTTTTATACCAAACGGGTTAATGGCGTGAATGAGCAAAAACAGTTTTTATCAATTCATTATATTGGTGAAACATTTTAAGTATAATGGCAACACTTAAATAAAAACAAAATGGTACTTTTAAAACACATAAAGTCACAGTGTGCCAAAAGAATAGACTGTTAAATTTACAAATATATATTAGTTATAGAATTTAAAGGAAATAAGAATGTCGATAGAAATAACCCCTCTAGAGCTCGAAAAGCGTAGCTCTTGTCCAGAAAACTTTAGCTTTGGTGAAACCTTTTCAGATCACATGTTCACCCAAGATTATTCTGCTGATAAAGGTTGGCATAATGCTTTAATTAGTCCTTATCATGCATTATCACTTGACCCTTCTGCGGCTGTTTTCCATTACAGTCAGGAAATATTTGAAGGACTTAAAGCTTATCGTAAAGCCGATGGCAGTATTAATTTATTCCGTCCAGAAGAAAATGTTAAACGTTTTAACCGTTCAGCCAAGCGTATGGTAATGCCTGAAGTAGATGAAAACCATCATATTCAAGCAATTAAGTCATTGGTTTCTCTTGATCAAAACTGGGTTCCTGATCAACAGGGCTCATCGTTGTATATTCGTCCAACCATGATTGCTACTAGTGCTAAACTAGGTTTAGGTGCTAGTGCAGATTATTGCCATTATATTATTGCAGGTCCTGCAGGTAGTTACTTTAAGGGGGGTTTAACTCCCATCTCTGTACATGTTGCTGATGAGTATCGACGCGCAGTAAAAGGCGGTGTAGGTGAAGCTAAAACGGGTGGTAATTATGCTGCAAGTCTTTACGCTTCTGAAGAAGTTATTCAGCAAGGCTACTCTCAAGTATTATGGTTAGATGCAGTAGAAGGTAGGTTTATTGAAGAAGTGGGTGCGATGAATATATGCTTTGTTTATGAAGGAAAGCACATTGTCACCCCCGAACTTAGTGGTAGTATCTTACCGGGTATCACCCGAGACTCTATCTTAAAGCTAGCACCAACTTTGGGTTACTCAGTCAGTGAGCAGCGCTTAGATATTGAGACAATATTAGCTGATATTGATAGTGGTAAAATAACAGAGGTGTTTGGTTGTGGCACTGCTGCAGTTATATCACCGGTAGGAAATCTTGGCTTTAAAGGCAAAGACCATGTTATTAACAACAATCAAACGGGGGATGTTTCTACCAAGCTTTATGATGAATTAACGGGCATCCAATACGGTATCCGTGAAGATAAGTTTGGCTGGATAGTGTCAGTTTAAATTTTTAATAACTAAAGAAATGTGAACTTAATAAGTAGCGTTGCCGGGGCCGTACCGGCGATCTATGATAATGCATGGCTATGTTGAGACATTTATTAATGATCAGTGGATAAAATCAACCCCTGTTTTCAATAAAGAACTGTGCGAAAAATTTCAGGTCATGCCACTAGAGTTTGACGGTAAAAGCGATTCACTTTTTCATGATTTCAATACCAGTGGCCACAAACATATGGAATATATAGTCGATCACGGCAGCTTCTCGGACGTACCCGTTGATTTTATTATTTCAGGATTTCACAAATATTATCCAAGCTAATGACGCATTTATTTAACACTTCGGTTGATGTTGATGAGTCATTAGAACAAGATCTTATGGGGCTGTCTTAATCGCCCTATCGCCATTGAATCATTTAAACATTGAGGTATGAGGGTAACGAGCAAACCAAGGTGATGCCCTCATTCTGTTTTAAGGGCCGATTGTTCAGGTCTATCTGTACTCTAGAGTTACATACGTTAACAATTAGACTATTTGAATAAATAATAAGATGATGTATCATAATTGCAGTAACTAGAATGTTGTGAGTACTTGTGTCTTTAAATTTCCCTAAAACATTAATGGTATTGTTAATATGTTTGACCTTTGTTGGTCAAGCAATTGCGTCTACTGTTATGTCTTATCATATGATGAATATGAAGGGAATGGGTGGGCAAGAGCAACTACATGATATGTCTACAATGGATCAGAGTGCTCATGCCATGATGAGTAATTCAACTTCTGATGCTTCTGAAAAATCGACAGATGATTGCTGTGAAAAAACGTGTAATTGCTTTACCGGTGGCTGTTCAAGTGTTGCTGTATTGATTGAAGACATTGGTAATCATTCCATTATTAATTTTTCTCCTAAAATATTTTCCGTTTCTAGCTTGGCACAAAGCCAACTATTAACGTCTCTATATAGACCTCCAATACTAAGCTAAATACAGAATAAATGTGTCCAAAGTTTGGCTCATTTAGTTAACTAATACCTGTATTAGGCTTTTTTGATCCTTGAGTTTATTTTAACTCACTTCTGAACATCAAAAATAACCTAATTAATCAAAAAATTAATCGATATCCCTTTGGGGGGGTTATGTTTTCAAGTAAATATATTTTAAAGTTCTTAGCTAGTTTTGTAGTGGTTACATTGATCGCCAGTTGCTCTGATAATAACTTAGTAAAAGCTGAAACAAGTAGTGCTAGGCCGCAACCAATAGTTTTAGACGTGTATAAGAGTCCCACTTGTAGTTGTTGTAAAAAATGGATAAGTCATATTGATGACAATGGATTTCAATCCAAGGTTCATAATAAAAGAGACGTTTCAATCATTAAAGAAAAGAATGATATTCAGCCACGCTATCGTTCATGTCATACGGCAATTTCTAAAGAGGGCTATGTTTTTGAAGGACATATCCCTGCAAAATTCATCCAACAATTTTTGAAAGAAAAACACGATAATAGCGTCATGGGACTGTCAGTTCCTGCCATGCCTGTAGGCTCTCCGGGGATGGAGGTTGATGATAAATTCCAGCCCTATAAAGTGCTACTTTTGAAATCTGATGGTTCTTACGATGTTTACGCTGTTGTTCAATCGTATGAGGAACAATTCTAATGTTAAAACAAAAGTTTAATGGCAAGTTTCGCACAAAGTTCAGTTTTGGACTCCTATCGCTAGTTTGCTTTTCGGTTCTTTCTGCTGAGCAGTCTATATCAAGTATTAATACACCTTTATCTTTTGAAAAGGCAATAAAATCGGCTCAAAAAAATGACCCGTGGCTAACCGGTAATATTCATAAACAACGATCTATTGAGTCAATGAGTATTGCGGTTAGCACCTTACCCGATCCTAAAATTTCTATAGGGTTAGCAAATTTACCTACTAATGGTTTTGATTTTGGTCAGGAAGGGATGACACAGGCGAAAATAGGTATCACGCAAATGTTCCCTCGTGGTGATACGTTAGACATAAAAAGTCAACAGCTTCGAATTCAAAGTGAAGCGTTCCCGTTTCAACGAAAGGACAGAGAAGCAAAGGTTGCTGTCACGGTAGGTACTTTGTGGTTAGACGCTTATAGGGTACAACAGAGTATTGCCTTAATAGAAAAAAACAGGTCTTTGTTTGAACAGTTAGCAGATGTTGCACAAGCGAGTTACTCATCGACATTAGGAAAAACTCGTCAACAAGATATCGTGAGGGCACAACTTGAACTAACGCGTTTAGAAGATCGATTAGAGAAATTGGGCCAGCAAAAAAATCGATATGAAGGCATGTTATTGCAATGGTTAATCAAATTTTCATCATATGATGATGCTATAGATGTTGCTTTGCATAACGGCTTAGGTTTACATGACATTGAGCTTAGTCAGAATATTCCACAAATAGACCTGCTCAATAATATAGTCAGCACTCAACACTGGTTAAAGCCAGAGAAGTTGGTTCATTACTTCACAAAACACCCATCTATTGTTGCTATTGAAAAGAAAGTAAGTGCAACAAAAACAGGTATTAAGCTTGCGGAACAAAAATATGAGCCTGAATGGGGCATCAGTGCTAGTTATGGTTATCGTGGTGATGATGCTATGGGTAGCAGCCGAGCGGATCTGTTTTCAGTCGGAGTGACATTTGACCTGCCTTTTTTTACCGAAAATAGACAAGATAAAGAAGTACAATCAGCTATTTTTAAAACAGAAGCCGTTAAAACTGAAAAATTATTATTGCTTAGACAATTACTTGGCTCTTATTCAAGCGCTAAGGGAAGATTGCAGCGTTTAAAAGACAGACAGAACCTGTACAAATCTAAGCTGTTACCTCAAATACATGATCAAGCCGAAGCATCACTTACCGCATATACTAATGATGATGGCGATTTTTCAGAAGTCGTACGCTCACGTATTGCAGTGTTAAATGCAGAAATAGATGAGTTGACACTAAACGTTGAAGAGCAAAAATTGAACCTTGAACTAAATTACCTTTTCATTGGCAGCAATGAAACTGCAATGACGACAAATAAACTGAATGACACCAATAGTGGCCAATACGCAGCTATTTTGGGAGAGAACTAATGAGCACTAACACCTCAATATTGAACATAAAATCTATCATTTTAGGCATAGTTATTGGAGGCATTCTTAGCTTTGGAGCCATAACTGTTCTGGCTCCTTCAGGTAGTGAACAAGGTGCAAGTGCACCAATAGCAGAAAAGATACCTTTGTATTGGGTTGCACCCATGGATGCAAACTATACAAGAGACAAACCCGGCAAGTCGCCAATGGGAATGGATTTAATAGCAGTATATGACGATGGTGGTAAAGGGCCTGATGAAGGCGTAGGCACCATTCGGATTTCACCTGATGTAGTAAATAACTTGGGCGTGCGTACCAGTACTGTCAGCTTTAAATCACTTCATACACAAATAAACACCGTTGGTTATGTCACTTATGATGAAAATAACTTGGTGCATATTCATCCAAGAGTTCAAGGTTGGATTGAAAAACTTCACGTTAAAGCGGTTGGTGATCCTATTAAAAAGGATCAACCCTTATATGACATTTACTCTCCTGAACTTGTTAATGCCCAAGAAGAATTGTTGTTGGCATTAGATAGAAATAATAGTCGGTTAATTAGTGCTGCGCAAAATCGCCTAGCGGCTTTACAGTTGCCAAAATCTGCAATAGTTAAACTGAAAAAAACAAAAAAAGTTCAGCAAACTATTACTTTTTATGCGCCACAGGACGGTGTTGTAAAGAGCTTAGATATCAGAGAGGGCTTTTTTGTAAAACCTGAAACTATGATGTTGTCTATTGTTGACTTAAGTGAAGTGTGGGTAAAAGCAGAAGTGTTTGAACGCCAAGCTGCTCAGCTATCTATGGGGAATAAGGTCGTGATGAGTTTAGATTACTTACCCAACAAAGAATGGCATGGAATAGTAGAGCATATACACCCTATGTTGAATGCTAAAACAAGAACGGCAATTGTTAGAGTACGATTTGATAACCTACAAGCTGAGTTGAAACCTAATATGTTTGCGCAAATTGCTATTCATACCACAGGGGATGAAAGTGCCTTACTTATCCCTAAAGAAGCATTAATTAGAACAGGTAATCAAGACAGAGTGGTTTTGGCCTTAGGTGAAGGCAGCTTTAAGTCAGTTGCCGTTAAAGTTGGACGTTACAATAGTGAAAGTGTAGAGATACTAGAAGGTCTTAGTGAGGGCGAAAAAATAGTGACTTCTGCGCAATTTTTACTTGATTCAGAGTCAAGTAAATCATCAGATTTTATGCGTATGAATCACGCACAAGATATGGACGAAGCTACACCAAAAATGGATATGTCCACAGAAGAAAAGAATATGAATGATAATGTCGCTTCTGCTACCGTCAATGGCACTGTTGTTTCATCTATGGTTAGCCATCGCAAGGTGTCCATAGATAGAGAGGCGATTACTAAATGGGGGCGTGAAGCGGCAACCGTCGACTTTATCGTTGAAGACAGTATTGAGAGAAGTGTTGATATGTCGTTATTCACGGTCGGTGCTTATGTCATGTTTACCTTTGAAATACGTGATGGAAATTTCATTATTGTTAGTGCTATGGCGATGGATAAGTCTGACGGCGAGGGAGAATAGTCATGATTGGTTCTATTATTCGTTGGTCAGTCGCTAACCGGTTTTTCGTGTTACTGGCAACATTTTTGTTGGTCGGTATAGGATTATACTCGGTCAATAAAACGCCTATAGATGCACTACCAGATTTGTCTGATGTGCAAGTGATAATAAAAACGAGTTACCCCGGACAAGCGCCACAAGTGGTTGAAGAACAAGTGACTTATCCTATGACTACGGCGATGTTGTCAGTACCCGGCGCTGTTACGGTGCGTGGTTATTCTTTCTTTGGCGACTCCTATGTTTATGTCATCTTTGATGAAGATACCGATTTGTATTGGGCGCGTTCGCGCGTACTTGAGTATTTAAGCCAAGTCGCCCCTAACTTGCCCAGCGATGCAAAGCCGCAACTCGGCCCTGATGCTACGGGTGTTGGCTGGATATACTTATACGCATTAGTTGATAAAACAGGTCAGCATGACTTGAGCCAACTGCGCAGTATACAAGATTGGTTCTTAAAGTATGAATTACAAACGGTACCCGGGGTATCTGAAGTTTCTGTTCTTGGCGGCATGGTTAAACAATACCAAGTAGTTATTAACCCAGATAAGCTGCGTGCTTTTGGTATTCCTATTTCACATATTCAAATGGCAATTAAAAAAGGTAATCAAGAAATAGGTGCTTCGGTTATTGAAATGGCTGAAGCCGAGTATATGGTTCGTGCTACTGGTTATCTAAAAAGTGTCGAAGATTTGGAGAATATTCCCTTAGGTGTTAATGAAAATGGTACACCGTTACTGTTAAAAGATGTTGCCGATATTGGAACCGGGCCACAAATGCGTCGTGGTGTTGCTGAGCTTAACGGTGAAGGTGAAACGGTAGGCGGTATCGTGGTAATGCGCTTTGGTGAAAATGCCCAACAAGTAATTAATGGCGTAAAAGAAAAGCTTGAACAACTTAAAAAGGGATTACCAGAGGGTGTTGAAATAATTCCTGTTTATGATCGTTCTGCGTTAATTGAGCGAGCTGTAGATAACTTAAGCTATAAATTGTTAGAAGAATTTGGTGTCGTTGCACTGGTTTGCATTATTTTCTTATTCCATGTGCGTTCATCTTTGGTTGCAATAATCAGTTTACCTGTTGGTATTTTAACTGCGTTTATCGTTATGCACATGCAAGGGTTAAACGCCAATATCATGTCACTTGGTGGTATTGCTATTGCTATTGGCGCCATGATAGATGGTGCAATTGTCATGATAGAAAATATGCACAAGCACATGGAAAAGCTCACAGCTCAAGGGAAAACGTTAACCAATGAAAATCGATGGCAAATTGTCGTTGAATCAGCGAGTGAGGTGGGTCCTGCATTATTTTTTAGTTTATTAATTATCACCGTAAGTTTTGTGCCTGTTTTTACCTTAGAAGCACAAGAAGGACGTATGTTTGCGCCATTGGCGTTTACAAAAACCTATGCTATGGCAGCTTCAGCGGCATTGGCTATTACCTTAGTTCCGGTACTTATGGGTTATTTTATTCGCGGTAAGGTGTTGCCTGAGCATAAAAATCCGGTAAATAGATTTTTAACTTTTATTTATTTACCTGCGCTTAAAACAGTTTTAAATTTCCCTAAAATAACCTTGTTAGCCGCTTTAATGGTACTTGGTGTCGGATTATATCCTTTGAATAAAATAGGCAGTGAATTTATTCCACCACTTGATGAAGGCGACTTAATGTATATGCCTACAACGTATCCTGGCATATCAATAGGGCAAGCACGACAATTGCTGCAGCAGACTGATAAGTTGATCAAGAGCGTGCCTGAAGTGAAAACGGTATTTGGTAAAGTGGGCAGAGCAGAAACAGCGACTGATCCAGCCCCGTTAACTATGATTGAAACTTTCATTCAATTTAAACCTCATGACCAATGGCGTGATGGTGTTACTACCGAGAGTTTGAAAAAAGAATTGGATGCCTTGGTGAAATTACCCGGAGTCACTAATGCTTGGGTTATGCCAATCAAAACCCGTATAGACATGTTAGCCACGGGTATCAAGACACCCGTAGGCATT
>Ga0105351_1001725_pt1 | contig 9888 bp, 8 predicted proteins | sample EN4Hudsemesocosm_FD_83662 | JGI IMG/M metagenome (GOLD analysis project Ga0105351, IMG submission 83662) | Methane-oxidizing microbial communities from mesocosms in the Hudson Canyon - EN4B Hudson Canyon | ecosystem: Environmental > Aquatic > Marine > Cold seeps | place: Hudson Canyon | collected... | reverse complement strand
CCATTGGTCATCATTACGACCCGATCAGCTAATAAAATAGCTTCATCTACATCATGAGTCACCATGATTGCAGTTACCTGGGTACGCTGCCAGACTTCCATCAATACTTCCTGTAATTCCCAACGAGTCAAGGAATCCAGCATGCCAAAAGGTTCATCAAGTAATAACAGCTTGGGTGATAAAGCAAAAGCTCGAGCAATCCCTACTCTTTGGCGCATCCCATTGGACATATCGCCAGTTTTTTTGCGTAATGAATCACCCAGACCCACACGCGTTAAATAATACTCAACGATATCATCCCGTTCGGATTTAGCGGCATGGGGATAAACCTTATCCACCCCTAAGGAAACATTCTCAAAAGCCGTTAACCATGGAAATAAACTGGGGGCCTGGAACACCACACCACGATCAGGCCCTGCCCCATCAATTTCCTTGTTATCCAGAACAATTCCACCTTCCGAAATACTGTTTAAACCTGCTGTCATCGATAAAACAGTTGATTTTCCACAGCCAGAGTGGCCAATAATGGAAACAAACTCACCTTTCTTCATCATTAACTCAAAACCATCTACAACTTTAACGGTACTGTTACCATCAGGTGTAGGATAAATCTTGGATAATTGGGAAAATTCAAGATAACGCGATTTACCCAGGTCATCCTGACTGGCCTTTAATGCGGAAGTATCTTGCGCCCAATCATTGCTGGTGTTTGGCCTGATATTGGGTAAAGCAATCTTTTCCCCTGCTGAATTTTTTTCACTCTCAATACCTATATCCATTAAATACTTGGTAATTTCAGAACGTAAGCGCTTAAATTCATCATTGTGATTTAGAGCCGTCCTATCCCTGGGCCGTTCAATATTCACTTTAAAATCAGGCCCAAATGTCGCATCTGGCCCCGGGTTTAAGGGAATAACCCGATCAGCCATATAGATGGCCTCATCAACATCATTGGTAATTAAAATGACGGTCTTCTTTTCCTGCTGCCATATTTGCAAAATTTCATCTTGCAGATTACCGCGTGTCAAAGCATCTAATGCACTCAAAGGCTCATCAAGCAATAACACCTCAGGATTTGCCGCTAAAGCACGCGCCACATTAACCCTCTGCCTCATCCCACCCGATAATTCCGCGGGCTTTTTATCCATGGCCGCAGTCAGGTTAACCATTTTGATGTACTTCTCGGTGTGAGCCTGACGCTGCTCAACTGTCCAGTCTTTAAAAATTTCATCTACAGCCAATGCCACATTTTCAAACACCGTTAACCAGGGCATTAATGAATAGTTCTGAAACACCACACCTCGATCTGGCCCAGGGCCTGCAATAGGTTTACCCTGTATTAATGCATCACCAGAATCGGCACTGATTAAACCTGCAATAGTTGAGATCAAGGTTGTTTTTCCACTCCCTGAAAACCCCACAATGGCAATAAACTCACCTTCATTAATACTGAGATTAATATCTTTGAGTATGGATGACTTTGTTTTGCCTTCCCCATAGCTCTTAGAAACATTTTTTAACTCCAGGAAAGGTAGCGCGGCATCATTTGATGGCGACAACTCTGCTTGTACTATTTTCTCTACTGCTGACATTACCCTTCCCCCTTAGATGTCTCTGCCGAAACAAAATATATTTTGCAACGACTGCATGACACGGTCTAAAGCAAATCCGATAAATCCAATGGTAAAAACTGCAACCATGATTCGCCCTAATGAATGCGAACTGCCATTTTGAAACTCATCCCAGACAAACTTACCCAAACCCGGGTTTTGCGCCAGCATTTCAGCGGCAATCAAAACCATCCATCCGACACCTAACGACAAACGCATGCCGGTAAAAATATAAGGTAAGGCCGAAGGTAGAATAATCTTTCTTATTTGGGTCATATAATTAAGCCGCAACACCTTACCTACATTAACCAGATCTGAGTCGATTGATGCCACCCCAACGGCTGTATTAATCAGGGTGGGCCACAAGGAACATAGGGTCACAGTGATTGCAGAGGTCAAAAATGCTTTCTCAAACCAGGAATCATCCGTAGTGACATACATCGCGCTGACAATTAAGGTCACAATAGGTAACCAGGCCAGAGGTGATACCGGTTTAAAAATCTGAATCAAAGGGTTCAATGCGGTATTGAAAATTGGATTCATACCACAGGCAATACCTAATGGCACTGCAATAATCGTAGCGATAATAAAACCAGCAAATACTGTATACAGACTGGTCACTATTTGATCCAGATAAGTCGGCTTACCTGTATAAGGGCGTATTTTTACTTTAGCATCTGGATTTTTTTGCAGTTTTTTTGCATTACGCACTTCCTGGCGCTGATAAAACGCCACTTCCTTAACTCGCTCAGCATAGTGATCATCCAGCAAACCTGATGTTTCATGCCAAACAGCAGCAGGCCCTGGAATAGCCCCTAAACTGGTTTTAATTTGTTGTGCAGAAGCACTCCATAAACCTAAAAAAATCATAAAAGCGATAATGGGCACGCCCATCACCAGCCATAACTGACGCATTTGCTGCTGGGGGTTGTCACCAGCAGCTATTTTGACCAGAGGAACAAACCAGGTTAGCCCGGTAATATTGAAAAATTTTATTAATTGATTACTCATTGTTTGACACCTATTTTGCAGCGTTGCAAAAATAATTCATTGTCAGCAGGCACGTTACTGTCTGAATTTAAAAAAAGATACATCCTTGTATCAAAACGACATTCCTGTCTTACTGGGAGCACTTCATACGAAGTTTACAAAACAGTTATTACTCTACGATTTTTCCACCGACCACTTTTTGCTTACCTTTTAAGCCAATTGGGAATTTGGCTAAATATTCATTTGGTTTACTACCGTCATACACAATTCCATCGATGAAATGCGTTTGTGCAGGTTTAAAACCAGACTCACCATCAGCAGGAAAATCGGATGCTTTAGCCTTACCTTCTGCAAGCAATTCTTTAGCAGCCGCCATATAGATATCTGGACGATAAACTTTTTTAGCTATATCCATAAACCAGGCATCATCTTTAGGCTCATTAACCTGACCCCAGCGACGCATTTGCGTTAAATACCAGATCGCATCACTGTAGTACGGGTAAGTTGCATTGTTTCTGAAGAAAGTATTAAAGTCCGGCATAGGACGTTTATCACCTTTTTCATACTCAAATGTACCTGTCATACTGTTTGCGATCACATCATAATCCGCCCCCACATATTTACTTTCAGACAGGATTTTTACAGCTTCAGGACGGTTTTTATTGTTATCCGCATCCAGCCACATTGCGGCTCTAATCAATGCCTTAACGACCGCCAAATGAGTATTAGGGTATTTATCTGCCCATTCCTTACTGACCCCAAAAACTTTCTCAGGATTGTCTTTCCAGATTTCGTAATCCGTTACTACTGGCACACCAATACCTTTAAATACGGCTTGCTGATTCCATGGCTCACCTACACAGTAACCATAGATAGTGCCAGCTTCCATGGTTGCTGGCATTTGAGGGGGAGGCGTTACTGACAGCAAAGCATCAGCATCAATCTGACCACTAATATCTTGAGGGGGAGAATAGTAACCAGGTTTGATGCCACCTGCCGCTAGCCAGTAACGCAACTCATAGTTATGGGTAGATACAGGAAAGACCATCCCCATATTAAAAGGCTTACCCTCTGCCTTATATTTCTCTACAACCGGCTTTAAAGAACTGGCTTTAATCGGATGAACAGGCTTGCCTCCTTCCATCGGCACATGCGGCTTCATTTGCTTCCAGATATCATTAGATACGGTAATCGCATTACCGTTTAAATCCATGCTAAATGCAGTAATAATATCTGCTTTGGTTCCAAAACCAATCGTGGCCCCTAAAGGTTGACCGGCTAGCATATGGGCGCCGTCCAACTCACCGTTAATCACCCTGTCTAACAACACTTTCCAGTTTGCTTGCGCTTGTACCTGAACATAAAGCCCTTCATCTTCAAAATAGCCTTTTTCATAGGCTATAGCTAAAGGCGCCATATCTGTTAATTTAATAAATCCAAATTTAAGGTCTTCCTTTTCCAGGTTTTCAACCGCATTAACTGAAGTACTTAAACTTAAGGCCGAAACTGTCAAACCCAATGACAGTGCTTTGACTAATTTCTTTAAAGGAAATTTGGTATATGTCATGTTTATCCTCGTAGTATGAAAAATTTTAAGCAAAAAAAAACGCCTACAAATCAAGCACACCTATCATAGGTATGTTTATTTGTAGACGCCTTTGTCTAGTCGACTCAGCATTGAGTCTATATATTTTTTCGTGCCCCCCGCCGTTGGAGAGCTTTATCTACATAAAAGCAGATACCATGCCAACTCAGTCATCACCCCACTTAATTATTACATTCGCACTCTCAAGCCTATATAATAAGTATATATTTTTTTACAAGTCGCAATTAGAGTTCTTTTTTTTAAAAAATTTACCGCCAGCTCATCTGTAAATAACATGAATTTCAACTTTAAATAATCTAAAATAGTGCACTTTTTGGTTCAATAGGCACCAAAACAGCGCTGATAGCCAATAACATCCTATTTTTAAATATTCGACTTTATTCTTTATCAACATATCCTTGCTAAATCCACAAAAATACCTTTCAAAAACTGCATTTCAAATAACGTTTTAAATGATTTTCTTTACACCTCTTCCCTCTTTAAAAAAAACATACCTTATATATACAATCATCACAGTTTGATTAGAGCTACCTTAAATCCGCAATTTCCACCAACTCTGGTATGTATTTTGCTTAGCCGTTAACTATAGTATTCAACTCAACGCTCTGTATTCCTGAGCACGTTATCAACACAGCTTATGAACCAAGACAAAAATCTGTTTCCTTACTTTCAACCTATCGTTGGAGTTGCCAGTGGCAAAATCATTGGTTATGAAGCACTGGCAAGACAATATGATGAAAATAATCAGATAATCTCTGCAGGGCCTCTCTTTTCCTGCAAGAAAACAGCTATTTCACAGCTCATTGAATGGGATCGAAATGTACGCTGGCAGGCACTACAAAAATTCTCCCAATTAAATGACAGCAGTTATTTAACGCTGAATATATCCTCTACCTGGATTGATTACATTAGCGACTTAAATTCTTTACCAACACTGCAAATGCTCGATAAATTAAATATCGATCGCAGACGCATCATCATTGAAATCACAGAAACAAAATGCGATATCAATAAACTGGTTAAAATTGTAAAAACATACAGAGAAAACGGCCTAAAGGTCGCCATTGATGATTTTGGCGCTGGTTTCTCACAGCTAGAGCGCGTTATGTCGATAAAACCGGACATCATCAAGATTGATATGCGTTTATTTAAACAGGCAGCAAAAGGCGGTATAGCCAGTGATGTTGTTCACCTGCTGGTCCGACTTAGCCGACGTACTGGTTGTCGCATAGTTTGTGAAGGAGTGGAAACAGATGAAGAGTTTATGTTTGGTTTAAGCTGTGGCGCTCAATTTCTACAAGGTTATTTATTTTCAGAGGCTCAGGCTGAATTCCAGCCAGCCCAAAGCTATCAAAAACATATCAGCTCATTAAGGTCTAAATTTGCAAGCCGTTTTATTAATACACAGCTTGTTAAAAACCACAAAATTAACGATATCAAACGGCTGATCAACCGTCTAAGAGACACTCTGCAAGAAGACTTTAACTTAAATGAATTAGCAAGCTGGAACTTTGAAGAAACAGGCGTCTTAAGGTTTTACATCTGCGATAACCAAGGCGTACAAACTTCACCTAATTTTAATTTCGCTCAACAGAAATGGTTTACAGATAATACCAAGATTGGCTTCAACTGGTCCTGGCGATCTTATTTTTACCACCTGTTAGCCAGAGAACAAACCAGCCCTGAAGAACACAATCATTTTGTCACATCAGAACGCTATAAAGATTTTGATAGTGAAATCATCTGTAAAACATTATCAACACGCATTGATATTAATCGAGTTCTGCTGGTTGATATTCAAGCAGACTGGGAATACGCATGAACATACACATCACCACTCCGGCTTTATTATTCCCTGCAATCTCCGTTCTATTTCTGGCTTATGCCAACCGCTTTTTAGCGATTGCCAATCGAATAAGGGATTTACATAATCGTTTTAATAAAACACATAACCCAGTCACTGAAAAACAAATTAAAAGTTTAAAACAACGGATACGACTCATTATCACCATGCAGATACTGGCTGTTACAGGCATTATCAGTTGTATTTTGACGATGGCACTTATTTATATTGAATTACAAGCAGTTGCAAATTCAGTTTTTATTTTAGCCATTACTTTAATCGTTTTATCGCTATTAACCTCAATCGTTGAACTGCTTATATCAACTAAAGCACTTAATTTCGAACTTGAAGACATGGAAAGCCATTAATTTTCTTTGTTGTTCTATAGCTGTTTCTTTTTTTACATTTTAATTATTTATGACTTATAAACTACCTCATTTAAAAGATTTTGACAGCCCGGTAAAAGTTCTCTTCACCGGCTATTTAACCGCTGTTGCTTTGGGTTATTTTTTTGCTTTAGTACAGATATTATTTACTCACGGTATGGCGGATGGTGAGTTTGGCTTATCAGTAGATGATATTGTTTACAGCTACTATGGCAACCGTTCAGGCACAGTACTGGAAACCAAACTAAATGGCTCAATGAAAGACAATGCAACCGAACATGAACGCTTTGTCATTATGCAGTGGGATAGAGACGGTGCAATACAATCTGAATACATTTCTACAGGCGTCAAAAAAATCATCGATACAAAATGCATTATGTGTCATAACGAGGCTGCATCAGGCATCCCAGATTTCACTGATTTTGCAGCACTTAAAGAATTAACCGTTCAAGATGAAGGCGCCACCTTTGCCTCTTTAACCCGGGTCTCCCATATCCATTTATTTGGTATCAGTTTTATTTTCATGTTTGTCGGGCTTATTTTTAGTTTTGCCGAAACCAGTACCAACAAATATAAATGTATAGCCATTGGCATGCCCTATACCTTTCTGGTGGTTGATATTCTTTCCTGGTGGCTAACAAAATTACACCCCATGTTTGCCTGGCTGGTTATTTTTGCTGGTGGTGGCATGGCTATAGCTTTTGCCTTTATGTGGGCCGTTTCAATTTTAGAAATGTGGCTGTTTAACAAAGTCTTTGTTAATGCTAAGGGTGAACCATACCCGCTATGGAGTACCATTATAGAAACAAAATTACATCAACTGGGTTGCCCTGACGCGACAACCATTGTTACGAGTACCGCCTGCTTGCTTAAGCGCTCTGCTGTTTTTATATGGCGCAAATGGCTAGAGTATGGACTTCCTTTTATAAAACAAAAACTAAAAAAAACCAACTCGAAAGAGCGTGAGTAATTAAACTTAGATGTTATTTTTACCCTCCGTCTCCGACCATTAAGTTAAGGCATTAGCTCATTGGGGCGCAGTGCTTTAGCCTGCAATTTTCAGCTATGAAAGCAGGCTAAAGCACTGCGCCCCATGTTGTAATACTATTATCTTAATGATTGCGCTTCTTCTCTCTCCAAACTTTGATCATCTTAGCTAACAAGTTTGCGGAAGAAGAAACTCAAACAATTACTTTTATTTCAGCGTGTAAACGTTAAAACATCATTACAAAAGGCAATAACGTGAACAATTATTTAATTTTCACCGATCTTGATGGCACACTGCTGGATCATCATGATTATAGTTTTACCCAGGCCTTAACAGCGTTAAAAAAAATAAAGCAGCTCAAAATACCTTTAATTATTAATTCCAGTAAAACTTACGCAGAAATAAAACATATTCGCACTCAATTGCACAATAATCATGCATTTGCAGTAGAAAATGGTGCGGCCTTGTTTATACCCCGTTCTGATTCCACTGATAATGACAATAATCTCGAACAAATTATTTTAGGCGTTGCACACGCTGATATTTTAAAAACGCTTCAGCAAATACGGCAACAGCATCATTATTCTTTTACCGGGTTCTCTGATTACTCTGTTAACGAGTTAATGCTGGAAACTGGACTCGCTGAACTACAAGCGACTCAAGCTAAGCAGCGCCTGGCAAGTGAACCCTTAAAATGGCGCGATACACAGGCCAAGCTCTCTCAGTTTGAAGCGGCTTTAAACGATCAAGGACTGCAACTGATTCAAGGAGGCCGTTTTTACCATGTGATGGGACAAAATGATAAAAGCACTGCAATGGCATGGTTATTGAATAGATTTAATCAACACAGTAGCAAAAAAACCATTGCTTTAGGTGATAGTCAAAATGATCAAAAAATGCTTGAACAAGCAGATTATGCCGCGGTTATTCGAAAACCAGATCTTAGCTATCTAAAAATAAACAAAGCCCCAGAAAACACGTATTATTCTGAGGATGCCGCCCCACTCGGCTGGCAACAAGCAATAGACCATCTATTTGCAAAATTGAACATAGGAGAATGTAATGAGTGATTTCTTTCAAAATGGTACCATCACCACCCTGCACCGATTAAATAAAGACCATGTGTTAGACATGGAGAAAGAATTGCAAACATTTGCAAAACAAAGACCCATGGGACTGGTCTTACCCTCCTTATTTTCTGAATTAAAAGGCCCTGCCCTTAAACCGATTATTGATGAAATAGCTAAAGTTAGTTATTTAGATGAAATTATCATCGGCCTTGATAATGCCAATGAAGCTGAATTTGAATATGCCCGTGAGTTTTTTAGCGCCTTACCTCAACATCATCGTATTTTATGGAATGACGGTCCAAGAATGCGTCAACTTAATGTGCAACTCATTGAAAAAGGCATTGCCCCTAAAGAACTGGGAAAAGGCCGTAATGTCTGGTATTGCTATGGTTATGCCATTGCATCAGGTAAATCAGAAGCTATTGCATTGCACGATTGTGACATCCTGACTTACGAAAGAGAACTGCTCGCCAGATTGTTTTATCCAGTCGCCAACCCTGCCTTCAACTTTGAGTTCTGTAAAGGCTATTACTACCGTATGGCTGACCACAAGATTAATGGCCGAGTCTGCCGCTTACTGGTAACCCCATTAATCCGGGCACTAAAAAAAGTCATCGGCCCGATGGATTATCTGGACTATTTAGACAGCTTTCGTTATCCACTTTCAGGTGAATTTGCCACGCGCATGGATACCATCAAAGAAATTCGGATTCCTAGCGACTGGGGCCTTGAAATTGGGGTGTTATCTGAAATGTACCGCAATCAATCACGCAAACATATTTGTCAGGTTGATATTGCCGATGCTTATGACCATAAACATCAGGATTTGTCTGCGGATAATGTTGATATGGGCTTATCCAAAATGAGTATTGATATTGCCAAAGCCATTTTCCGTAAATTAGCCACAGAAGGCGTAGTACTCAGCAAAGAAGTTTTCAGAACACTCAAGGCTACATACTATCGTGAAGCACTTGATGCGGTTGAAGCCTATTATAGTGATGCACTCATTAATGGCTTAACTTTTGACCGTCATCAAGAAGAAAAAACCGTAGAACTATTCGCCCAGCATATTATTCGAGCCGGGGATGGCTTTCTGGAAAAACCAAGTGAAACGCCCTTTATTCCTAGCTGGAACAGAGTGACCAATGCGATTCCAGATATTCTGGAGCGCCTACGTGATGCTGTTGAAGAGGATAATGCATAAGTCAGCTATTATCTGCTAATGATTCAGATCTTACATCCTTATATACTGGATACCAGCACAAATCTGGCTGGAACAGATTTGCATTCAGCCGAAGAGCATTGGGCTGGAAAGCCCAATGCTAATCCCTGTTGGTATAACGTGGACCTAGTGTGTTGTATATAGCAAAAGCTTACCTTCTAAGTAACAAATGT
>Ga0105351_1001720_pt1 | contig 9896 bp, 9 predicted proteins | sample EN4Hudsemesocosm_FD_83662 | JGI IMG/M metagenome (GOLD analysis project Ga0105351, IMG submission 83662) | Methane-oxidizing microbial communities from mesocosms in the Hudson Canyon - EN4B Hudson Canyon | ecosystem: Environmental > Aquatic > Marine > Cold seeps | place: Hudson Canyon | collected... | reverse complement strand
GCTTATATAGAAACTGATCAGCCTATTGAACTGCAAGTAGACTCAACCTTAATTCCTCAGGCTTACGATGCAGACGAAATGGTATCAACCTTCAAAATAAGTGAAAGGTCAGGTAGTCAACTAGGCGCATCTACTATTTATGTTGATGAGAATAACCATAATGTCAACTCTGCTAAAAATAATGATGGCACACTTACGGTTACTCAAGACATATTTGTACAACAGGTTCAAATACACCAGCCAAGGCATTCAGCTACAAGCATTTCTGCTGGTGACCGTTCACTATCAGGAATACATGTAACGGGCTCAGCAACAATAAGAGGGCGCTAAACCTGTTCCATCTTACGTATCATAGTTACGACCCTAGTAGTAATAAATAACAACAATGAAAACTCAACAAATACAGAAGCCCCGGCCAACACAGTAAATCCAGGAATAATCACCATTAACAATAACAACGCCAAACTCAACAGGTGAAGGCGTAAAAAGGCTCTTGAGTGTTTAACTGTAAGAATCACTCTCATATGAGGCAAAGTCTTAATTTTTTCAAAATCCCCCTGACAAAAACGCTGCATATGAAGGTATGAAAGAAATGGGATAATTTTCTGCAACATCCCTCCTATTACAGAAAGAACCACACCAAAAATGATCAAAACCCCACTGATCAAAGAAACTTTATCAGCCCACGGAGCAAGTATTTCCATCACACTAACGACTTGAAGAATGAAAAAAACAAAAAATGATATAACGGCCACCTTCCAAAACTGTACCGTTATATCTTCAATTTTCCGCTTTCGCTTATTAAGTAAGTCCCACACAACCATGCCATACGCCCCATAACACGCTAGCAAGATAAATTGAAAGGCAATCGCTACCATTTCACCTTTATAAAAAAAGCCGCTAAGGCTTACTAAGATAATAGAAATAAAAACGGCTATCGGTAAAATTTTCTGAAAAAGAGGATTAAACGATGGCGTCACATGAAACATAGGTATCACCTGGAAACTCACTCCCATGATCAGCAGGCCTACCCACCCGGCCAATGCCCAGACTAAATGAAAATCAGTCCAGCGACGATCAAAGCCGAGATGCTCAGAATAACCATGCATCAATAACAACAAACCTCCTGCACACATCATCACCAGCAAAGAGACAATAGATAAGGTCATAGACGTTAGCGTTGGAGAACGCCTTTGAGCTCTGAATATGGCCATCAAACCACAAACACTTAGAACTAAGAGTCCAATAACAAGAAGAAAAGTGGCAAGTATAAAAAACCATGCTATTTGCGTAATCATAGCAATAAGAAACAGAGTCGCCCCTAGTATTAAAAAGCTATGCACTATGGTTGCTACTTTTTTACCACCTGGCAGCAAACGGCCGCCAACAACAGAGGTGACTTGAAATAAAGCCCCTACCATCATCATGGTGATAGTGCCTAATGTAATTAAGTGGAGAGTATAAATTACCTCAGTAAACCAACGGCTTTGCCACAGTACAGCATCACCCTCTCCTAAAGCCTGAACACCGAAAACAAAAAGAATTACGCCCGCAGCCATAGCAAAGAGTGGCGCAGTTAGGAAAAATCGAAAAGGAATCGTCCAATAGGGAATAAAGTCGAAATTTAATGAGGCATCTTGCTTCATCAATTATTAACCAAAGAAGACTGTACGATACTATCATCCTTGTGCCAAAACTGAATTTGCACCATACCATCACAAAGAAAGGTTGTTTTATGCTCGAAGCCCATCTCAGATGCCGTTTGATAGAGGGGGTAAGGCTCCTTCCTATGAATCATATTCAATATTGTTTCGCTGGGCATATCAGAAAGAATTTCTATCGCTAAGCCATAGGGCTCGGGCGGCTCTAGTTCACTAACATCTAATTTAATTACGCCCACAACGCTAGCCGCAACATTAGCCACAGTATTAGCCACAACAGGGTCACTAAACCTTTTCAGCGAAGGCTTCATTAATTTGTACTTCCGTTTCCTGCTGAGGCAAAGCATCATCTAGCATAGGATAAAGAACCTGCTCTTCTTTCATATTGTGCTGCTGCATAAAAATCATCAAAGACTCACACTGCCCTAAAGCATCATCTGCTTCTTTCTGTTCTATAGACGATGCGATAGACTTAAACATTTCGCGCATTTGAAGGTGCTCACCACGCATCATCATGGTTGGGCCACCCTGCATACCTGTAGCATTCTCAAAACCCGGGAATAAGGTTTGTTCTTCTAATGTGAAGTGCTGTTCTACCTGCTCACAAAACTCCTGCCACAAATTTGCAGCAGCCACAAAATCCCCCTCACCAATCGCCTCTTCTGCATTGGCATAAATCTCATCACAACGACGGTGATCATGAGTCATTAATTCTGATATTGAAGACATACGATTGAATCTCTTTTTATGTTTGTAGTGTTGGCTGTTTAATATTGGTTATGGTGCATTGAGTAGAATGCATAAGTATTGAAAACCACAGAGTAAAATTGAATGATATATATCAACTGGCTAAAGAAAGCTTCTAACATAGGGGTAATTACTTATATTTTTTAAAATAATGAAGACTAGAATGAATGAATCTGAGAAGAGCCTTGGCGCCAGGTTATATAACTTGAGCGCCTTTTTTTGTGCCCTAAAAAAGTGTAGTAGTGCAAAAAGGGTATAGTAGTGCAAAGTGTAGTGGCATAATCAGTCGCATAATCATTCTTTAGGACATTCATGTATGAAACTTGCCCCTTGCATCAGACTAATTGTCGCTTTATTAATATCAGTCATGCTTTATGGCTGCTCATCAGTAAAAATTGTTGATATAAACCCTGATAACCAAGCCCTTATATTAAAATCAGAGATGTCCGGTTTAAGTCCCTCCCAAACTAATACAAGTGGTAACTGGCAATCTACATTAGAGTATATAAATATCAAACTTGATTACGGTGAAAAGGTATTTTACAGCACCACTTTCAAAAAATTTGTACACGCAACATTCTCTGATAAATTTGTATTATTTAGTTTGAATGAAATAAACATGGAAGAAACAACACTAAAAACACAAGGAGGCAACCGTAAAAAAACAACCAGCAATAAAGTGATCATCCCTGCGTTAAACCAAACTCAAGGGTATGAAGTATTTTTAGCATCTGGCAAAAGATCTAAAGCCACTCGCCTAATTCTTAAGGTCGATGTTGGAAGTGACGCAATCAAAGTAAAAAAAGCCTTTGAGCTGATGTCTGCCCCAAATAACAAAAAAGAGCAAATAGGCTCAAAATAAGGAGTTTGTTTGTTCTCACTAGTAGCAATACCCCTAAAATCGAATAGGTACATATACCTATTCGATTTTATAGTTAAATTATAAAGTTCAACACCATTACATCCATTTATACAACAAACACACACTAAACCAATGAAAAATTTGGTATTTTCAGCCTACAACAGTAAACCAACTTGCATTCTATAAAAGCTCGCATAAGCTTGGTTAAATACTCGTTACTATTTCGGGCTTTTCATCATTCTGCAATGTTTGTAAGATTGGTCTCCAGCGACGATCTAAGGCACCAAGAGTGACCCACACCAGAAAAAATAACCATATTAAAAATCAGGATTTTAATAATGAAAAAAATAAATAAAAAGCTTCTAGGAATTAGTGCATCTTTAATGATGATGGGTGCTGTATCACTCTCACAGGCAGAAACATTAAAAATCGGACTTGCAGGCCCAGTAACTGGCCCAGTTGCTCAATATGGTGACATGCAGATGATTGGTGCCCAAATGGCGATTGCAAAAATCAATGAAGCTGGTGGCGTTAATGGAATGCAGCTTGAAGGCGTAATATACGATGACGCATGTGACCCCAAGCAGGCGGTTCAGGTTGCCAACAAAATTGTAAATGATGGCGTACGCTACGTAGTAGGTCACCTTTGCTCAAGCTCGACTCAGCCAGCCTCTGACATCTATGAAGATGAAGGCATAATGATGGTGACAGCAGCATCGACTAGTCCTGACATCACCTCTCGTGGCTACCAGATGATTTTCCGCACTATCGGTCTTGATAGCCATCAGGGTCCTACTGCAGGCAACCACATTGCTGACAAAGTAAAGCCTAGCAAAATGGCGATCATTCACGACAAGCAGCAATACGGTGAAGGTATTGCACGTGCTGTAAAGAAAACCGTTGAAGCCAAAGGCATTAACGTTGTTATGTTTGAAGGCATCACTGCAGGTGATAAAGATTTCTCTTCTCTCATTGCTAAAATGCAAAAAGAAGGCGTAGATTTTGTTTACTACGGTGGCTACCACCCAGAGCTTGGTCTAATTCTTCGCCAGTCGGCTGAAAGAAAATTTGAAGCTGGCTTCATGGGGCCAGAAGGCGTTGGTAACAAAGACTTAAGCGCCATTGCGGGTCAGGCTTCTGAGAAGTTACTCGTGACATTACCACCAAGCTTTGATCTTCGCCCAGAAAACAAAGATTTGGTTGAATCGTTTAAAGCTAAAAACCAAGATGCAAGTGGCGCCTTCGTTTTAACTGCTTACTCTGCGGTTCAGGTAATGACAGATGCAATGAAGAAAACAGGCAACGGCGATACCGATGCTATGCAGAAAGCAATGCGTGAAATGACATTCAAAACACCTACCGGTGATATCCAGTTCGACGAGAAAGGCGACCTGAAAAGTTTTGATTTTGTTGTTTATCAGTGGCATGCAGACGGCAGCAAAACAGCTGTTAAGTAACGTGACTTAGCTGCATTATTTAAAGCACTACCTTTTATTTTAAGGGTGGTGCTTTTTTATAGCTAAAAAAAACCGAGGCCCATTAAATGTTAGAAAACAGTCTCTACTTCATTCAGCAACTGCTGAATGGCCTAACTATCGGTAGTACCTATGCCTTAATCGCCATAGGGTACACCATGGTTTACGGCATCATTGGCATGATAAATTTTGCTCATGGCGAAATTTATATGATTGGTATGTACATATCATTTGTCGCCATTAGTGGGTTAACCATGCTCGGGCTTGAGTATTTACCGCTTATCCTCTTTATTACATTATTGATATCTGTTTTTATCTCAAGCACCTACGGCTGGGCTGTTGAACGAGTAGCCTACAGGCCTGTAAGAGGTGGAAATCGACTAATTGCCCTAATTTCAGCTATAGGCATGTCAATATTCTTACAAAACTATGTAAGGTTAGCCCAGGGCTCAAGAGATATCGCTATGCCCTCCCTTATACAAGGTGGCTGGAGTATGGGGCCAGCAGAAGGCTTTCAGGCAACGCTGTCTTACATGCAATTATTCATATTTATAGCCACATTCATAACCATGTCAGGGCTTACCTTATTTATTGCTAAGTCTCGTATGGGACGAGCTTGCAGAGCGGTTTCAGAAGATATGAAAATGGCTGGTTTGCTCGGCATTAACACTAACAGAATCATATCGCTCACCTTTATTATCGGTGCAGCCCTTGCTGCCGTTGCAGGCCTTTTACTTGGGCTCTATTACGGGGTCACAAACCCTTACATCGGTTTTATTGCAGGCCTTAAAGCCTTCACTGCAGCAGTACTCGGTGGAATAGGAAGTATTCCTGGCGCCATGTTAGGCGGTCTTGTTTTGGGAGTTACAGAGAGCATGACATCCGCTTATTTTAGCTCTGAATATAAAGATGTTGTTTCATTTGGACTATTGATACTTATTTTACTATTCCGTCCAACTGGCTTGCTCGGAAAACCAGAGGTGGAGAAAATTTAATGAAAGATAAATTTGTGCCCGCCCTTATCGCAGGCGTTGCCACCTTAATTCTTGCTTTCCCACTACTTGGATTAAACCTGGTTTCTACCGGTTTAGGTATTGGAATTGAAGGTGCTGATACCCAAACGATGATCTATATCGTATTAGCCTCTTTAGCTGTATTTGTCTTTCAGCTATTCAAAGAGAACGTCGTTAATATAGCTAAAAGCATCCCTTTACCACGTAAAGCTTACAACCCAGCCGCAGTGGTATCTCAAGCTCAAAGAGATAAAAGAGAAAAGCTATTCACAATAATCATCGTGGTACTGGCACTCATAATGCCGTTCTTTGCCTCTCGCGGAAATATTGACCTTGCCACACTGGTATTGATTTATGTAATGCTAGGCTTAGGGCTTAATATTGTTGTAGGCCTAGCAGGTCTTCTCGACTTGGGTTACGTAGCCTTTTATGCGGTTGGAGCCTATAGCTATGCCTTACTTCATCAATATTTTGGCTTCTCATTCTGGGTTTGTCTTCCACTGGCAGGCCTTATGGCTGCAACCTTTGGATTTGTACTAGGTTTCCCGGTGCTACGGCTTAGGGGCGATTATTTGGCCATAGTAACACTCGGGTTTGGCGAAATAATTCGCATACTTCTCAATAACTGGACGCACCTGACTGGAGGTCCAAATGGTATTGGCAGCATCCCCAAGCCAGCGCTGTTCGGACTCGAATTTGGCCGCAGAGCTAAAGAAGAGGGTAATATCCCCTTCCACGAGTATTTCAACATAGCCTACAACAGTAGCTATAAGGTTATCTTTTTATACCTATTAGCATTGTTGCTCGTACTGTTTACAATATTCGTTATAAGACGCCTAATGCGAATGCCTGTAGGGAGGGCATGGGAGGCGCTACGCGAAGATGAAATAGCTTGCCGTTCATTAGGACTCAACAGAACCATAATCAAACTCTCAGCATTCACTATTGGTGCTTCATTTGCAGGTTTTGCCGGTGCATTTTTCTCTGCCAGGCAAGGCTTTATAAGCCCTGAATCGTTCACATTTATTGAATCAGCCATCATTCTCGCCATTGTGGTATTAGGTGGTATGGGGTCTCAAATGGGCGTTATTCTCGCAGCCATTGCCATGACCGTATTGCCAGAGCTAGCCAGAGAGTTCCAGGAATATAGAATGCTAATGTTTGGTTTAATGATGGTGCTAATGATGATTTGGCGACCTCAAGGTTTGCTCCCCATGAAACGTAAACATATGGAGCTGACCAATGCCTAAGCCCTTACCTACTGAGTCATTGCTAAAAGTTAGAGACCTATCCATGCGCTTTGGCGGCCTTTTAGCGGTTGATGGCGTCGCATTAGACGTTAATGAGCGAGAAATCATCTCTGTTATAGGCCCAAACGGGGCAGGTAAAACCACTGTATTTAACTGTATTAGTGGTTTTTATACCCCAACCGGCGGAAATATTAGCTATAAAGGGCAAGATATTCATGGTCTGGCCGATTTTAAAATAAGTCGGCTTGGCATGGTAAGAACATTTCAGCATGTTCGACTATTCAGCCAGATGACCGTTATCGAAAACCTGCTCGTAGCTCAACATAGACATGTAAATACTAACCTACTGGCAGGCCTGCTTAAAACACCGTCCTATCGTCGAAAGGAGCAAGAGTCTATAGACCGGGCAGTTTACTGGCTTAAAAAGGTTAACTTACTGGAGTTCGCCAACCGAGAAGCAGGCAACCTCGCCTACGGCCAGCAGCGACGTTTGGAAATTGCCCGTTGTATGGTTACGGAGCCTGGGTTGTTGATGCTTGACGAACCCGCAGCCGGACTTAACCCTAAAGAGACTAAAGAACTCGACGAACTCATTGTTAGCCTCAAAGAAGACTACAATGTATCCGTTCTGCTCATTGAACATGATATGGGGCTTGTTATGGGCATTTCTGATCGTATTGTGGTGATTAATCAAGGTCGCCCTCTCGCAACAGGCACCCCAAATGAAATTCGAGACAATCCAGATGTTATCAAAGCCTATTTAGGTGAGGTATAAATGCTAAAACTACAAAACATTCATACCCATTACGGTAAAATTGAAGCATTACGGGGCGTTTCATTAGAAGTAAACCAAGGAGAGATTGTCTCTTTAATTGGTGCTAATGGTGCAGGAAAATCAACATTATTGATGACCGTATGCGGAGACCCCAGAGCCAGTGCAGGCCAAATTTGGTTTGAAGGCAAAGAAATTACTCACACCAACACCGCAGATATCATGCGCAGTGGTTTGGCGATTGTACCTGAAGGACGCAGAGTATTCTCTGGCCTTACCGTACTTGAAAACCTGCACATGGGTGGTTTTTTTACCGAGAAAAAAGACTTTGATGCCATTCTAGCTCATGTATTTAAGCTATTTCCACGTTTACAAGAACGTCAAGATCAACGCAGTGGAACTATGTCTGGTGGTGAGCAACAAATGCTGGCTATTGGGCGTGCTCTCATGAGCAAGCCCCGCATGTTATTTCTTGATGAGCCCTCTCTAGGTCTCGCACCCATCATCATTAATCAGATATTCGAGATTATTGAGCAGCTGAGAGATGAAGGCATGACGATATTTTTGGTTGAGCAGAATGCTAATCAAGCGCTTCGTTTAGCTGATCGAGGTTATGTGATTGAGAATGGAGAGATAGTGCTACAGGATACTGGAGATAATCTACTCATTAACGAGGATGTTCGTAAAGCATATCTTGGTGGGTAAAGTAGGGAGGGTAAAGAGCTCTAGCTACACCTTTTTGTCATCCTCGCGGAGGCGGGGATCCAGTACTTTGAAATAGTCCGGCATATGGATTCCCGCCTTCGCGGGAATGACTCAAACTTCTAAATAAACACCCACAAACAATCTCAAAAATAATACCGATACCCAACAGACACTTCATAAAAGTCATCATCATGATGCCATTCCTGAGCCACCGAAAGCCTAATCGCATGATCTACTGCTAAGTTAAAGTTCTGATTAAATGCCGCTTTCATTCGATAGTCATCATTCAAAAACTTATAACCACCTAAATCCAACTTCATAGCACCTAATGGCGAATAATAAAGAAAGCCCGTTTCCGCGCCAATCGCAGGTTCGATAATAGAACTGAAGTCATCATTATATTCCAATCTTCCTGTGAGCAAGCCGTATAGCTCTGTATTATCCGATAACTCATAGCTATGCCCTGCCCCACCATTTAACTGAAAAACCCCGGTATCGCCATGGCGACTATATACACGTTCAAAACCCACTTGAACTTTCCATGACAGCGGCTCAAGAAATAAATTCCGTTTTGATAAAGAGGTAATATCTACAATATCAAAACGGTTCAGTTTTACTCCCGCATCCTGATAGTGGCGCAACTCAGTATTAAACAAAATAATCTGAGCTCCTCGTAAATAACCTTTCTCGTTATCCAGTAAGTCATGATAAGTAACACGATAATTAACTTGTTGAAATACATCATTATTACGCTCCCCTAACGCTAGGCCTGCAACAATCGTTTTATGCCCCGTTTCAGGTGCATCAGGCTGAGGTACTACAACTTCTTTTGAAGAGCGCTTGTTGAGTGCAAATAATAATTGGTGACTACGCTTAGCCATCGCGCTAGTACGCTGAGTTTGCATTTGCACATAACGTAAGTAGCTATAGGCTATTTGAATCACTTCACCTTGCTGTTCGTTATTTAAAGATTGAAAATCAGAGCCCTCTAGAATAGTAATGTCATTTGCTAGTTGCTTACCCATTATCTGAAGCGGCTCAGGTAATGACTCAATTCGTGCGTGCAACACTGCAAGCTCTGAAGGTCTAAAGTGTGTACTTTCAACCAGGCCTTCATTTACAACTGCTCGTACAGTATTTGTAGGTATAGCATCTAACTTAAATCGTCCCGTCAAATTCACTTCCGGACGAACTAATTCCAACAGCTCTAATAATCTAAACGCACAGTTTTCATCGAAGAAATAGTAATCAAAATTTATATCTTTAAGTTCCCACACATGAGCCAGAATTTGATCAACTTCAGCAGGCGTGTAATTGAGCCGATATTCCCATATATCCCGATTCTCCATGCGGTTATATTCTTTGATTTTCTCAAAGTAACGCATCATGTTATATACACCGGGGTAGCCGC
>Ga0105351_1001715_pt1 | contig 9907 bp, 9 predicted proteins | sample EN4Hudsemesocosm_FD_83662 | JGI IMG/M metagenome (GOLD analysis project Ga0105351, IMG submission 83662) | Methane-oxidizing microbial communities from mesocosms in the Hudson Canyon - EN4B Hudson Canyon | ecosystem: Environmental > Aquatic > Marine > Cold seeps | place: Hudson Canyon | collected... | reverse complement strand
TTTTAATGCATCCTATTATAAAAAATCATTAAAAGGTGATTTAAATAAGATTTTAGAGAATTTAAAGCTGTTTCGGAAGAATGATATTTGGGTTGAAGTTACAACATTGATTGTCCCAACGCAAAATGATTCAGATAAAGAACTCAAACAAATAGCAACTTTTATAGCTCAAGAATTGGGAGTAAATACTCCGTGGCATATTTCAGCATTTCATCCTGATTATAAATTAATGAATTTACCCAGTACCTCCTTTGAGATTTTAAAAAAAGCATATGACTTAGGAAAAGAAGCAGGGCTAAACTATGTTTATATTGGCAATATAGGCTTTGAAAATCCAACTAAATGCAGTGGGTGTGGGGAAATTCTCATTGAGCGTGAATATTTTAACGTGTTAGAAAATAATTTAGTTGATGGATGTTGTCCCAAATGTAAAAAAGAGTTGGAGGGAATTTTCTCATGAGTGTAAGAAAAACTTCAGTCGCAGGTACTTTTTATCCAAATAGCTGTTTTGAAATAAATAGATATATTGAACATTTCAATGGCATATTAGAGGATATCGATATCCGTAACGATATAAATGTCAGAGCTATTATATCACCACATGCAGGATATGTTTACAGTGGTTTTACTGCGAATTTTGCTTTTAATTTAATCCAAAATAACAAACCCAAAAGAGTGATTGTTATTGGACCTTCTCACAGAGTCTATATCAATGGTGCATCAATTGCATTGTATGATGAATATGAAACACCTTGTGGGAATTTGAAAGTTGATTTAGATTATTCATTATGGTTAAAAGAGAAATTTGATTTTTTAACTTTTGATAAGTCTGCACATAGTGAGCACTCAACAGAGACACAAATGCCTTTTATTAAACACTGTTTTAAGCAGACAAGTGTTATTGAAATAGTTTATGGAGATATCAATTATCAAAAAATATCAGAACTTATAGATGAGTTATTGAAAGATGAAGATAATTTAATCGTCATCAGTACTGATTTGAGCCATTTTTATACACTAAAAGAAGCCAATATTTTAGATCAGCATTGTATTAATGCAATTGAAAGTTTGAATATATCTGAATTTGATTCAGGTGGAGAAGCTTGTGGAATGATTGGTGTTAAAGCTATCATATACAGTGCAGTTAAAAACAGTTTTAGAAGTAAAATAGTAGACTATCGAACCAGTTTCGATGCAAGCAGTGATGAGGGCAGAGTAGTTGGATATGTCAGTGCACTTATAGGAAAATAAATGGGTTTTACTCTGAAGAAAATTTTATCTGCTGTTTTAATGCCACTCTCTCTTGGATTAATCCTTTTTTTAATTGGTCTGTGGTTTTTGTATACGAAAAGTTATAAAAAAGCAAAGATTTGTTTGAGTATTTCTTTTATATGGATATTTATGATCAGTTACTCTCCTTTTGCAAACAGTGTTCTTAGTCCTTTAGAGACTATTTATAAAAAAGCAGAAGATAATGTGTCTGCAAAATATATTTTACTTCTGGGGGGTGATTTTAAAGGGCGATCTTTTGAAGCAATAAGACTTTATACGTTACTCGATAATGCTAAAATTATTACTTCAGGTTATCCAGGACGAGATGATGTCTCAGAAGCAGTTAAGAGTGCCCATAAGTTAGTAGAATTAGGGATTCCCAAAGAAGATATTTTAATGCAGAGTGAACCAAAAGATACTCAAGAAGAAGCAATGAGTATTAAAAAAATAGTGGGAAATGAACAATTTATTTTAGTAACAGCAGCTTATCATATGCCAAGAGCAATGGAGCTTTTCAAAAAAGAGGGATTGAATCCAATTGTCGCACCGACAAATTATTTGGCTGAAAAAAACTATCTGATATCTGCTCCAAGTGGAAGAAATTTACAAAAAACTGAAATAGCCTTTCATGAATACTTAGGTAAAACTTGGAATAAATTAAAAGAGTATAAAAACTACTTTTTGAATAAATCTGAAGAGTGAATTTTTTTGCTTTGACAAAATATAAACAATGATGTATAATTGCGAAAATTTAACCATACAAAGAAATAACAATTGAATAATTTAATTGAAATTAAAAACCTCTCATTTTATTATGATAAATCTGTAGTCCTTGATGAAGTCAATTTGGATATAAAACCCAACGATTACCTAGCTATAATTGGACCAAATGGGGGTGGAAAGTCAACTTTGCTTAAACTCATACTTGGTCTTTTGTCTCCAAAGACAGGAGTGATAAACTCAACCTATGATAAAAATGCAATAGGGTATGTTCCTCAAAATACCAATTTAAACATAAACTTTCCAATTACTGCACTTGAAGTGGTACTCATGGGTCATATTGGAGGAAAACGTCCACTTTTTGGATACAGTAAAGAAGAAGTCTCTTGTGCTAAACATTCTCTTGAAAAAGTAGGTATGGCTGACTTTGAAGATACCAAAATTGGAAATCTCTCAGGAGGGCAAAGACAAAGAGTTTTTATAGCTCGGGCTTTATGTGCTAATCCTAAAATAATGCTTTTAGATGAACCAACAGCGAGCATTGATGTACAAGGCCAAACTGAGGTATATGAACTCTTAAAAGAGCTTAACCGGACAATTTGTATTGTTGTTGTCAGTCATGACATCTCTGTTTTATTAAATTATGCAAAAAATGTTGCACATGTCAATAAAAATCTCGTATACCATAGTTTAGACAATGTCCAAAAAAATGTACAGTCAAATAATGAACATTTATGTGAGGTGGAACTTTTGGCTGCATTGGGTAGTTCAAATTCATGTGGATGTAATCATGAACATTAATGTCCCCAAAAAACGTCAAGTATTATTAAAAGGAGACTTTTAATGATAGAAGCCTTACAATATGAATTTATGCAAAATGCACTGCTTGCTGGTATTTTAATATCTATTGCTGCGGGAATAATTGGTTCACTGGTTATTGTAAATAGAATTACATTTTTAGCAGGTGGGATCGCACATAGTTCTTATGGTGGTATTGGAATCGCTATTTATATGGGAATACCCGTTTTATTTGGTGCAACTGTATTTTCTATTATTACCGCAGTAATCATTGCCATCCTTACTTTAAATGATAAAAAAAGGATTGACTCTATCATTGGTATCATGTGGGCAACGGGTATGGCTATTGGTATTGTCTTTGTTGATATGACTCCTGGGTATAATGTGGACTTGATGAGTTATCTTTTTGGTTCAATCATTGCTGTGCCTACTGGGGACATATGGTATATGTTTGGACTGGATGTTGTTATCATTGCATTAGTGACATTTTTTTACAGAGAGTTCTTAGCTATCTCATATGACCAGCAATTCGCATATTTACGTGGTATAAATGTAAAATTCTTTTATACATTGTTGTTAGTACTTGCTGCATTGACTGTTGTAGCAGCCATAAAAGTAGTTGGACTGATACTGGTGATTGCTCTACTAACTATTCCTACATATCTTGCAGAAATATTTTCAAATAAATTATCTAAGATGATGTTTCTAAGTTCATTGTTTGCAACTTTTTTTACAATAGTTGGTTTGAGTATTTCTTATTTGTATGATATCAGTTCAGGTGCGAGTATAATTTTAGTGGCGGTGTTATCTTTGATAGTTACAAAGATATTTAAGAGGTAACTAAAAAAATTATCTAAATAATTGCCGTTAACTTACATCCAAATGTTGGAACAGTTTCTATAAGTTTATACTCTAGTTTACTTCTTGTTCGGTAGATTAAAGTTCGAAGTCCACTCTCTTTTATTGTGCTGTCTGGCCAGATTTGATACTCTAATTCTTCAAAAGAAACTACAGCACCTTTTGCATTAATCAGAATACTTAACAAAAGAGTCTCATGTTGGCTTAATTTAATGGGTCTATTTTTATAAAAAAGTAGATTTTTTTCTATATCATAATAATAATCAAAGCCCAGGGGAACGCAATTTATATCTATATTGGATTGGTTTGGTTGATTTATTTTATATAGTGCTAAATTAATGGTAGTTTTTAATTGATCTATATTAAAAGGTTTGATTAAGTATTGTACTGGATTTGTTTTTACAGCTCTGCTTGTTGTATCTTCATCATGAAATGAAGTTAAATATATTATGGGAACATTTTCAATTTTTTGTATGTCTTGTGCTGTTTGGATACCATCTTGGCTGTTTTCTAAGTGAATGTCCATCAGTATCATATCTGGCTTATTTTTTTTGACACTCTCTATTGCATCATCGTGGTTTGTAACTGCATCTGTAACTTCAAATCCTGTTTTTGTTAAACTTCTTTGTATATCAAGCGCAATAATTGTTTCATCTTCTACAATCAATATTTTTGTTTTAATCATTTGAACTCCATTGAATAGTTACTTGAACGCCATTTGAAGAATGTATTTGTATATTTCCTCTAAGTTGTTGTTTGGCTAAAATATTAACTAAAGTTAACCCTAAAGAATTTGAGGGAGTTTCTTTATCATAACCAATTCCATTATCTGCAATAGATAAATGAAATACACTCTCAATTTTACTCAAAGCAATATCAATTTTTCCTTTTCCTATAGGAAATGCGTATTTATATGAATTTGAAATAAGTTCATTTAAAATAAGACCACAATAAATGGCTTGTTCCATTTTGAGTTGAGTTTGTATATTAAAATTGATTGAAATATTGCTGTCATAGCTGCCTTGTATTTCATTAATTAGGAGTTTAAAGTATTCATGTGCATCAATATGAGAGATGTTGTCTTGTTTGTATAGTAGCTCATGCAGATGACTCATGGCACTGATTCTGTTTTGTGCTGTTTGAAAAATACTTTGGAGCCCTTCGTCCTCTATTTCATTGCTTTGCAGACGTATGAGGGAGATGATAGTTTGCATATTATTTTTTACTCTGTGATTTAACTCTTTTAATAACAGACCCTTTTCATCTAATGCAACTTCTAAATCTTTTGTTTTTTCTGTAACTTGTTTTTTTAATCTTTGCTTTTCATTCTGTTGTTGAACAATAAGTTTTTGATTGGCTTCTTGTTTGTCTTTTTGAAGTTGATTTATTTTGTCTGCTAACGCTATTGAAAAAACTATTGCTTCTAGAACAAACGATATTTCTACAATGTAAGGAAGGTATTTGTATATATTAAATAAACCTGTACTAGAAAAATACATTGCTGAAAATGCGCTGGCAATAATAACCCAGCCAAATAAAATAAAATATGCTTGTCTATTTCTTTTGTATGTAGCATATATGGAGAGTATCATTAAGTATAAAATCAACAAAAGTGAAAAAATATTTCTATATTTATTAAACGCATCAGTTGTTGAAAATATGATTACGGATAGCGGCAATAAAATTAAATACATATTTAATATTTTATTGAATATTGGGTATTGTTTTGTTCTTAAGAAGGTTTTAGTAAAAAGTCCAAGTGCAAAAATTGGAAATGCTACAAGTAAAGATGCATATTGAATGATAGTATTCACCCAATATTGATTAAACACATAAATACTTCCAATACCAACATAAATTAATTGATGTGCAATTATTCCAATGATATATAATACATAAAATAAATAACTGATATCTTTAGTAAAGAAAAATATAAAAAGATTATATATTGCCATTATAGACATAGCACCAAAAAATAACGCTAAGTAAAATTGATATGTTGTATCTGTTTCATAAAACTTGTTCTTATCCCATAGATTTAACTTTACTATCAATGTAGTAATATATGAACTTGTTTGAATAAAATATGTTTTAGACTCATTTGGTTCTAATCTTATTTCAAACATGGGATTCACTGTTTTTCTTTTTGCATTTAGATTCAGCAATCCATCTTGTATAAAAGAATATCCTGCACTTAAATCATAAAACTTTATATCTGTCGTAAGGACATTTTTATACTCTAATATTTTTTCTATCGTTTTATTTGAATTATTTTTTAAGGTAAATCGAACCCATACGTTAAAATCGGGAGAATAGCCAAAAGACAACTGCTTTTTATTATTTCTATTAAACTCACTGTCTTTTTTTTCTATATCTTCTAATAATAAGGATTTACTCTTGTCTATATATATTTCTGAATATGGCAGTAAATTATAATAATCTGTTTTACCATCAATGATTAAAGGGCTTGCATATGTAGATACAGCAAAAAACAGTAAAAGAAATATTTTTAAAACTGACATACAAACCCTAATATTAAGTATATATAGATTGTATCAAATGAATATTAAAATCTAATTATCCTACGAAAGGTTTAAAAAGGATCTTTTAAACAGTTTTGAAACTAAAGATAAGTCCCAAGATACTATTAGAAAAGGAACATTTATACTTCCATAAGAATCTAATTCTTTGATAATAGTTACACCACCTAATTTAGAATATAACTTATAGTGTTCTTTTTTTATTCCAAAAAGAGTCATTTTTATATCATTATTTTTAAAAACATTGTGTAATCCCGCCATAAGATATTTAAATCCCAAATCAAGTCCACTACTTTTGTGTTTTACTACTAATCTAGATACTTCTGCAATATCTGTGTATTGTTTTCTTTCATTATCGAAGGAAAACTTTTCTTCTGTAGGTAACATCTTTTTAGAATCAAAAATAATTCTAATTGATCCTGTCATCTGATTATTCGTCTTATGAAATATAATTGCAGAATTCTTGTCAAATATATCAAAATTTAACCCTTCAATTCCATCTTTGAATTCTCCAAGATAATTTATGCTTGCATAGACATCACTTCTCAATTTAAAAACTTCGATCAACTCTTCTGCTGTTGTTGTCAATTTTAAATTAGGATTGGAATTATCCCATGCTATTTTTTTATTAAAGGAAACAGCTTCTTCTATAACCTCTTCTAAGAAAATTCTTTTTTGGAATAATTCCAATGCATGTTTTTGTTCATTATTAAAATCATCAGACATGTAGTCAATTTTGTGATTTATATTATTTCGAACGACTTCCTTGAGTTGATTTAGTGTGACATTTCTGTTTAAATATACCATCTTTTCTCCTAAGTATTTGATAGTAAAATTGTACTAAAAGTGCGTCACAGTCGGCGTCACAGAGATTTTTGTTTGTTTCTTTTTAGTAATATCAAATGTGTTGTTTAAGAAGTTGTACCTCTAACAACTACGTCACAGTAGGCGTCACAAGAATTTATGGGAATTATTAAAAAGTTAGAAAATATTTATTTGAGTTTGCAAATTTATAGATAATCGAATTATTTAGATATAATTGCATTAAAATAGAGACAGATATTAGGAAATAAATGCAAAACGAAATAAATGAATATATAAAATTGGGTGAGATAAACTCTTTAAGAATAGACAGAGTTACTGAGCCTGGAATTTATCTTACAAGCCAAGATGAAGAAGAGGTAGTTCTGCTTCCAAATGCTTACATTACTGAAGATATGAAAATAGATGAAATTATAGATGTTTTTATATATACTGACTCAGAAGATAGACTCGTTGCAACTACACTTACTCCAAAAGCAATGATAAATGAATTTGCTCTTTTAGAAGTAGTTGATGTGGCACCTTTTGGAGCTTTTGTAGATATGGGTCTACCAAAAGACTTGCTTGTTCCTAAAAACAAACAGAAAAATCCTTTCAGTATTGGTGAGAAAAGATTTGTACGAGTTGTTGAAGATGAAGATTCAGGAAGACTAATTGGTATTGAAAAGTTTGCTTCGTATATCAGTAGAGATTTGTCCCAGTTCAAAGTAAACGATGAGGTTAAGATTCTTGTTTTTGCAAAAACTCCAATGGGATTTAAAGTTATTGTCAATAATGATTATGAGGGAATGCTATTTCATAATGAAATTTTTGAGAATATTTACTCAGGTGTTACAAAAAGTGCCTATGTAAAAAATATTAGAGACGATGGTAAACTTGATATTTGCTTACAAAAAATTGGGTCTAAAGATGGAGATGAGTCATTAGAAAAAATAATACGTGTTATGAAAAGAAACAGTGGTTTTGCCGCGTATACGTACAAGAGTGATGCTCAAGAGATTAAAAACGTTTTTGGCATGAGTAAGAAAAACTTTAAATCTTCACTCACAAAATTACTAGAAAATAACAAAATAGAATTATTAGAAAATGGAATAAGACTTAAATCTTAAAAGAATTGAGAAATCAATAATTTTTATTAAGATTATTTTTATTCATTTTATATATAATTTCATAAATTTAAACAACAAAGGGAAAAAATGTCAACAACAAATTTAAAAGGTAATTTAGTAAACTTAGCTGGTAATCAAGTAAACGTAGGTGATACTGCACCAGTAGTTAATGTAGTTGGTAAAGATTTAAGTGATATCCAAGTAGGTGGTGAACAAGGTAAAGCACAAGTTGTAGTTGTAGTACCATCTTTAGATACTCCTGTTTGTGCAGCAGAAACTAGAAGATTCAACGAGGAAGCTGCTAAAAATGATTTAGCACAAGTTACTGTTGTTTCTATGGATTTACCATTTGCAATGGGTAGATTTTGTACAACTGAAGGAATTGAAAACTTAAATGTTGGTTCTGACTTCAGAAACAAAGATTTCGCAAATGCTTACGGTGTATTAATCGCTGATGGTGCATTAGCTGGTGTTACTTGTAGAGCAGTATTTGTTATCAACGCTAGTGGTGTTGTAACTTACAAAGAAATTTGTCCAGAAATCACTGAAGACCCTAACTATGAAGCAGCATTAAACGCTATTAATGAAGCTACAAACGTTAGTTGTTGTGGAACTTGTCAATAATCAAGGACTTGATTAACATATTCTGATATAATTTCGCATATCAAAAAAAAGGGGTTGTCACTTTTGTGATAGCCCCTTTTTTAATTTATATATATTGGAGCAGTTATATGCAATGGAATCAAACGAAAGAAATTACTTGGTATGAAAGATTTTCAGCCCAACCCCATCAACCTTTTTTTACTACAGGTATTCCGTTATTAGCTATTTTTACACTAATAATTCTTGGACAATTCAGTGATGTCATCAATTTAAAAATTTCAATTACACAATTTCATATCTATCCTTTGATTTTTATGGTGTTTATTCAATTCTTTTTAGGATTTTTATTTGTTGTTTTTCCACGTTTTTTAATGCAAGCTGTGATTAAACCTGCTGATTATATGAAGCTAGCAGGTCTATATGCAATTGCTTCACTGATATATCTTATAGGTTTATTTGCTTTTAAACCTCTGGTTTTTGTGGGAAGTTTGATTTTGTTTGGTGCCCAAATATGGGCATTTACTATTCTTTATGGGGTGTATAAAAAAAGTATTGTTCCTGATAAATATGATACAAAATGGATATTGATCTCTTACATGACCGGAATTATCTCACATGTATTATTTTTGATTGCCTATTTTAATGTTTCTATTTTTATTGAAAAACTTGCTATTTATTCTGGATTTTATCTGTTTTTGTTTTCACTTATTTTTGCAATTTCACAGCGGATGATTCCACTTTTCACCGGTGTAAAAGTGCCAACTTATGTAAAATCAAAATCAAAATATATTATGGAGATTGTTTTTGTTCTTCTAACCCTGAAGGTTGCAACACTTTTGATGGACGACCCACGACTAAATATTATTGCAGATTTACCATTGTTTTTGTTTTTTACCTATGAATTGGTTTTTAAATGGAAACTGCCAATCTCTAAAGTAACACCAATTGTTTGGATACTGTATCTTTCACTTGCTTGGATTCCTGTTGGATTTTTGATTTCAACTATTGAGTCATTGGGTTATATACTATCATCTAATCCACTTATATTTGAAAAGTCTGTTATTCATACGTTTGCCATAGGATACTTTATTACAATATTGGTTGGTTTTGGTACAAGAGTTGTTCTTGGACATTCTGGTCGAACACCAACAGCTGATAATATTGCCATCTTCATGTTTATGTTTA
>Ga0105351_1001703_pt1 | contig 9949 bp, 6 predicted proteins | sample EN4Hudsemesocosm_FD_83662 | JGI IMG/M metagenome (GOLD analysis project Ga0105351, IMG submission 83662) | Methane-oxidizing microbial communities from mesocosms in the Hudson Canyon - EN4B Hudson Canyon | ecosystem: Environmental > Aquatic > Marine > Cold seeps | place: Hudson Canyon | collected... | reverse complement strand
TCAAGCAAGTCCATGGATTGATGTAGGTGATGATCGCTTGCGAAACAATCTGCATCTATTAAATGACTCTGGTGCAATGCCCATCTCCCTGACGACTTGGCCTATCATGTGGGTAGATGTGAAAACGGAGTTCAAAAAAGTAAAGAGTATATACACCGCAAGCTCGACTTAGTGCTAACCTCCAGTATAAAGAAAACTTAAGTGTTACAGCTTCACTGATTTATCCATGGTGCCAAGGAGCGCCTTTGCATAGAGAAAGCATGACAAGATTTTTTAGTATTTGCTCTTCTTGGTGGTTCTATTTGTGCTTGGAAGCTAAATTTCTCTTTCGTTTGAAGGGATTTCAGTGCTCTTAGTGGTAAAAGCGCTTAACAAAAACAACAAATACACCTAGCCACTAAAAACAGAAAATGCTAAATTACGCGCCAAAAGAACAGTGCCGCCAATAAAAAGAAACAAGTAACATGGAATCAGGAATGATCTACAGGTCGTCAGCCCGCATTATTGCTTACCGCATCGTAACAATACTAATTTCAATATTTAGTTTCTCAGCGCAAGCAATCCAACCTACGTCCCAGCAACTAGAACAATTTAAACGAATGTCCGTGGCAGAGCAAAGCCGTGTTGCCAAACAGTTTGGGGTTGGGATTCCACAAGCAGGTGGTGTGGAACAAGTTCAAACCATTGTGCAAGAAACAACAGTTCTGCCAAGAGTGCTCGATACAAGCCTAAGCCATAAGCAGCCACAACAACAAATAATAACCAAAAAAGAAGAGCTAATACCATTCGGCTATGACTTGTTTTCAGGAAATCCAACCTCATTTACCCCGATAAACGATATTCCCGTTTCTTCAGATTATGTACTAGGCCCTGGAGACTCTCTGAAGGTAAACCTATTCGGTAAAGGTAGCCAATCGTACGAGCTAGTCATTGATCAGGAAGGCATCACATATTTACCCGAACTAGGGCCGCTTCACCTAGCCGGTCAAGTTTTCTCAGAAGCTAGGAAAAGCATAATCAATACCATTAATCAAAAAATGATTGGTGTAAAGGCTAGTGTGTCTATGGGGCAACTACGCTCTATACGTGTATTTGTTTTAGGTGAAGCATATTTACCAGGTTCTTATGTAGTTAGCTCTCTTTCTACAATGACGAACGCGCTGGTATTAAGTGGAGGGATTTCCCAAAACGGTTCACTAAGAAACATCCAATTAAAGCGCAAAGGAAAACTCATCCAAAGTTTGGATGTTTATGACCTACTCCTCAAAGGAGACACCAGTAACGATGCACAGTTAAGATCAGGTGATGTCGTATTTATTCCATCAATTGGCAGTACTGTTGGAATAAAAGGTGAAGTAAGGCGTCCCGCAAGATATGAACTAGCAGGTGAAGAAACTGCAGAGTCATTAATCCAATATGCTGGAGGCCTTTTTTCATCAGCATATCCACAGTTAGCCACGCTTCAAAGAATTGACGAAAATAACGAGCGTATTTTATTGAACTTGAATTTAAAAAAGTCAAGTGGTTTACAAACTAATTTGCAAAATGGCGATGTAATTTCAATTCCAAAAGTGGCTGAAAAAGTTGAGAATATAATCAAACTTACTGGTCATATATTGCGTGAAGAATCTCTTACTTGGCAAAAAGGTCTTCGCTTAAGTGATGTTGTACCCAAAGTTCAGAGGTTAAAGCCAAACCCTGATTTAAGCTATGGCTTAATAAAGCGTTATCACCAACCCGACCAGAAATTAGAGGTTATTTCATTTAATCTGGGGAATGCCTTAAATCAACAAGGTTCGGAAAGCGATACTCTTCTACAAAATCAAGATGAAATCTTCTTTTTTGGATTATATGACTCAACCAGGCAAAAAGACATTGCTATGCTTATTGAGCTATTAAGGGTTCAATCAGCTATTAAGAGCCCATCAAAAGAAATTACAGTAAGCGGTAATGTTCGCTATCCAGGAATTTACCCGCTTATAAATGGAATGAATATCATTGATTTGATTAGTGCCGCGGGGGGGTTAACCGAAAAAGCCTTTCAGCTAAGGGCTGAATTAAGCCGGACAGAATTTGATCAAAAACAAGAGCGCAAGCAGTATCGTGTGGACTTGAATCTAACTAATTCTGATTCATTAATGTTCGAACTCAAATCACGAGATGTGCTGCAAATCAAAACTGTTCCTGAGTGGGCAGAGTCTGAAGAAGTAACGCTAAGCGGTGAGGTGAAGTTTCCTGGGACGTATCCCGTCTATAAAAATGATACTTTGGCAATATTACTAGAGCGTGCTGGTGGTTTAACAGAGTATGCCTATGCACCCGGTGCGATGTTTACACGAGCAGAACTTCAAAAACAACAAGCTAAACAGTTGAAAAAAATGCAAGAGCGTTTAACCGAAGATATCGCTAAGGCAGAGCTTGTAGCTGCAAACCAAGGTGTAGAAGCTAAACGCTCAGCTGATGTTGGTCAGGCCCAGAAAGTACTCTCACAGCTTAAAAATACCCAAGCAACAGGGCGTTTGGTTATAGACTTAGAAAAAGTATTAATAAGAAACTCGGAGTATTCAATTCCTTTACAAAAAGGAGATAAACTTTTTATCCCTCGTAAAAAGAACTCTGTGACTATAGTTGGTGAAGTTCAGTTGCCAATTTCACAAATATATGAATCGCAACTTGATTATTGGGATTATATTGAGCGAAGTGGCGGCACCACAAATAAAGCTGATGAAGATCGCGTATATATTATAAAAGCTGATGGTAGTGTTAAAATACCTGAAGGCTCTAGTTGGTTTGCGAATCAGCAAAAGCAGGTGTCTCCAGGAGACACGATTGTTGTACCTTTAGATGCAGATAAACTCAATCAGGTTGTGCTCTGGCGTGATATGAGTCAGATATTTTATCAGATTGCATTAGGTGCTGCTGCAGTTGGAAGTTTATAAATATACGATTTTGCCAAATCGAAGCTACATAAAATTATAAAATATTTTTTGTTTATGAATAGCGAACTATACAAATTAAGAGATTGAAAAAGTGTCACAGCAAGTCAAACTTCAAACCAACAATACAGAATATGCTTCTCAAGAGGATGAAATAGATTTACGAGAGTTATGGTTTTTATTGTGGAAGAGTAAATGGGTAATTTTAATAATTACTCTGTGTTTTACATCTGCATCTCTTTTTTATTCCTTGTCACTACCTAATGAATATAAATCAACAGCTATATTATTGCCCGCCTCAGCTTCTGGAACTTCATCTTTGTCTAAACTTGCTGGCCAGTTTGGGGGGTTGGCAACTTTAGCTGGCGTCAATCTAGGTGCTGCAGAAAGTGGTGATAAAACGGCTGTTGCAATGGAGTTAATTAAGACTTGGGGGTTCTTAGAGGACTTTATCATTGATAACAATTTAGAACTTGAAGTGTTTGCTGTTAAAGGTTGGGATAAGGCTAATAATAAGGTGTTGATTGATGCTTCTATATATAATGAGGAGGAATCTATTTGGGTGAAGAGTAAGCCAACGAGCTGGAAATTATTTAGTGAAATAAAGGGTAGAATTAGTGTTGGCCAAAATGCTAAAACAGGACTAGTCTCGCTAACAGTTGAACATTACTCACCATATGTTGCAAAGCGATGGGTTGATTTGTTAGTCGTTGCTATTAATAATCATATTCAAATGCGAGATAAAGCCGAGGCTTTGAGTAGTATTAAGTATCTTAAGCAGCAAATAAGAAAAACAAATATAACTGAAATGAGAACTATTTTCTATCAGTTAATAGAAGAGCAAACTAAAACTTTAATGTTGGCTGAAATAAGTAGTGAGTATGTTTTTAAAACATTGAGCTCTGCTAAAGTCGCTGAACAAAAGTCAAAACCTAAACGCTCAATCATAGTTGTGGTAGGAATGCTTCTGGGAGGTGGCATTTCTGTGCTCTTTATTCTTTTTTGTGCCTTTATCAGGAAGCTAAAAGACTAAATTTTATCTAGTTTGATTCTCCCAGTTAACTGAATTAATAAAATATTGAAAAAATAGTTTTGTTCAAAGAGTGTAAGAAATGTCCTTTGAATATGATTTTTAATGTAAGAAGATAATCTGAATAGCTTTAATACTTTATTTAAATTTTAAAAACTAAACCAAGGGTTATATATGTGTGCTATAGGTGGTATCTGTCTTTATCCAGGCGAGAGCTTGAATGGGGTTGATATATTGAAGCATATGGTGCAGAAGCAGATACACCGGGGGCCTGATTCTAATGACATCTACTGGAACCAAGAGCAAGGTGTTGGTTTATGTCATAACAGATTGGCTATTTTAGATGTTTCTAATGCTGGTCAGCAACCAATGCATAATCATGACGGTAAGTTAAGTATCGTTTTTAATGGGGAAATATATAACTGGAAATTGTTAAGAGAAGAACTAAAAGAAAGTGGGTTTCACCCCAAAACTGAAACAGATACTGAAGTACTTCTTGAAATGTATCGTATATATGGAGTTGAAATGCTTCCTCTTTTAAGGGGAATGTTTGCATTTTCAATTTATGACCATAAGAAAAAGACCATCTTCTGTGCAAGAGATCGAGTAGGAAAAAAACCTTTATTATATGCCGAAACCAGGCATGGCATAGCTTTTTCGAGTGAACTACCAGCTCTTCTTTCTATGTCTGGTTGTGATACAGCAATTAATGAATCGTCTTTAGCTAATATGTTGCTTCATAATTTGAGGCATATTCCTGATCCGTATACAGTGTATAAAGGTGTCATGAGGCTTCGAGCTGGGCATGCCATGATAATTAAAGAAGGTAAAATTGAGAAAGTTTGGAAATATTGGAGCCCAAAACCTAATAGTTTAGCAAGTGATCCAGACTATTTGCGTAGCTTGTTGGAGGAGTCTGTTCAACTCCGTATGGTTGCTGATGTTCCTGTTGGAGCTTTATTATCAGGAGGTGTCGATAGCACAGCAGTTGTGCATCTCATGAAACAAAATAAAAAAGAGCCTGTGAGAACCTACGCATTTGGGGCAGATGAATACGATGAAGATATTCAACGGGCTCGACTCGTATCAAGAAAGCTTGGAACGCAACATAAAGAATTTTATTTCAACCCTGTTAGTCAATTTGAAATATTTAAATCGATGCTTGCTATTCATGGTGAACCGATTATGTTACTTCCATTAATTCATGCCTATCAGTTATCTGATGCTATTCATAAAGATGGTATTAAGGTTGTGCTCAATGGGAATGGTGCAGATGAATTGTTTTATGGTTACACAGGACATTTAAATACAGCAAAAATAACAAAAGTGATTAACATGTTTGGATGGTTGCGACATATAACGCCTAAAACTGATCATTCATTGCTGTCTGTTTTTTTAGCGAAACCTGGTCAGCGTAAAGCTGAGTTTTACCGCCGAAAAAGCGAAAGTTTGTGGCCAAATATTTTTCGTCCTGAATTAGTGGCTTCACTTGAGAATCTTGTAGCTGAAGAAATGGAAATGTGGGGCGGTATAGTACCGAACTCGGATTTTATTGATGAGTCTAATTACTTATCTTTATTAGTTGAAAATACGCACTCAGTTACAATAGCTTCTGATCTTCCGGGTATGATGGCATCGGTTGAGATGAGAGCTCCTTTTCTTGACCAAGAAATTATAAATGCTGCAATGGGGATTCATTTTACTAAGAAAGTAAAGGGGCCAAAAGACGGTAGTCAGTTAAAAAATATCCTAAGAAAGGCCGTGATGGATCTTGTTCCTCCAGAGGTTATGCATGCACCAAAAAGAGGTTTTGGTATGGGGGTGCAGGAGCGGGATGTTTTGTTAGGCCCGTGGCAGAGAAAAGCAGACAAAATTTTATTAGATTTTCCCTTACCAGAGCTTTTTAATTCTAGCGCTATAAGAGCTATGTGGTTGGAAGCAAAAAATACTAAACGTGGGCAATGGGATCTGTTGGCAAAATTATTTGCAATTGGTTTATGGAAAAGAGAGATTTAACAATGGTAGTTAATGAATTGGTTTATACCGAAGTTGGGTTGGAAAGAATCCAGGAGCCTTTCCAAATTATTGAAAATTTAGCTAGTGGAAAAAATGTACTAAATATTGGTGCAGCTGGTGGAATTTTTGGATATCTGCCGGATAAAAAAGATGTTTGGTTGCATCAACGATTAATGAGTTTGGCAAATAAGGTTGTTGGTGTTGATATAGATGCTGAAGGCATCGAATATGGTATTAGCCATGGCTATACTATTTTAAATGAAAACTGCGAAACAATGAACTTAGGTGAACGTTTTGATCTTATAGTTATGTCAGACGTTATTGAACATGTGAATGCGCCAGTAACAGCAATAAATAATTTAATGGAACATCTTAACGATAATGGAGTGTTGGTGATTACAACTCCGAATGGTACGCCAGCAAATGTATTTGTCAGAAGTCTGTTAAGAAAACAAATTAATGTATTTTATGATCATGTGGCAGTTTATTATCCAGAGCATTTCCAAGTAATCTGTAACCGATTAGGTTTCAAGCTTGATGCGGTTTATTTATTTGATCATATTAGCAAGGGAAGTTTTGGGCTTAGATTTAAATCATTTTTATTTCAAATCTTTACTTTAATAGCGCCTCGATTAGCGAGTTCTATGATGGTTATCATAAGGAAAAATGATGGGAACAAATAATTTATCAGAGAGTTCGATAGCTGTTTGGAAAAAGTGGATTGATGTTACACGCTCACGTTGTCATCTACATTTTATTCTTAATGGAGGTGAAATAGCTTCTCATGTTGATTGTTGTAGCAAGAGTGCTGGTGAAACTATAAAACGGGTGGTTCTAGATCTTCCTGATGATTTTAAACCTAAAAGAGTGTTGGAGGTTGGAGCATCTGTTGGTTTTAATTGTTTGGCATTAGCAGCTCATTATAAAGAAGCTGAAGTATATAGTGTTGAGCCAGATGAGGATGCAGTTGAAGTGGCTAAATCTATGGCTCAAGATTATGAACTAAATTATATTCCGACAGTTGGTGTTGGTGAGGTTATGGGTTATCCAGATGGTTTTTTTGACTTAATTGTTTGTCATACGGTGATAGAGCATGTAAAAAATGTGGAGTCTACTGTAAAAGAAATGACTCGTGTCCTTTCAACTAATGGTTTTGTTCATCTTGAGGCACCAAACTATTTATGGCCTTATGAACCTCACCTGGATGTTTGGTGCGTCCCTCTTCTGGGCAAAAAAAGCGTACGCCTCTTGTCCTTTTTACAAGGTAAACATAAAGATAATTGGTACGTCGAACACCTTCGTTTTGTTACACCAGGGAAGTTAGAGAAACTGTTCTCTGTCAATGAGTTAGCATGGGAAAACCGCTCAGAGGCAAAGTTACGTAATGCTGCCAATGGTACTGCAGATATAAAAATGTATGGCTTTGCTTCTAGTGTTATTGCCTTTTTTGGGCGATTTGGTATTTCTAAAATTCTAGTCTCAGTTATTGGTAAGCTACGTTTATACCCTAGCGTTTTATATACCTTACGTAAGTAATTAGAAAATGGATGACTCTATTGATTAGTTCGGTACGGAATCGTGATAATGCAATGAAAAATGTTAGTTTAGGTTACCTATCGGCATTATCAAGCGGTTATGTCTTGATGGGGGCTAATCTGCTGATCCAGTTTGCTTTAACCCCATTCTATTTAGATTACCTTGGTGAGCAAAGCTTTGGTATGTTGATGATGTTGCTAAATTTAATTAATTTCGCAGCGATTGGCATCACTTGGATGTCTGGTGGTCTAGTCCGGGTTATGGGGGAAAGTTGGGCAAGATCTGATTTCACAAACTTTCGTAATGTGTTTGCTGTAGGCAAATACGTGTTTACTCTATATGCAATATTAGCTGTATCTCTAGGTTATTTTATTTGGTTTATTTGGGGGGACGATGGCAGTGATGAGTCTGTATCTGCAGCAGTAATTCTTGCCGGTATCTATTTGGTGCTGAATTATGAAGCTTTAACTGAAAGGCAAGCTTTTGTAGGAAGTAATAAACAGGACATTGGTAACTATATTGAACTAAGTCGTGTTTTGTTTTTTGCTGGGTTAACTTATTTTTTATTGCCTAAGTTGCAAAACATGACTGCTGTTTGGATCTCTCTGATGTCTGGAGTACTACTACAAAGAGTTATTACAGGTTTATATTGGAGAAAGTGTTTAGGAAATACAGGTTGGAAAAGGTTTACGCCAGTAATGAAACCTATTTTAGAGCGTTTGGCTGGAAAGCAGGGCGCTGGTTATGTGGGATATGGGGCATTACTATTACTACTACAGGCCGATACCATGATTATGGGATTTATTGGTGGTGCAGAAGTGGCTGGTCAGTTTGTGTTGCTTTGGAAAATTCCGGAGGCAATCGGACTTCTTTTATGGCGGATACCATCTACGATAGAGCCAAAAGTCATTCATTTAGATGCATCTGGCCAACATGAGGCGTTAAGATCAATATTTACTAGAGGGCGTCGATGGTATTTTCTGCTACTACTAACTGCTTCTTTAGTTTATATGATTGTAGGTCAATGGTTAGCAACGTTATGGGTTGGAGAACATGCTCCTGTAGAATCTTGGATGTATATAGCTTCGGGAGTAGCTTTGTTTTTTAATTCATTTGCGCGTTGGCCGATTTCTTTCTCTTATGCGTTAATAAAACTAAGCCCTTTAATTAAAATAGCTTTAGTTGAAGTTGTGAGCAAAATTGTTTTAATAATAATCTTATTTCCTTATACCGGTATTGCATCACCTATTGTCGCATTAATTATTACGCATGCCTGTTATGTTGCATGGGCGTACCAAAAAACTATGAGTTATGGAGTTCGAACAATATGAAAGTTTTATCAATTCACCCAGGTCACAACTCCACAATAGCATTGGCTGAAAGTGGCATGATCTTAGGTATTTTAAGTCAAGAGAAATGTGACAATGTAAAAAACTCTGCAGCGTTTCCTTTGGATGCAATCAACTATCTTTTAAAGGAGTTTAGTTGGCAGATTTCGGATATTGATGAGGTTGTCATTGCCGGGCATGAAGTTTATCCAGCAAGAGCTTACGATTATCTTTATGATGCAAAAAATAAAATTGAAAATAGTTCCAATGTTGTCGGTGCGATTAAAAAAATAAGAGATGGAAATTTGGGACGTTTGTTCCCAAAAGCCTTTGGTATGTTACAAAAATATAGAGCTGATGAGTTAATTAAAGAAGGCTCAGTTGAGTTAAAAGAACAACTTAAAAATATAGGCTTAGCTAACAAAAAAATAACCCATGTAGAGCATCATGAATGTCATGCATATTCTGCTTATTATTCATTTGTAGCATCAGACTCAAATGAACCCGCACTTATATTTACCATGGACGGTTCTGGAGATGAGCTTTGTGCAACTGTTTCGATAGTTAACGAAAATGGAAAAATAGAGAGATTAGCTACGACACCTGCAACCGCTTCTTTAGGTGGTATTTATTCAAATACTACACGTTTTCTAGGTATGAAGATCCTAGAGCACGAATACAAAGTAATGGGACTTGCTGCTTATGCTAAAGATCAATATATGTTGGATACTTATGAACGTATCTTCAAATCAACAATATGGTTAAGTGAAAAGGACCCTTTGGTGTTTGAGTCAAAAATTGAGTCATCAAAATTTTATGATTACTTAGCTGGTTGTGCTGTAGGTGAGCGCTTCGATAATATGGCTGGGGCGCTTCAATACTTGACTGAAGAGCTGGTTGTTCAATGGATAAAAAATGCAATTCAAAAAACAGGGATTAATAGAGTATTCACCGGTGGCGGTGTCTTTATGAATGTGAAGCTTAATCGCAGAATTCAGGAAATGGAAGAAGTAAAGCAGGCGTTTTTTATGCCGTCATGTGGTGATGAGTCGAACCCAATAGGTGCGATTTATTCTCATGCGGTTTCAAATAATTTCCCCACC
>Ga0105351_1001687_pt1 | contig 9988 bp, 10 predicted proteins | sample EN4Hudsemesocosm_FD_83662 | JGI IMG/M metagenome (GOLD analysis project Ga0105351, IMG submission 83662) | Methane-oxidizing microbial communities from mesocosms in the Hudson Canyon - EN4B Hudson Canyon | ecosystem: Environmental > Aquatic > Marine > Cold seeps | place: Hudson Canyon | collected... | reverse complement strand
TAAAGAAATAAAAACGATGTACTTGATTTGGAAAAAAGGCTTGAATGCCCCATTAACATCCTCTGTAGGAAGAATTTTTGATGCAATTTGTAGTTTGGGTTCTTTTTCTCAAACAGTTGGTTATGAAGGTGAGAGTGGCTTATTAATTGAAAATGAATATGATGAAAATATAAAAGAACATTATTCTTATACAATAGAGAAAGAAATTGATTTGTCAAAATTAATTACAGAAGTAATTAATGAAAAAGATAAGAATTATATAGCCTCAAAGTTTATCAATACGTTATGTCTAATTATTATTGATATTGCCAAAAAATATCCAGCTTTACCTATTATTCTAACAGGGGGTGTTTTTCAAAATAAAACGCTAACTCAAATGGTAATAAAAAAATTAGAAGAAGGAAAGAGGAAAGTTTATGTCCAATATGATAGCCCACTCAATGATGGTGGGTTATCACTTGGACAAATATATTATTGTATAAATAATTTGTAATTCACAATTAAAAATTACAGTTCACTTTTATTAAGCAAACCACTTTTTAACTTTGTCAAACATACTTTCAAAAGTTTTTTCATGTGGTTTACTTTGTAGTCCAAAACTGTCTTGAAGTTTTTGAAGTAATTCTTTTTGCTCTTCATTTAAAGATTTTGGATATTTGATTTTAACTTGCACTATCAAGTCTCCCTTTCCATATCCTTGAACAGATTTTACACCTTCATTTGAAAATTTAAATTGTTCTTTATCTTTAGTTGAAGCAGGAATATGAAGATCTAACTCCCCTCTTAATCCAGGAATTTTAATATCACAACCCAGTGCAATTTGTGTAAAGAAAATAGGAACCTCAAAATAAATATCATCATCATGTCTTACAAAGTGTTTATCTTCTTTTACAGAAATTTGTAAATATAAATCACCTCTTGAGCCATCTGGTGCGATATTTCCTTTGTTGGAAACTCTAATTCTATTCCCTTCATTTACCCCTTCAGGGATATCAACTTTAAAACTATTTTTATGATTTTTGTATCCTTTTCCAGAACACTTATTACACTTGTCACTTGCAGATTCACCAGAACCTTGACATCTTGGACATGTTTGAGAAAATGTCATAAAACCTTGTTTTACATGAACTTGACCATGACCAGCACAATCAGAACATTTACTTAGTTTCCCAGCCTTAGCGCCAGTTCCTTTACAAGGTTCACAAGCATCTTTATAAGTATAGTTAACTTCTTTGTTACAACCAAATACAGCTTCATTAAAATCAATTTTTAATTCAACTCCTGTATCTAAATTATAATGGTATGTTTTTCTTTGAGCTCTTTGACCACCACCGCCAAATCCACCAAATCCGCCACCGCCAAACATTTCTTCAAATATTGAGCCTAAGTCATCAAATCCACCAGCACCTCTAGATCCTCTTCCAGCACCCATACCTTCTAGGCCAGCTTTTCCATGTCTATCATAGATGCTTCTTTTTTCCTCATCACTTAAAACCTGGTAAGCTTCATTTACTGCTTTAAAGTTTTCTTCTGCTTGTTTATCGCCAGGGTTTTTATCTGGGTGATATTTCATTGCCATTTTTCTGTAGGCTTTTTTTAGAGAACTTTTATCTGCATTTTTACTTACTTCTAATAATTCATAATAATCTTTATCAGTCAAAATTCTTATCTCCGGATGTTTATTTTATATTTATTTTCGCGATTTTATCTAAATATGCATAAATATAAGATTTAATGATAAAATTAAATTTTTGATGCGTTTTAATTTTTATTGGGTATAATCCCATATGAAATTAGGATTAGATAAATTTTACGAGCTCGTTGAAGCATTTGAAACCCTCCCCACTATTGGCAAAAAATCAGCACAAAGACTGGCATATCATATTGTTATGGATGATAATTATTGTGGTATTAAAATAGCACACAGTATTGAAAATGCAATAAATTCTATTCACAAATGTACAAAGTGTGGCTGTATGAGTGAACATGAAATTTGTGAAATATGTTTAGATGATAGCAGAGATGGCTCTATTTTATGTATTGTACAAAGTGCAAAAGATATATTCACTATTGAAGAATCAAAACAGTTTACTGGAAAGTATTTTGTAATAAATGAACTTGAACAAAGTTTGATTGAAAGTTTATTAGCTTTTATTTCTGAATATAAAACAAAAGAAATACTTTTTGCAATTACGCCTTCGTTATCCAATGATGCTTTTATACTTTTTATAGAAGATAAGTTACAAGATTATGCTATAAATTTTAATAAAATTGCTCAAGGTGTACCAACAGGAGTTAGTTTAGAAAATGTAGATATTTTGTCTTTAGCAAAAGCAATCGAGAGTAAAGTAAAAGCGTAGCGCTTTTACTCTTTTAATCTCCACTGTTTATACAGTTCTTCATGTGTATTGATTTCTTCTTTTGAAGGTTTCCTTCTGCAAGATAAAAATCCCTTTTTACCTTCTGAATTCATAAATGGATAAACAGTAGCAAATACCCAATAGTGCCCACCATCTTTTGTTGCATTTTTAACAAAACCAGTCCAAGTTTCACCTTTTCTAACTGTCTCCCATAAGTCTCTAAAGGCAGCCTTTGGGATGTCTTGATGTCGAACCATATTATGTGGTTGCCCCACAAGTTCTTCTAGGGTATATCCAGCAACTTTACAAAAGTCATTATTCGCAAAATTTATAAGACCTTTTTCATCTGTTTCACTTACTAAAAAAGCATAATCATCTAATACAGTTTCTTTGCTCATTATAAATCCTTAATTAAATTGTTTTGTTTTTGCATCAGCTACTAAGTCATGAGCTATGTCTAATGTTTGATTGGCTAAAGATGCAACACTATTGGCATCACTGGCATTTTCTTGAGTAACTCTATCTAGTAATGTTATGGTGTCATTAATTTGTTCAATACCTGTAATTTGCTCTTTAGAGGAAAGACTTACATCTTCAATTATTTCTAATGTTTGAGTAATGTGAGTATTTAAATCATCATACCCTTTAATCATTTGGTCTGATATTTTTTTACCATTATTTGCTTTTGATGTCGCATTTTCAACTAAATCTTTAATCTCTTTAGCTGCTTCAGCAGACCTGCTTGCTAGATTTCGTACTTCTTGAGCAACAACTGCGAAGCCTTTTCCAGCTTCACCAGCAGTTGCTGCTTCAACAGCTGCATTAAGTGAAAGTATATTTGTTTGAAATGCAATTTGATCAATAACGGTAATTGCATCATTAATAGCAGTTACTTCACTATTAATTTCATCCATTGAGCTTGCTGTTTGTGTTGCAAGACTTTGTCCTGTACCTACTGAGTTTTTAACAATTTGCCCTAAGTTTGCCATTTTAACAGAGTTTTCTGCATTGTTTCTAGTAATAGATGTTATTTCTTCAACAGCAGCTGCTGTTTCTTCTAGTGATGCAGCTTGTTCGTTTGCTTTATTAGCTAAACCATTTACACTACTATTCATAGTTGTAGAGTTTTTTTCTAAAATCTCTCCATTTTGTAGTGATGCTTTTGCATTATTACCTAGTGTTTCGCCTAAAGTATTCACACACTGCATGATTTCTAACATCTCACCTTTAACTCTTGGATCAATTTCAATTTGATGTCTATAATCACTTTTTGTATAAGAATTTAAAGTATCTTTTAGTTCATTCATATTTGAATTCATAGAATCTATTGCTTTGTTGATTGTGTTTGCAAGTGTTTTTATCATAGGATTTTTTGATGAAGATTTAACAGTGTATGAAAAAATTCCTTGCTCGATTTTATCCAAAGTTAGTACGATTTCACCCACAACTTTCATATCTTCTTGAACTCTCTCACCCATTTCAATAGCGTAGTTGTCCCATTCCCGTAAAACAACATCTAACGTCGAGTTCCCCTCTGGTTTTGCTAAAGTTAACAAATTTTGTCGCAATTGCATATAATTAACAAATTCTTTAAAATAGCTGTTCATTCTTTCATAATCTTTTTTTGAAGAGAATCCAAACATAAATTTTCCTTTTATTTCTAGTTTAAAATTAAGGAGTTATAGTACATTAATGCTGATTAAAATTTGATTAAAATCTAACTTGTAATGTTATTTTATTGTGACTAGAAAAATTAGTATTTCATTAGATAATAAATAAAATTATTAAAATAGTAAAAAAGTTTAAAATGACATAAAGTTGTAACAAACAACCATATTATGGCTATAGTGGAATTATTATTTTTGATTGACTATTATTATTTATTACAAGTACTACTTCTAAAAAGTAATATTTGTAATCTTTTTCATTCTTTGTCTTTCATTTGTCTATATAGTTTTTCATGTTTATTAATCTCTTCGCGAGAGGGTTTTCTTCTACAAGATAAATAGCCTTTTTTACCTTGTGAATTAACAAAAGGGTAAACAGTAGCAAATACCCAATAATACCCACCGTCTTTTGTTGCATTTTTTACAAACCCTGTCCAAGTTTTGCCTTTTTTTACTGTTTCCCACAAGTCATTAAATGCAGCTCTTGGCATGTCTTGATGTCGAACCATATTATGTGGCATTCCTATAAGTTCTTCAAGTGTGTAACCTGCAATTTTACAAAAATCATTATTTGCGAAGTTGATGATACCTTTTTCATTTGTTTCACTTACTAAAAAAGTATATTGGTCTAGTATTGTTTCTTTACTCATAATGAATCCTTAATTAAATTTTTTTGTTTTGGCTTCAGCAACAAGCTCATGTGAAATTTTAAGTGTTTGATTACTTAATGATGCCACATTGGTTGCTTCACTTGCATTTTCTTGTGTTACTCTATCAAGTAAAGTTATAGTGTCGTTGATTTGTTCAATTCCCGTAAATTGTTCTTTAGAAGAAAGATTAACATCCTCAATGATCTCTAATGTTTGAGTTATATGAGTATTTAAGTCCTCATATCCTTTAATCATTTGGTCAGATATTTTTTTGCCATGACTTGCTTTTGATGTTGCATTTGAAACAAGCTCCTTAATCTCTTTAGCAGCATCAGAACTTCTGCTTGCCAGATTCCGTACTTCTTGAGCAACTACTGCAAAACCTTTTCCAGCTTCACCTGCAGTTGCTGCTTCAACAGCTGCGTTAAGCGAAAGAATATTTGTCTGAAAGGCAATTTTGTCAATGATTGTTATTGCCTCATTTATGGCAGTTACTTTGCTGTTAATTTCATCCATGGAACCCGCTGTTTGAGTTGCTAAATCTTGGCCTGTATGAACTGAGCTTTTAACTATTTGGCCAAGGTTTGCCATTTTCAAAGAGTTTTCTGCATTACTTTTTGTTAAAGACGTGATTTCTTCTACAGCTGCTGCTGTTTGTTCTAGTGAAACTGCTTGTTCATTTGCTTTAAAAGCAAGTTTATTAACACTGCTGCTCATAGTTGTAGAATTTTTTTCTAATATTTCACCATTTTGAAGGCTTACTTTTGCATTATCGCCTAAGGCTTCCCCTAAAGTATTAACACACTGCATAATTTCTAACATCTCACCTTTTAGTCTTGGGTTAATGTTAATTTGATGTCTGTAATCATTTTGAGTGTAAGCTTTAAGTGTATTTTTTAATTCAGTCATATTAGAATTCATTGAATTAATTGCTTTGTTAATCGTATCTGCAAGCGTTTTTATCATAGGATTCTGAGAGGTTGACTCAATTGTATATGAAAAAATTCCTTGTTCAATTTTATCCAAGGTTAAAACTATCTCACCTGTTACTTTCATATCTTCTTGTACTCTTTCTTGCATTTGTAAAGCATAATTATCCCATTGTTTTAAAATAACATCCACAGAAGAATTTCCTTCAGGCTGTGCTAAATTTAGACTATTTTGCTTTAACTGCATATAGTTGACAAACTCCTTGAAATAACTATCCATCTTCTCGTAATCTTGTTTTGATGTAAATCCAAACATATGATCTCCTTTATAAACACATAATTTAATGTGTAATGGTATTGCTACTTTTTAAGTATGTCAGTAAAAGGTACTTAAAAGGTATCTTTTTACAATCTCATTTTATACTTTATTAAGTATGTCAGTTAAAGGTATTCTAATAGTATCTTTTTCAAATTTTTTGTATATAAATAATTTTTTAACTTATCGTATTTATAAAATATTTAGATATAATCTCATATGGAAAAAAGAGTAGTGTGTCAAAGATGTGAACATTATTATGTCACATGGGAACCCCAAAGACCTCATGGTTGTAGAATATACGGGTTTAAGTCAAAAACTATTCCTTCTGTTGTTGTAAAAAGTAGCAGTGGTGAACAGTGTCAGTTATTTAAACAAAGATAATAAAATTAGGTAGAAGATATGATTCTTAAAAGATATGTTAAACATATATTAGCTGAGCAAGATTTAATTTTGCAAAGCTGGGCAATAAATGACAAAGTGAAAAAAATATTTGCTAGTTATGCCATTGATAACATCTATTTTTTAAAAAGTCATGCTGGCTTAATGATAGAGTTTTATGTTGAAACAATTAAGAATGGAAATATAGAAAAAAAATATTACCAAATAAATAGTTTACTTACATTTTTAAAAAAAAATGAAATTAAAGATTTTGAATTTTTTATCATATTGAATTGTTTTAAAAACGATTTAATAAAGTTTTTAGAAAAAAAAGATTTAGATAAATATGAAACAGTAAAAGAAGTTAACAATATTTTTGAGGAAGAGTTTCCTTTTTTATTAAAGCAGTATTCAAAAATAGATAATAAAATTGAAAATAAATTAAAACATTTTTATACTTTAGTGAATAAATACATTATTATGTCAAGTACAGATGTTAAAGGTAAAATAACTCAAGTTACAGATGCCTTTTGCGAAATAAGTGGATACAGCAGAGACGAACTTATTGGACAATCACATAGTATTGTACGACACCCCAAAATGGAAAAGATAATTTATAAACAGATGTGGGATACCATTCAAAAAGGTGGCATCTGGCAAGGTGAAATTAAAAATGTAAAAAAAGATGGTGGATTTTATTGGGTGGATGCTAAAATATTACCTACTTTTAATGCTGCGCATGAAATAGTGGGTTATAACGCAGTTCGTCAAGATATAACTGCACAGAAAAACTTAGAAGAACAACAAGATATGCTAACGCAACAATCAAAATCTGCAGCTATGGGTGAAATGATTAGTATGATTGCCCACCAATGGAGACAACCTTTACAAACAATTTCAATTTTAGTTCAAAAACTTCCTCTGACGAGAATGTTAGGTAATGAAATAACGGATGAGTTATTAGAAGATATCTTGCATGATGTGAATATTCAAATCGACTATATGACCAACACTATTGATGATTTTAGAAATTTCTTTAAACCCAATAAAGAAAAAAATAAAATCGAATTAAAGAAGTTGGTTTCAAAATCTATAGAGTTTTTATCTTACATGTTAAATATTGATTCTATTACTGTTAATGTAGAAATAGAAGAAAATGTAGTGGTGCATGTTTATGTGAATGAAATAATACAAGTATTAATAAATATCGTTAAAAATGCGCGAGATGTAATGATTGAGAAAGACATTAAAAATAGAAATATAAATATTAAAATATATGCAACAAAATCTTATTCTGTGATTGAAGTTGAAGATAACGCTGGTGGAATTCCTGGTGGAATAATAGAAAAAATATTTGAACCTTACTTTTCAACAAAGTCAGATGAAAAAGGTACTGGACTTGGTTTATATATGAGTAAAACGATAATTGAACAACATAGTTTGGGTAAGCTAAGTGTATCAAATTCAAATTTGGGAGCAGTATTTAAAATTGAGTTGCCATTATAGTTTAATATACAACTATTATCTAAATACGTATTTATAAAATCATAAAAACCCCAAGTGTAAATTTTTCTTCAAACTCAATATAAATTGAAATATCGTAATTTATGCTACAATAAATTAAATTATATAGGAGGTGTTTAATGTTTTATTTTACTTGTGAGGTAACTGTTACCTCGTTTTAAAATCAGGTGAAGCCTTAGGTTTCAAATAATGAATAAAACAATAGGTAAATTATGAAAACCAATGAATACTTAAATTCGTGTAGAGATACTTTAAAAGCAGAACAAGAAAAAAGTCTTTTAGAAACAAATAATTGGGCACATGTAAATAAAGATGATGTTCATAAAAAATGGAATGTGTTGTATGTAAAGATATCTAAAGAACTTGATATTTTAATTGCACAAGACAAGATTGCGCAAGATTTTATAAAAGAACATTATGAACTTGTTTGTTCTTTTTATGAGCCAAGTAAAAAAGCTTATATCGGAATGAGTTTATTTTATAAAGAAGATGAAAACATGAAGCTTTTTCATAACTCTTATCATATTAAAATGTTAGATTTTTTGGAAGAGGCAATTTATATTTATGCCCAGAAAAATTTATAAAATAAAATAGCTAGGCTGTTTTCACAAAACCAGCAGAAATTCTTTCTGCTGGCTTTATTCATTATAATCTTAAATTAGTTTACTTTTACAATTGACCTATGGTGCATTGAAGTCTTTTTTGTGTAAAATTCTATACTTTTTTGAATAAGATCAGGAGAATAATTTGTTATACGAAGATTTAAAAATAGTAACGAAAACCTTAGGTTTTTTAACAATAGAAGATTTTGCTAAATATATTGGTGTTAAGCCATCTGATATTTTAGAGTGGGAATCAAAAGACGAAGTTCCTTATACTGTTTCATTGATAATTCATTTATTAAAAGGGGATAAAAACTTGCCAAACTCAACACTTGATAGTGTAGTTGAGGAGTGTTTACCATTAGCCTCATTATTAGAAGAAGCTTCAAGTTTCCCTCATAAGTTAGAAGATATGTTTTTATTACAAAAAGAACTAAATGACTCAACAAATGGGAAAAACTGGGAACTAGGAATTAATAAATATAATAAAGAAATTAACTGGCTAAGATGTATTCACATGGAAGTTGCAGAGTTAATAGATTCTGCACCTTGGAAACATTGGAAAAATATTTCAGCTGAACCTGATATGAATAATATCCATGTAGAGTTAGTTGATATTTGGCACTTTTTAATGAGTTATATATTACAAGAAACTAATGTACCAAAAGCAGTATCTTTAGTTAACACTCATTGTATTTATGAAGCATTAGAAGATGTTGATGTTAAAACTATGATTAAAGAATCTGAAAAACTTTCATACATCGCTCTTGCTATTGAGACAGGAAACATGCCTTCATTTAGTGGAATTGAGAGATTTATTGACCAGTTTTTTAGAACATGTAAAATTGCAGGTTTATCGTTTAACTGGTTACAAAAACTCTACATTGGAAAAAATTGTTTAAATCAATTTAGACAAGACAATGGTTATAAAGAGGGTACTTATATTAAAATATGGGGAACGCAAGAAGACAATGTGGTTATGGTTGAAATACTAGACACAATGGAAGATGTGGATTTTGATACTTTATATAATGCATTAAATACTTCTTACAGTAAATTTAAATAACAAAAATAAATTTACTTCAATTTAGTATATTAACTTATCTAAGTTAATATACTAAATATTCTGTGCCTCTTTTTACTCGTTATTTTTTAGTTTTGAGTTTACTAATAATATATCATCTAAAACTTTAAATAAATCTAATGTATTTTTTTCAATTTTATTTGCACTTTTTTGAAGTACCGCATTATTTTCTTTTAAAGAATTTTGTGTAACATATTCTTGCAGATCAACATGTAAGTTACTGTGAATTTCTTTTAATATTTTCCACTCTTGTGTATTTACAAAAATTTCATTTTTATTTTCACTGTTGGATATCCATAGACCTAAACTACAATCATTACAACTTTGAACCTCCCAGTTATTTAAGGTATCAAGTTTCTTAAAGTTTTCATCTTTAAAATTAATATGATCATTTTTGAATTTTGCAACTACTTGTGTTAACTCTATATCAGAGACTTTTTTGTGAATATTTTTATCTAAAGTTGCTTTTGATGTT
>Ga0105351_1001682_pt1 | contig 9997 bp, 10 predicted proteins | sample EN4Hudsemesocosm_FD_83662 | JGI IMG/M metagenome (GOLD analysis project Ga0105351, IMG submission 83662) | Methane-oxidizing microbial communities from mesocosms in the Hudson Canyon - EN4B Hudson Canyon | ecosystem: Environmental > Aquatic > Marine > Cold seeps | place: Hudson Canyon | collected... | reverse complement strand
CCAGATTGACGCATATGCCCTGCACCAAATCCCAAGCGTTCAGCACTGTCATGATTCCCTGAAATCATAATAATGGGTATACTTAATTCAGCGGTAATTTCATCAAGAAAATCATCTAACGCTTCAACTGCATCTGCAGGAGGGACAGATCGATCAAAAATATCACCCGCAATAATAAGCGCATCTACATCATGCGTTTTTGCATAATTTTTTATCTGCCTTAGTACATGACATTGATCGTCCAATAATGAAATATTTTGGAATAAACGACCAATATGCCAATCTGATGTATGTATAAATTTAATGATTTTTCTCCCTGTTAACCCTATTAGACCCTAATGTCTTAATTTTTACACAAAAAAACGTTAAACGCTAAATCGGAACGTCTTTATCTGTTAATCAGCGTGAACCACTGTGGTTATGAGCGACCACAATAAGTAGGCAAGAATAATTAACTTAATGTTTTTATTTTCGTCATTCCCGAGTTTTCTTATCGGGAATCTACTGCTTAAATCGTATGGATTCCTGCTAAGAGCACGCAGGAATGACGGTGTTTTTTTGTTAAATTAATTTTACGTGGGTACTTATCACTCGTGTCGAGATAGACATTATCCTCAATGTCAAGGACAATTAACCATCAGCTTAGTCCATGGCTTGGGAGTGGTTATGGTATGTTTTCAACAACCGATTATGGCCCTTCACGCTCCATAAAGGTTTTTACACTTAGCTACGACATTATTCAGGAACAAATTGAAATTCCTGAGCATTTATCACAGCTAAGCAAACAGGTACGCAGTTTGCCAGATAACAAAAACATTACAAACTTAGGGAGCTGGAAATAAATAATCATCCATTATTGAGCAGGATTTTTGTTTGCCTTCAGTCGTGTAGCAAGAGGCGCATAGCAGGCTACGCAACTTTGCTACACGGCTGAAGGCGGACAAAAAGACCAGCAAGCTTGGATGATTATTTGCTTCCACCTCCCTTAGCCATCAAACTAGAAAACTACCTGGCAATTAACCAACATAGCGCGCCTTTTATTCGAGTTGAAATATGGAGGACTGATTATGATTCAGAAACACTGAGACCCAGCTACCAAAAATTAAACACGATAGATTACCAGACAACTCATTGAAAAAAATATCGCAGTACTTATCTTTAAAAGAACTTAGCCAAAAAAATGTAGCAGAGCTCAGTATACAATTAACATTACTGACCCTGGTATTAACTCAGGTCGGCAACACATACACTCGCCCATTGATACTGAGCTTAGCTGCAATAGGTTTGTTATCAAATCGATTTTGCAAGCACCCCCTATTATGGTTCAGTATATTTTTATTAACTGGATTCAGAGTGTTTGATCAATGGCCTATGGCTGACAATCACGCATATTTATTGTCTTTATGGTGCTTAACTCTCTTTTTAACTAGTTATCGCGAATCTTCCACTAGAATATTAGCAAACAACGCACGCATTTTAATTGGTCTGGTTTTCTTGCTGGCAAGCTTTCAGAAAATTAGTGCTGCAGATTATATGAATGGTACTTTTTTTCGATATCTATTTTTAGCGGATGACCGCTTTGAAGACTTTGCCGTATTATTTGGACATATCAGCTATCAGCAAATTGATGATGCTAGAAAGTTATTAGATGCCTATCAGTTTTCACCCACACTATTTCATGGTGAAGTTGCTCCTGTTTCAGCACAATTTCACTTATTAGTTTTGCTTGCATCCTGGTGGAATGTTTTAGATCAAATTGTTGTTGCCTTCTGTTTCTTATCACCAACTAATAGCTTGTTATATAAACACAGAGACTTTGTATTACTTATTTTTTGTATTACAACTTATGCGGTTGCACCCGTTCCAGGCTTTGCCTGGTTGCTTATTTCTATGGCACTGGCACAAAGTGAACCAAAATCACACATACAAATTGCCTATTTTGTTACTTTCTTTATTGTCATTTTTTATTACCATATACCTTGGACAACGATATTGGTCGATTTTTTTCAACTTGGATAATTAATCACTTACAACAGAATCAGCTCTTATTGAAGCTGCAAGCATGATTAAAGCCCAACCTCTAAAAGCAATATCCACGCTCAAAGAAAAGGCAAGAAACCAGGGCTGCGATGTAGGCCAGCCAAGCCATATTAAAATACCTAAAACAATAGAAATTAAGCCTGTTATCCTGCTTGATTTTGGGTTGCGAAGGGTTACTGCAGATAAAAGAACATTGCGAAGAACCCCCTGCGTAAGCATATAGCCCGTAACTAAAAGAACTAAATCTTTTGGTTCACCGTTAATACTAAACAATACAAGCAATCCAACAAAAACATCAAGTACGCCTCCTTGCATATTAAGCAAGAAACCTTGAACCGTCCTGGACATATAAGCATCAATTCCACGTAATATGCCAACAATAAAAACAATCACTCCAACAACTGGAATCCAGGAAAATTTCTCGCCCAACATTTGCACATTTGGAGCAATAACACACATTGTCGCGACAGCTGCACCGAAAAAAAACATAGCAGAACCTCTGATGGTATACCATAAAGGCATAGACTTGAACTGCTTCAATTCGGAGGATCTAGTTGGTTTCATTAATTATTCCTAGGTCAGAAAGATTTATTTAATATGGATTATTAACTACAACATACACAGTTGCACCATTACGATAATAAGGTCTGTAATAATACCCTCCAACAGAATAGTGAGTCACACCATTGATAACAAATGAGGAATGTCCAGTAGGTAAAACTGTCACCGTTGAGCCGACAACTACCGTAGTTGATGCTGTACTCCCGATAGCTACTCCAACTGCAACACCTGCGACTGCAGCTCCTGCAACGGCCGCACTATTACCATAATAATGTCCACCACCATAGTACCCGCCTCGATAATAATGATCTTCAGCATACTCCATTCTTTCATGTTGAATATCTTTACCATAACCTTGCCAGTCTTCTCTATTCTGGTTTTGATGATCTTGCCGATTTTCCTGTTTTTCAAGTTGATGCCCCTGTCGATCGTCTCTAGCCTGGTTATTATGATTTTGCCAGTCTTCTCTATTAAGACTATCTTTGGTGCTATTATTTAGATTGTTTTTATTAATCGTTTTTCCAGACTGCTGGTATTGACTTTTAGCCTGTTGACCATATTGTTGCTTATTTTTATTAAAACTACTTTGTCTATTGCTTCCTAAAGATTGTTGTCTAGAAATATTACTGCTGCTTCTATTTCTAGAACTTCTATCTCGACTACTCCCTCCCGAATAACGAAGACTACCTGAGCTACTTCTATTAAAACTTCGACCACCACTCGATCTGCCACCGCCACTTGAAGATCTATTTCCTCCAAAGCTTCTAGCAGAAACATCTTCAATTGTTGTAGCAATAAAAATTACAGATATGAATACCACTGAAAAAACCACATTCACCCTATGTAATAAGAGACTTAATGTGGAATAAATTTTGTTTATTTTAATCATATTAATACCCATTTATTATTCATCTACTTCAATAAATTCAATCTTAACCATCTCTTTTGATGGTTGAAAATTAAAATCTGTAGTTTTCAGGCTAGGAGCTAAATTCCAATCTTGAAAAAAAGCCATGAATTGAGGTTCACTCGTTTTGTTTTTGTAATTAATAACAAATTTCACTGGGCTTGGTTGCCCCTCTGCATTGATCCAAATTTGCCAGTCAACATTTTCCTGTGTAAAGGCTAAGTGATGCGCTTTTGTTCCATTAACTTCCGTTAAAGCAACATAAAAGCCAGATTGAATATTTTCTGTGAGTGTGGCATTAATATCAGCAAATAAAAAATCGGCTAATGGCATTGATACGCCATATTTATCCATCACGAAATCTAAAGTATCATCAATATTTCCTGGTGCTTCAGTTGTAGCATAAAAATTATTGTTCAGGTCCAATAGCGTTAGACTTTTCCCATCATAAAATAGATTTTTATTCTTTGCTCCACTACTCATCTTACCCAAAAAAGCATTAGGTCTCTTAATATCGACATGGATGTTTGCATCATATTGCAGCTTCTGCCCAGTAGGTAGTACCTGCTCTTTTAACGTTAAAGCACTAAAAGAAAACTGTTTAGACGATGCCAGTAATTCTCCCATTCCCTGCAATAACGCAATTACTTTGGGATCGACCTGCGACTGACTATCAACATTCTTTTGTTCATTTTTGATTGTTTGTTCAGTGACTTCAGCACGATTCAAGTCTGCAGAAAAATCACTTTCCTTCACATCCGAGCTCACACAACCCATCAATGTATAAACCACAAAGGGAAGAATAAAAATTTTTTTCATCATGTGTTTCTCCTGAATGTTTAATGTAATAATTTGTAGCTTGATTGGACAAAGCCACAAATTAATTTTGACTTTCATTGCTTGTGGATGAGCTGCTATATGAAGGAGCAATCTAAAATGATATGACTATTTGCTTCATTACAAATAGCCATAATCTCTTCTTCACGACTTTCCATATCTTGAAAACTATTTATTTTCAATATCACTGCCATACTTAGATAGCTCTGCTACTTATGCGTTATGGCAACAATTTAAACATTTCTCTGATTGTATAGTCCAAACGTTCACGAACCACTTCATCAGTCACATTTTCTTGAATATTTGCAACGGCTTCACCTAGCCAAACAACTTGTTCGGATTCCACATCAATTAAGGTGACAATTAAAGCGCCTTTAGGAATTTTTTTATTTAATTTTAACTTTGTTTCCTGGTCTAATTGTATCTCTTGATTTTCCATATCAATGCCAACAAAAAAACTTACTGCCAGCTCCGGTGTCCCACTGGTACTGTATATATGACGCTTACGTAATTCACGATCAATTAAAAATTTAATATCACCCGCAATATTTATCTTAGGCGATTGCCAAGTCTTGTTTGGGTCTTTCAAAATCCCATGTGAACTCATCCAATCATAGCTTTTGTAATTGTTCAATTTTAAATTTGGTATTAACTCTGCTCCTACCTGAATATCATTGGTTACAGTTGCACAACCTGATAATAAAAGTAAAAAAGCAGATAGAACCACAAGATAATATTTTTTCATAGCGCTGTTCCTTTTATTTGAATAATCTTTGTTTATTTTACTGAGTATCCTCTACCTTCAAGACAGGCAGAATAGGCACGATCGTAATTATCTCTTGCTGCATTATAGCCTTGTTGAATTTGCTGATTCATCTGGTCTTGCTGTCGCTGACCACTTCTTCTACGCATAGCTCCCAGCATACCACCCGAAGTGGCACCTATCGCAGCACCTTTTCCAGCATCACCCGCAATAGCCCCGATGGCGGCACCTAATGCTGCTCCTCGCGCACCACCTCTTAATAAACCACCTTGTTGACTTTGTTGAGGAGCCGCTGGTGCCGATGCTTGCATAGGGTCAAAACCGCTATTATTTTTTGCCCAGCCATAACATTGATACTTATCTGAATCCATTTGTTGATAGCTTTGTCCCTGTGCGGGATAAACCATAAAGTCTCTAGCCATTACTGTTCCACTAGCTAGCATTGATAAACACAATACCATTGTAAATTTCTTTGACTTTTTCATATCTACTAACCCTTTAAGATTGTTTTTATTAAATATTTTTTATAGACCATCTCTAGATTGATTACTTATATGGATGGAAACCAAGCCAGCTACCAAAATGGCCATATAAAATTGGCCAAAAATGGCTTCCATATAAACCAGTGACCTTGCCGTTGCAGACAAAGGGACTATATCCCCGTAGCCCAGTGTAGTGAGTGTAACAAAACTATAGTAAACAAAATCATTCAGTTGCATATGTGTGTCGATTGACAGATTCCCTTTAAATGAACCAGGCATAACGATGCTGATAAAATAATACGCCAAGGACCAAATAATCCCAAGTAATAGATAAATACATACCGCACCAGCAACATTGTGCAAATTGATTTGATCGGAAAAGATCACCTGCTGTAGCGCAATGTTTATGATTAATAACAAAAACAAAAAATCAAAGAACAACGATATGCACAAATAAAAATCACTTTCTGTATAAAGAGCAAGAGAACTGAATGCAACACCACAAAGTACAAGAAAAACCCCTGTTATTAACCACTTATCAGAACCTTTCAAACTCAACACTGAAAAAATAAGTGTGATCGAAAATGTCAAATGTCCAATTAACCAATTTCTTGTTCCATAGATGTCAGAAATTATGGGTAAAATCAGTAATATTATTAACAATGCAGTTAATAAAAAGAAAAAGTTATTTTGTCTACCTTTTATATTCATAAAATTTGACTTTTATCGTTATTCTGTACAACTTCCCTTAATATATCTAACGACTTGTGCATCACTACATGCTGTGCATCCGTTGGAATATGTTTTTGAACTGCTATCCGAATTAAATCCACAAACAGGCTGATAGTCCATAGTACAAATTTCGGACCTTCGGTTTGAACAACTTATATAATTTACAGGTTGTAATTGTGGAGGGAATTGCTCAAAAAGTTTTTCGACTGCTTCATTAATCTTCTGTTCCTTCTGCTCAGGCGTATGAGAAAAATTAACCCTATCAGTTGCTGAACCTCTCCAGAAAAGCTCTCTACTTTCCGGGCTAACCAAATCTACAATTAATGAGCCTTCCTCATACGTATGTACAAAAGTTTCATTTTCATAAAAGCCTGAATACGGAGAATAGTGACGCCCATAACGCCAACCCCAACCTGGACCATAATTGTTATAGGAGTTTATGACCTGAATTTCCGTTTGTTTATCTAAAGTGACATGATAAGTTATCAGGAAATCTACCTTCCCACTATTTTTTTTCCTATATCCTTTGGAAGCCAGCCTATTATCAACGGCGTTTCTAACTCTATTTTGCAACAAAGTATTACCATCAATTCTTGGGTCACCTGTTTTTTTAGGTGTGTCAGGTATCCATTTATAACTTTGAAAACGAGAAAATGAAACAGAGGGATCATAATCACTAGTCACTTTAATGGTAGAGCAACCTGAGATAAAAAATAAAATTATGACAAAATTAATGTAATTCATATTTTTCATAGCTACAACCCTTATGAAATGAAGCTAAATAGAGATGCTTGTGTGGGAATTTATTTAGATAAAGGCTTTTTCTGACACTCATGAGAAAAAGCCTTTTTTCTAAATACTTACATTGCTAACTTTCCAGCTCTACATTCTGCCAATCTTGTTTTCAATTTATCAGCCCAATAATCATAAGAGGCTTCAACTTTTCCCCAGCTATTGAATTTCTTGACCCAATTTTTCCCACCCGCTCGTTTATCTACACCCATCATTAATGGTTTTCTAGTTATAGAATCTTCTATTGAAAACTCAACAGCTGTTTCTCCTACAAATGACCCAGAACCCAGTGCCATTTGTTTAATACCAGACATTGCCACTGTACCAGGGTGAATTGAAGTTAAAGCGTCAAGTGCTATCATTGAGCCTTCAGCTTCTGTGATTGCCCCCCTAATCCGCATAACACCAGCACCTGGTTGAGTCACTAATTGATAATCACTACCCAGTGATTTTTTTACCGATTGATATAAATAGTTTTTTAAATATTGACGATCCTCAGCCGACACATCCACAACGCTGGATTCTGCTTTAACCCAAATAGTGATCGGCTCTAACAAGACTTTATTGTAATTTTTACATAATTTATTTACATCAGGGTGATGATAAACCATTAGAGCCTGGTCATTCCCACCTTCTTTAAGCATATGATATGCACCTAAAAAACCGGCTGGTTCTACTTCATTTGCTTGATAGGTCGTTGCACAGCCAGTTACAAACATACTGACAGATAAGATTGTTAATAATTTTTTATTCATTTCTACATCCTTAATTAAATTGATAGGAAAATTAACAGCTCAAGTGTATTTTAAATTATCTATTTACTACTGTTGGCACTTGAACCTTGTAAAAAATTGCATATAAAACAGGGACTACAACCATCGTCAATACTGTACCAAAGGCAAGCCCAAACATAATGGTCACCGCCATTGAGACCCAGAATCCATCCTGTAGTAACGGTGCCATACCAAATACAGTGGTTGCGGCTGCATTAACTACTGGACTTAATCTCGACACCGCCGCTTCAACCACTGCATTAAAAGCAGTCATTCCCTCTTCCAAATTTAAGGTGACTTGATCAAGCAAAACTATAGCATTTTTAATCATCATCCCCGCTAAGCTCATAGCACCTAATACAGCCATGAATCCGAAGGCTGTTCCTGTGCCTAATAAGCCGAAAGTAATACCGATCAACGCAAAAGGAATAACTAGAAAGATAATAAGAGGGGGACGATAGGCATTAAACAAGACAATAATAATAAATGTCATAATAATTAACGCTGGAACCATACCAGGCTTTAAACCATTTTGAGAAGTTGTTGAACTATCATATTCACCTTTCCAGTCCAGTTGGTAACCTGGAGGTAATTTAATTGCTTCAAAACCAGCTAAGACGTCAGCTCTTAAAGTAGGCGTAGTTACACCTACCTTAGGTGAAGCCTGAACTGTAATTGCCCTGCGTCGATCCCAGCGCCAGATGACAGGGTCTTCCCAAGCTATATTAACTGACTTAGTGACTTGAGATAGAGGCACCGCGTCTGCACCATAAGGTGAAAGCACTTGTAAAGTTTCAAGGTTTGTCGCCGCCTGTTTACGCTCACTTTCATTATGTCTCAATACAATAGGAATTAAGTCATCACCTTGTCGAAACTGCCCCACAGTGACACCATCAAAAGATCGTTTTGATGAACGAGCTACATCATCCCGGGATATTCCACTCCATCGCCCACGAGCCTGATCATATTCAGGTACAACTTTTTTAACACGTTGTCGCCAATTTGTCCTTGATTCCAGCGTATAAGGACTTTTCTCAAGCAGAGCCAATCCTTGATTAGCCAATGAACGTAAAACTTCTGGATCTGCTTCAGCAGGCCCGCTAAAACGAGCTTCAAATTTCCAGTCGTTAAAACTACCTACTGGATACTTGCGAACACGGATTAAAGCATCAGGATAATTTTCGGCAAACCAAGGTGTCATTTCTGAAATAACATCATCCACGCCATCTAGACTTTTAGTATTGACCACTAATTGAGCATAAGAAGAATGTGGCGATTCTGGGTTGACTGGTAGATAAAAGCGAGGTGGTCCTTGTCCTATAAAAGAGCTCACACTTTCGACTTGAGAATGTGCTTGTAACTTATCCTCTATATCTTTTAGGTTAGAGGATACTTGCTTAATAATACTGCCTTCAGGTTCCCAGTAATCTATCATTATCTGTTGCCTTGAAGACTCTGGAAAAAATATTACCGGAACATATCGAAAACCAATAACTGAGAGAACCAACAGTCCTACCATAGAGCCCATAAACACAACTCTATATTTAATTAAAACCGTCAATAAGCTTCTAAATTTTTGGTAAAAAGTACTACCGTAGATATCTTCATCATCTCCTTTTTCTGGATCAGGCAACATGGCCATACACATTAATGGCGTAACGGTTTGAGACAATACCCAGCTAAACATTAATGAAATAAAAACTACGGTAAAAAGGCTACCCGCATATTCTCCGGTACTTGCTGTAGATGTAAAGATCGGATAAAAAGCCATACAAGCCACAATTGTGGCACCTAATAATGGCCAGGAAGGTACGCTAGCCGCTTCAATGGCTGCCTGCCTCCTTTCTACACCTTGTTTTAGTTTAACGATAAAGCCATCAACAATAACAATGGCATTATCGACCATCATGCCCATTGAAATAATTAGCGCACCCAGAGAAACACGTTGTAAATCAATACCTGCGATAGTCATGACAATAAAGGTGCCTAGTATTGCTACCACTAAGCCACTCACACCTATAATGATGCCTACGCGAATTCCCATACTAACAGCCAGTACAATAAGAACAATAACCACCGCTTCAACCAGGTTGATCATAAAGGCCTTAAT
>Ga0105351_1001678_pt1 | contig 10006 bp, 8 predicted proteins | sample EN4Hudsemesocosm_FD_83662 | JGI IMG/M metagenome (GOLD analysis project Ga0105351, IMG submission 83662) | Methane-oxidizing microbial communities from mesocosms in the Hudson Canyon - EN4B Hudson Canyon | ecosystem: Environmental > Aquatic > Marine > Cold seeps | place: Hudson Canyon | collected... | reverse complement strand
CAGTTTTTAATACCTTTTAGCGTATCAGGAATATGATGGAGAACTCCCAATGAATAGCCAAAATCCATAGAATTTTTGGCAATATTGATGTTATCAACCCCATTATTTAAAAATTCAGTATTTTCGTAGTTTGCCAATTTATTTTTTGCTACATTTAATGCATCATGACTGGGATCAATACAATACAATTTACCAACTCTAGGGGCCATTCCTTTTGCCCATCTTCCACTACCACAGCCTAAATCAAACCCAACTGCATTTTTAGGTAACTTTTCAAAAGGAAAAATTCTAAAATAACTTTCAAATATTCCATCATATTCATCATCAACTAAATTATCTTGGCTATAAGTTTTCCATTGATATCCAAATCCATCAACAGTTTTTATATCTATATTTTCATTCATTAAAAATTGGCCTTTTCTATTCATTAAAAGTGGATTTTAACATAATTATTTTTTATTTAACTTTATTGATTCTAACAAACACTTAATCTTTTTTTTCGGACTAGAAGAGGAATAAAAGGCCAAAAAAAAGTCTTTCGAAAAGTTTGCTGTTTCCAAATGCTTGAAAAACATATTCTCTGAGTCTAATTCATAAGGATGTATATAAATAATTACTTTTGTAATTTTAGCTAATCTATAAATTAACATTTTTTGTAAAAAGGTAGGTATAAGTCTTAAATAAAACCCACCACTAAATGGAATCAAAAATTTTGCAAGAGGTATTTCTGTGATTTCACCTTTATCAGTAAAAACTGTAAATGGTTTTTTTTTGTCTTCACTATGACCGTACATATAGGTTTTAAAGGGGAAATATGATGAAGAATAAGTAAATCCCATTTTAATAAGATCTTCGTAATATTCTTTATCATAAGGTAAAGACCAACTAGGAGATCTATAACCTTTAACTTCATCATTAATTAATTCCTCTAAAAAAGACTTTGCAATATTTGTCTTAATATACCATTCTTCTCTATCATACTTATAAACTAACCTATGATCTTCTCCATGACAAGCTATTTCATGACCTTTGTTATGTATTTTTCTTATAATATCAGGATATTTCTTTGCAAATGACCCCAAAACAAATGCTGTGGATTTAATATTATTTTCGTCACAAAAATCTAACCAATTATCTATTAATTTATTATAATCTAATTTTACTATTGATTTATACTTAATATTAAAATTACTATCTACCAATTCTTCAACATCAATAGTTAGCCAAATTTTCTCACTATTATAAATTCTACTCATTAATTAAACTTACAATTTTTTTAGCGTATTCAAATGTAACTAAGTTGTGCGTTGGTAAATAAGAGCCATCAATTAAAATCTTTGCACCTAATTGTTCTTTCTCTCTTTTGGCATTGGCTTTCAAAAAAGTTTCATAAAAATCTTTAATTTTGCTGACACCACTGTAAGAAAGATTTTTTTTTATTGGCACTCTTAAATATGGAGTATTCTTTTCAATGTCAAATAAATACTTTTTGTTAATATTTTTTAAATAATAATTTGAAATATTAATTCGATGATAAAAATCAGTATCATTTATTGTGTTAAGAATCCATTTAATTTTAAGTTCACATAACAACTGAGGTTCAATTTTATCTATGTGCAACTTTTCGCTAACTTCCGGATCAAAACTAGTTCCTTCAAAGATAAACCACATTCTTGAAATAATTTTTTGAATTACTGATAAGAAATAACTAATTAAAAAATCATTCTTCTTACCTATATTTCCTAATATATTAGTTAATACTTCATGTTTGTCATACAGTGCACCACCACTAAATCCTGAAATCATTTTCCCTTTCCCGAAACTAATTATTTGAAAGTCAGCATCATTAGAAAAATCTATTCTTCCCTGAGCTCTATCTTCAACAATAATACATTCAGGATATAGTTTTTTATAATTTTTAATTTTAGCACCAAATAAAGATGTTGTCACAATTACAATTTTATTATTATTATACTTTCGAAGCATATAGTTTAAGTCGTTAATATTAAAATCAAGAGTATTATCAAGATCAACAAAATCATAATTTACATTAGCTTGTTCTAATGCGCTCCATACAGTAGGGCAAGTATAAGATGGTATTAAAAAAACAAATTCTTCGTATTCTTGCGCAATTAGAAAAAGGGCACTTCTTGCAGAATCTAAAAAAGAAAATTTGGTTTCAATTTCATCCCAAAATTTAAATCCAGAATGAGGATACAAGGGAATCATATTAAAGTTTTTTGAATAAAAAAGACAATTCATACAAAAAGAAACTATTATATGAAGAAACATTATGCACAATATTAAAGATATCAATACCTTTGTATTCAACTAATTCAACATCTTTAAACACTTTCATATGGTCAATAATAATTTTATTATTAAAATAGTATGGGAACAATTCAGCTTCAGGTTTAATAATTTTTCGATATATACTTTCCAAGTTAGTAACTGTTAGTATAAAAAAACCATTTTTATCTAAAATACTTATATGTTCTTTAAAAAATGATTGTCTTTCTTCAGGTTTAATATATGAAAAAATCTCCATTGAATTAACTATTGAATACTTATTTTTGAAAAAACTTGACAGTTGAACTGTGCTTCCACAATAAACTTCATCATATTTATTAGAGACTAATCGCGTAGCATCTTCCAAAAGATCCATAGCATCACATTTTTTAATTTTGATGTTGGGCCTTATTGCACTATCAAAAAAATTTCCATTTCCACAACCTGCATCCAACACCACATTTTCTTGGACAGGAATAACAGAAATCATTTCTTTTACAAGTTTTACTCTACCATTATATAAATATTCAAATTTGTGTCCATTTGCATTAAATTTTTCTTTTTCTTCTGTATAAAGATTTTTATAATATTTTTCTATATTCTCTGTCATTCATAAGTCTCCTAAATATTTACAAAGTTTTGGCCCAAAGTATTCACTAACTCCAACAGGAAGTTTTTTCCATAAAGTAGATGCGAATTTATATTTTTTATAGATATTATCCATATTGGGCTTAATAATATCAATCTTGATTGGTTTTGCACCCCATTGTTTCTTAAATCTATATGTGTAGCTATCATATGCTGAACGACCGAAATCGAAAATAATTTTTTCTTTATGGATAGCCAATTCAATAGCTTTCCAATACATAGAATGATTAGGACAATAACCCAAATAATTACTATCAATTCCAGACCACATTGCAAGAGAAAGTTTATCATCGTATATAATAACAACTGAGGACATTGGAGTTTTATCCATATAAGTAACTATAAAATCACATTCAATATGTTGATTTAATTTATAAAAAAAATCAATTCCAAACATAGGAGTTCCATGATTAAGCATATTTTTTTTATATAAAGTATAAAAATCATTTATAAATTTCTTATCATTAGAACTCTTAGAAATTACTCCACTCTTTTCTGCTTTTCTTATTTGATTTCTGCATTTCCTTGAAGTAAAAACATTATTAAAGATAAAATCTAAATTGGAACTACTAATATCAACCCTCATATCAACAGTATCATTCGCAGTAAATGACTTATATTCCGTATTTAGCATTCTTATCTGATATAATTTACCCTCACTTGATTCTAATAAATCAGATTCATTTCCAGAAAATATATCTGTATAATTTAACAATGGCATATAGCTATACAAATCTTTTCCAAATAGAGTTGGAATAATAACATATTCTTCATAAAACCTATAGTTATAAATATCTTGTAGAAACTGACGCCATTTAGTTAGAAATTCTTTGGTGTGTACTACTTTATATATATGAATATTATCCATCTAATTTTCTATCCTTCTTGTTTATTTTAAATTTTGATGTATATTTCTAAGATCTCAAATCAAATTTACACAATTTATTTATTTAAAAAAGAACTAATTGTAATTTCTTTCTTCTCAAAAATGTAAAATGCAACCAAAAAAGAAGGTATTGTATTAAAAAGTTGTAATAATAAGCCAACTATTAATGCCTCCTCTTTCTCTATGCCATAGATGCCCAATGCAAAAATAACTCCAGCTTGATAGGTTCCTAAGCCTCCAGGTAAAAGCGGTATACTCATGGCAACTGACGAAATCACAAAAATAATAAAGATTTCTTTTATGCTTAAATTAAAATGTGCAACAAATACAAGGAAAATATAAACCGTCAAAAAGTAACTAATCCATACAAGTATTGTAAATACAAAGTTTCCAAAAAGTTCTCTTTTTTTACTAATTTCAAAAGTATATTTGAAGGTCCTAAAAATAAATAATCTTAACTTATGAAAAGGAATTAACATTAGAATTTTTTTGATACCCATTGTTTTCAATACAATAAATAAAACAACTACGCAAAATAAAACGATAGCAGAATATTCAATCGCATGATCAATTTGAATAAGATACAGAGCCGTAATCATCGTAATAATTGCCAAAATTAAGATGTCAAAAATTCTTTCCATAAATAAGATTGCTGTTGATTTAGTGCTTTTAAAATTATAAAATTTTTTCAAATAAACGATTTTAGATATTTCTCCAGCCTTTGCAGGAAGAATACAGTTTAAAAATGCAGAAATCCCAATTGCTTCAAATGATGCCATTAATGAAACACTGCCTCTTGTTAAGAACCTCCATCTTAAAGTTAAAAAAAAGTCACTAAGAATAACAGAGAACATTACAATAAAGCTCCAAACAAAAGAGTACTTTTCTAATGCAATAACAAAGTTCTCAATTTTAATTCCATGAAACAGGTAATACATTACACTAGCAATAAGTAAATATTTAATTAGTTTTTTCATATTTCTCATACAGTTTCAGAATAATAGGACTTGCTAATATAATCATAAAAGGCTCAATAGGAATTCGATACCTTATTGAAGCAATAAAAACCAAATGAACACCAGTTAATAAAACTAAATATAAAAACATGGGAGAATATAACCAAAAATAATTTTTCAACTTAAATAATGAAAATATAAAAAATAGAAATATCACTCCATAACTTAACAAAGATATTATATTATAATACCATTTATTAAATTTATCAGCGAAAAAAATGGGACTAAAAAACCTTACTATTTTTTTAAATTCTAACACAATCCAATCTTTTGGATTATCTTTAATCCACTTTATACCTTCATTCCACATCGCCTTATCTCTTTTTCTTAAATCTTTTATCTCTTTAAATCTAATTAAATCCTCATATTTAACATCAACTCCACCAATACCACCACCAGTTTTGTTGAATGCGTTATTTCCAATGAAAAAAACTTTCCCAGACTCTCCAACACTGGTAGGTACAAATTCATTAAATACATTGTAGTTTCTTATCCACCATATTGACATTACCAAAATAAAGAAAAAACAACTTATTAAAATAGATTTAGTAATACAAATGTAGTTTTGTTTATCTTTTGTTATATATATAGTTAAAAGCAGGAAAAATACATACATAGGTAAATTTGTGAACCTTATAAGTGTATCTAGTGCAAAAAAAACTGTAAAAAATATTAAATATTTTAATTGTAACGTTTTAAAGTATTTTATCAAGCAAAAAAAGGACAAATAAAGAAAAAAAATATATGCACTTTCCGATAAAATAGAGATTGCATAAAAATTGAAAAAAGGATACAGACAGGAAATTAGTGCAACTAAATTTGCTATTTTAATATTTTCAAAAATGACAAAGGAAATTTTATAAAAAATATAAATTGAACAAGTTGAGATTATAATGTTTCCTATAGCATATGCATTCATACCAATTAGCTTATATAAAGGATAAAATAGTGCATAAAAATATGGAGTGCCAGGAGCATCTCTTAACTCATTATTTGGAAATAAAAAACCGCTCTCCCATATTTTCGATGCAATATTTATGTACCATTGTCCATCCAATAATGGTTGGGAACCTAAGACAGATAAGATAAGAAATTTTATCACTAATGACCCAAGTAATATATATATAATTTTATTATTACTATTTAATATACTAGTATTCATTTAAATTATTTTTATCATTTTGAAGGAACACTATCAATATCTATACTTGTTGCTTGTAATAAAAACTGAACACCAAGAATAATTGGCAAAGCAGAAAGCATTACTGTTCCAGTAGTGGCTTCATTTCCACTAGAAATTGAATTATACCAACTTATTCCACCATAAAAAAATCCAAAGAGAAACATTGGAAAACCTAAAATCATATAAATAGATGCCATGTTAAAGTTATATATAAAATATTTGTAAAATATTCTTTTAATAAACCCCTTAAGTAATTTCGGAGGAAATTCAAATAGAACTTTTGTAGTATTTAAAGAACTTTCTTCATCATCATATTTTGCTGGTATTGAAATATCTTTCACAACACAGTTCTCAATGTTCAAATTAATCAACATATCAGATTCAAAAAAATATCTTCTTGAAAGTGTATCTAACTCCAAGCCATCAATAGCATCTTTGGAAATAGCGGTAAACCCGTTTGTCGGATCCATCATGTTCCAATATCCGCTACTGGCTTTTACCAAGAAAGACAATCCACTATTTCCAAATAACCTAACTTTAGGCATTTGTTTTAAGGCTTTAAAATCAGTAAATCTATTACCTTTTGTATAATCAGCTTTATTGTTAACAATGGGTTCAATAAGTTTGATTATATAAGAAGAATCCATCTGTCCATCACCATCAATTTTTATAACAATATCAGAATTTAGAGATAAGGCTTTTTTGTAACCACTAACAACTGCACCGCCAACACCTTGATTTACAGGATGAAAGACTAGTGTTATTTTTTTATTCTTTAAGCCTGAGACTATATCGCCAGAGTGTTCAGGGCACTTATCATCAACAACAATTATGTTATCAATAAAATCAGGTAAAGTATTCAGAACACTTTCAATATGTTTTGATACTTTATATGTGGGAATTACTACTGCTATTCTTTTATTTTTAATCATTTTACTCTCATTATATTCCATAAGGTATATTCATAATTATAATTTTTATAGATGTGTTTATCGGCTAATCTTATCATATTATTTCTATTAAATCGATTATCTAATTTTTCAATTTTATAATAAATTAAATCTTTTAACTCATTTCTGAACCAATGTTTTAAGGGGACTCCAAATCCCATCTTAGGTCGTTCAATTAACTCTTTTGGAATATGTTTATACAATATATCTTTAAGAATAGATTTGGGACCATTTTTTAATTTAAGATCTACGGGTAAAGAGTAAGCAAATTCTACTAATCTGTGGTCTAATAAGGGAACTCTTGCTTCTAAAGAATGTGCCATTGATGCCCTATCAACTTTGGTAAGAATATCATCAGGTAAATATCTTCGAAAATCAAATCGACTCAAGTTATCAATTAAACCTTTACTATCAAATTGTAGTTCTTGAAGATCAAATAAATCTAATTTATTTTTAGAAAATGAATCGTATAAAAAATCTTTAGAAAATACCTGAGTTAAATCCCAAGGCTTGATTGAACTATAAAGTAAGGAATAAAGATTTTGTTCATTAAGATTTTTTATAACATAAGACATTTTTTCTAATTTATCTTGTTTAGAGTATTTAAATACTAAAGATAAAACTCTTCTAATTGGTTCTGGTATTTTTTTAAGTTTTTTTAAATAGCTTGATGTCAAAAAGTATCTATTATATCCGAGGAAAAGCTCATCTCCACCATCACCACTTAAAGCAACTGTAACTTTTTCTTTTGTCATTTTACTCAATAACATTGTGGGAAGAGAAGATGCATCACCAAATGGTTCATCATAATATTCATCAAAATCATCTACTAAATCTAAAATATCACTTACTTTAAATTTGTACTCAAAGTGATCGCTCCCAATTTGTTTTGCTACTTCTTTTGCATAAACTGACTCATCATATTTTTTATCTTCAAAACCAATTGAAAATGTTTTTATTTTACGATTACTTTCTTGCTGCATTAAAACGCTAATTAAAGAGCTATCAACTCCACCACTTAAAAAACTACCCACTTCACGATCCGAGATAAGTCTATATTTAATTGAACTCCTGATTATCTCTTCAGTTTCAAGAACAGCTTCATTATAAGATATATCAATTTTACTTGTCGGTAAGTCCCAATACTTATGTGTCACTATATTCGTACCATCGAAAACTAAATAATGAGCAGGTTTTAATTTATAAATATCTTCATAATAACTGTTATCATTTGGGATATATCCAAAACTCATAAATTGAATAAGAGACTTATTGTTATTTTTATTTTTAAGATTAAAGTGAAAACCTTTCAATTCTGAAGAAAAAGAAAATTCATTATTCTGATAGGTCCAATAAAGTGGTTTTATACCAACTCGATCTCTAATCAGAAATAATTTATTTTCAATTTTATCTAATAATGCCATTGCAAACATACCAATTAATTTTGATAATGTTTTTGCAATTCCCCATTCTAAAAATGCATAAATTATTGTTTCTGTATCAGAGTGAGTTTGAAATTCTTGAAACTTAAGTTTCTTTCTAATTTCAAAATGATTATAAATCTCACCATTAAAAACAATGGCAAACCTATCGTTTTCCATTGGTTGATTGGCTTTTTCATCTAAATCTTGAATCGATAGACGATTATGAGCAAAAAAAACATTTTTACCATTTAGGCTATACTCTTTCACACTTGCATTATCTGGACCTCTACGGGCAAGCTTTAAATTGATATGTTCAATATCACTCGTAGACAAACTTGTATTTAAATAACCTAAAATAGAACACATACTAATTAACCTCTATTGTAAACATCTTCAATTCTAATAATATCATCTTCTCCAAGATAACTACCTACTTGTACTTCAATCAATATTAAATCATAATTTTCACAATTTTCTATTCTATGTATTTCTTCTGGTGAAATATAAATTGATTTATTCTTCTCGACCATAAATATTTTATCTTCTTTTGTTACTGTTGCTCTTCCATCCACTACAACCCAGTGTTCACTACGATAAAGATGTTTTTGCAAAGAAAGTTTTCCTTGTGGTTTAACAAGTATTTTTTTTATTTTGTAATCGTTATTTTCTTCTAATACCTTATAATGTCCCCAAGGTCTATACATCTCTGTATGATACTTTACTAAGTCACTGTTTTGTTTTTTTAATTCACTGACGATTTCTTTAACTCTTTGGGATTGCCCAATTTTTGTAATTAACAAAGCGTCATCCGTATCAACTACAATTAAATCATTTACTCCAATTGCACATAAAGTTCTCTTGCTAGATTCAAAATAGTTATTGTATGAGTCTAACACCACTCCTTCAGAGTTCACATAGTTATTGTTGTCATCTTTTTTATTTATTGTATATAAAGAATCAAAACTCCCTAAATCTGACCAGTCAAAATCCCCATATACCATTTTTAATTTATTACATTTTTCAATTACTGCATAATCAACAGATAAACTTGGTATTTTAAGCATATCGTCTTTTCTAAATCGTAGGGTCGTCTTAGATTTAGAATAAACATATAATGACGCATCATAAATTAATTTTTCATTTATTTTCAAATCATTTAAATAAACAGCACTAGAAAAAACAAACATACCCGAATTCCAAAAAAATGAATCTTGTTGTAAATATTTTTTTGCAGTCGCTAAATTTGGTTTTTCCACAAATCGTTTAACATCATTATCATTTTCTTTCTCTATATATCCATATCCCGTTTCAGGACTTCTTGGAGTAATTCCAAAAACTACAATATTATTCTCATTTGCAAATTCAACAGCTTTTAATACAGAAGTTTTATAATTTTCTTCATTTTTAATGATATGGTCACTTGGAGTTACTAATAATATTTCATTTTCGAAATGGTCTTGAATATAAAAGGATGCCAAGGCAATAGCAGCAGCTGTATCTTGACCTTCTTCTTCTACTAGAATAACATAATTACTTACGTTTATTTCTTCAAGTTGGTCAATTGCGACAAAATATAAATCTTGATTTAATATAATTATAATTTTTGAACT
>Ga0105351_1001676_pt1 | contig 10013 bp, 8 predicted proteins | sample EN4Hudsemesocosm_FD_83662 | JGI IMG/M metagenome (GOLD analysis project Ga0105351, IMG submission 83662) | Methane-oxidizing microbial communities from mesocosms in the Hudson Canyon - EN4B Hudson Canyon | ecosystem: Environmental > Aquatic > Marine > Cold seeps | place: Hudson Canyon | collected... | reverse complement strand
CAAGTGTGGAAGAGTTTGAAGAAATCGCAAAGGGTGAATTTAATATTACCACCATAGATCCTTTTTATAAAAATATTGCTTTTAACGAAATGATTGTAAATGAAATTATCTCAAAAGTATTTAGGTCAAAATACAGTGATTATGATTTGATCTTTTCTGCACATGGCTTACCTCAAAAAATAGTTGACAAAGGTGATCCCTATCAAAAACAAGTAGAAGAACATGTCGAAACACTAAAAAATAAATTGGTTGATTATGGGATTGAATTTAATTCAGTAAATTTAGCATACCAATCAAAAGTAGGACCTATGAAGTGGATTGAACCCTCACTTGACATGTGTTTAAAAAGTTTTAAAGATAAAAAAGTAATAATATATCCAATTTCCTTTATTGTAGACAACAGTGAAACAGATTTTGAACTTGATATTGAATACAGAGAAATTGCACAAGATATTGGTGTAAAAGAGTATCAAGTATGTAAATGTCCAAATGATAATGATATATTTATAGATGTATTAAAAACTTTAATTATTAAACATGAAAATTAGATTGAGATGATGGGATTTACATTAAAGAAAATTTTATCCGCTTTTTTAATGCCTTTATCCATTGGACTTTTCCTTTTTATTATTGGACTTATTTATCTCTATTGTAATAATTATAAAAAAGCCAAAATATACTTGGGTATTTCTTTTTTATGGATATTTATCGTAGGATATTCACCTTTTGCCAATAAACTGCTAACTCCTTTGGAATTGTCTTATCCCAAGCTCGAAAAAACTGTAACTGTAAAGTATGTTTTACTTTTAGGAGGTGATTATGATAGACGTTCTCGTGAAGCCATACGGTTGTATCATTCAATTGAAAACGTAAAGATAATAACATCAGGTTTTAAGGATAATGATAATATTTCAGAAGCACTAAAAAGTGCAAATAAATTGATCCAACTGGGTATCCCTGAAGAGGATATTTTAATTCAAGATGTACCAAAAGATACAGAAGAAGAAGCAAAGTATATCAAGAAAATTATTGGAAATGAGCAGTTTATCGTAGTAACTTCAGCATCTCATATGCCAAGAGCAATTGAGCTTTTTAAAAAATATGGCTTAGATCCTATTGCTGCACCCACAAATTTTTTAGTTGACAAAACAAAAGTTATCTCTTTGCCAAATGCTAAAAATCTTTTAAAAAGTGAGATTGCATTTCATGAGTACCTAGGGAGACTCTGGAATATAGTTAAGATATACAAAGTAAAGTTACTAGAGAAGATAGAATCAGACTAATAAATCTCTAGTACAAATTGTTTGCAGTTTACAAACAATTTGTACACAACAAAATACTAAAAACTTTCCCATTCATCTACACCATCAAATTGAGGTGTAATAGCTATGTTTTGTTTAGGTATTTTGGAAATATTCTTAAAGTCTTTTTTAATAGGTTTAGATACTTTTTCTACATGTGTTGGAGTGTGATTGCGCTCATTCATATTTATTGCTTGAACTTCATCTTTGCCTTCAAACTCTTTGTCATTTGCATTATCTACTATCCTTTTTGATATTTGTGATGTCTGATGTGAAATTGTTTGTGTTTGCATTGCAACATCAACATTACTTTGAGTTTGACGGTCAAGTTGAGCTACTGCGTCATTGATTTGCTCAATACCTGCTTGTTGTTCTTTAGAAGCTGAAGATATATCATCTATTAACGTTATTGTTTTATTTATATTAGTATTTAAATCATCATAACCCACAATCATCTTATCCGCAATTTCTTTTCCATCACTGGCTTTAGATTTGGCGTTTTCAACCAAATTTTTTATCTCTTTTGCAGCTTGTGCAGAACGTGAGGCTAAGTTTCTAACTTCTTGAGCTACCACTGCAAAACCTTTTCCTGATTCACCTGCTGTTGCAGCTTCAACAGCAGCGTTAAGTGAAAGTATGTTGGTTTGGAAAGATATCTGGTCTATCACACTAATTGCCTCATCAATTGCACTAACTTGTATATTAATTTCATCCATGGATTTTGTGGTTTGATTTGCTAATTCATGACCTTCATTTGCTGAGGTTGTTAAATGATGAGCAAAACTTGTCATTTCTGCAATGTGTTCTACATTACCTCTTATATTACCTGTCATTTGCTCTAATGCTGCTGCTGTTTCTTCAAGGGATGCAGCTCCATCTTGTGATGCTTCATTCAGTAAATCAACATTTTTAAGAAGACCATGTGCTGAGTTATTTAAAGTCATACCATTTCTTTTATTCTCAACAAGCATAGTGGTAATGGATGTTCCCAAGTTATTCACACCATTTGCCAGTTTTTCCAGGTGAAGCTTTAGTTTTTTTGAGTCAATTTTATTTAAATAGTTATAATTTGAGTACTCTTCTAAAATATTTAAAACATTATCAATATTGTGTTCCATATTTTCACCCATTTTATTTAGCACATCTTTTAGTTCCATTAAAGCTGGATTTGAAACAGAAACATTAAGACGTTGACACATGTCCCCTTGCTCAAATTCACTCAATACAGTAATGGTTTCATCTATGAGTTTTCGATCCTCTTCTATTCCATTTTTAGTTGTTAATATATTTTCATTAACTACTTTTGACATAATTCCAATTTCATCTTTTGAATCATCTTTTAACATATGAACTTCATTTGTTTCTCTGTTTAGGTATTTGAAAAATTCTAATAAACTATTTTGAAAATTTTCAATAGGTCTGACTATAGTTGCATTGGAAATTGCTGTAATAATAAAAGATAATAATACTGCTGCTATTATTGCAATAATAAGAATTTGTAAAATAATACTATCAATTTCCTCTTTTGCTTGTTTTTCCATAAGTAGAACTTTGCTTTCTATATCATCCACGTAGGCACCTGTTCCAATTATCCAACCCCAAGGCTCAAATAACTTTACATATGAAAACTTTTGTTTTGGCTCTTTATGCCCTGGTTTATTCCACATGTATTTTACCAGACCCTCTTTTTTAAGTTGTGCAACTTTTACAAACTCTTGAAATAAAAATATTCCATTAGGATCTTTTATATTTGATACATTTTTTCCATTTAGTGAGGGTTTAAGTGGATGCATAATCATTTTTGGTTCTGAGTCATTAATCCAAAAGTAACCTGACTTTGAGTATTCCATTTTCTCAATAGTTGCTTTTGCTTGATTTTTCATATGTGTACTTACATCATCAACATACTCTCCTGTTCCAATGACCCAATTAAAAGGCTTAAATAATTTCACATAAGAAACTTTTGGTTGAGGTGTATCAAATCCAGGTTTACTCCATACATAGTCAACAAATCCACTTGTTGATTGTTTTGCCATGGTTGAAAATTCTACAAAAATATTTTTTCCGTTTTTGTCTTGAAAACCTGATAGGTCTTTCCCATTTAGGTTTGGTTTTATTGGATGATCGATTATTTTAGCATTTAAGTCATTTATCCAGAAGTAGCCACTTTTGCCAAACCGAGTAGAACTGATTATTTGAATTGTTTTTTTTTCGAGTTCTTCTTTTGAAAGAGTATCTTTTAAAAGTGTATATTGTTTATTTATAATGGAGAATAAAAAATCTGTTTTTTCTTTTAAACTACCTTCTACTTCTTTTTTTACTTTCTCTTTTGAAGTTCTTTGATAATAAGAGTCTATGGTTTTAATTGCTAAAGAGACATAACTTTTTAACTCCAACTCTTTTTGCTTGTATGCATCGTTTTTGAAGTTGTTAATGTTCTTGTTTGTAAGAATATTTATTGAATAAATTGATTTTATTGCAAGGACTGTTGAAATGGTAATAATTGTACCTAATACAATAATTAACAACTTATTTTTAATTTTTAGGTTTTTAAACATATTAACTCCATAATAATAATGATAATTAGTTTTATAGTGTACAATTTATTAAGTAAATTGTTACTTGAAATTTGCAAAAGTGATTAAAATGTCACTTTATGTTATTATACATTAAATTATTAAACTAATTAATTTAATTAAACTATATCTAAAATTAACACTAGAATATATAAAAATTTATTAAATTATTTAAAAATTACACAATTTGTACATAATTATGCACTAAATCTATGTAAATTTACAAATGTAAGATTAACTTTTGACAATACTTAAACAATAATGTATAATTGCGAAAATTACATCATAAAGAAAACAATTGAATAATTTAATTGAAGTTAAAAATCTCTCATTTTTTTACAATAAATCTAAAGTATTAGAAAATATAAACTTAGACGTTACACATAATGATTTTCTTGCTATCATTGGTCCAAATGGTGGTGGAAAATCTACTTTGTTAAAATTGATACTTGGATTATTAAAGCCAAAAACAGGTGTTATAAATTCAGCACTTGATAAAAGTAGAATAGGGTATGTACCACAAAATACAAACTTAAATATTCATTTTCCAATTACTTCATTAGAAGTAGTTCTTATGGGCCATATTGGCGGGAAAAAACCTTGGTTTGGATATAGCAGTGAAGAAATAAAATGTGCTAAAAACTCTTTAAAACAAGTTGGCATGTTGGATTTCGCATACAGTAAAATTGGGAACCTCTCAGGAGGTCAACGTCAAAGAGTTTTCATAGCAAGAGCACTTTGCTCAAATCCTAAAATAATACTTTTAGATGAACCAACTGCAAGTATTGATGTTCAAGGACAAGCTGAAGTATATGAACTTTTAAAAAAGTTAAATAAAACGATGAGTATTGTGGTGGTTAGCCACGATATTTCGGTTTTACTAAATTATGCTAAAAACGTAGCCCATGTTAATAAAAATTTGGTCTACCACACTTTAGATAATATGCAAAAAAATATCCAAAATAAAAATGAACATTTATGTGAAGTTGAACTTCTCTCAGCACTTGGTACTATTAATCCTTGTGGATGTACTCATGAACACTAATAAAAACTATACTAAACGTATGTGGAGTATCAAATGTTAGAAGCTTTACAATATGAATTTATTCAAAATGCACTTTTAGCTGGTGTCTTAATATCCATTGCATCTGGAATTATTGGTTCTCTAGTAATTGTAAACAGAATTACTTTTTTAGCTGGTGGAATTGCACACAGTTCTTATGGTGGAATTGGAATTGCTATTTACTTTGGTATTCCAATTTTATTTGGAGCAACAGTATTCTCTGTTATTGTTGCAATTATAATTGCACTGTTAACCATAAACGATAAAAAAAGAATTGATTCAATAATTGGAATAATGTGGGCAACGGGAATGGCCATTGGAATTGTATTTGTCGACTTAACACCTGGGTACAATGTTGATTTAATGAGTTATCTCTTTGGCTCAATTATAGCTGTGCCTACTTCTGATATTTGGTACATGTTTGGACTTGATCTTGTGGTGATTATATTAGTTACCTTTTTTTACAGAGAGTTTTTGGCAATATCTTATGATAGTGAGTTTGCGAGATTAAGAGGTATAAACGTAAAGTTTTTTTATACTTTACTTTTAGTTTTAGCCGCTTTAACTGTTGTTGCTGCTATTAAAGTAGTAGGGCTTATTTTGGTAATCGCACTTTTAACAATTCCAACATACACAGCTGAAATTTTTTCAAATACATTATCTAAGATGATGGTATTAAGTGCTATATTTGCAACTTTTTTTACAATGTCTGGATTGGTTATATCGTATATGTATGATATTAGCTCCGGAGCTAGTATTATACTTATTGCTGTACTATGTTTAATACTTGTTAAACTTTTTAAAAGATAAGTGAAGTAATAATACTTCACTTATACTAGTTATTTCTGGGCAATAATTGTAAAAAGAGTACCTTTATAATCTGTTTGGCTATCTCTTATCTTAAATCCCAATTCTTCTAAAATTAAAATCATCTCTTCCATATCAAATAACTTTGGCTTAAATTGTGATTGTGATGTTAAATAATAATTACACTCTTTAAATAATTTGTAATCTTTTAGTAGTTCACTATTTACACAGGACATAAACTCTAAATCGGCAATTTTTGTTAATGTTTGCATATTCATTGTTTTATTTATACTTGATAAAATAAGTGTGCCTTTTTCTTTTAGGTTAAAAAAGGCTTTTTTTAGGAATATAAGGGGATCGTTTAACGTGTAAAGTACATTTAGAGATATAATTGTGTCATAACTTCCTTGATGATTTTGTACATCCCCCAGAATAGTTTTAACTGTATTATCTTCGTACTGTTTAGACTCATTTAACATATGCTCATTGGCATCAATCCCTAATACTTCTTTTACCTTGTCATTGGCTTTCAAATAAGGTAAAAGCTTTCCTACTCCTGTTCCAGCATCAAGTACTGAACCTTTTGCATTAAACGCAGCATGAAGCAAAAGAGATTTTTGCATAGTGGGTGTTATTTTTGCATATACAGGAGAATATACTTTCCAGATATTTTTGTTTGTTAAAGTTAATTTATTCATTATAAGAATTTCCTTTTAAAAAATTTTGATACTTGTGTTAAATCCCACGACATTATTACAAAAGGAACTCTTAGATTACCGTAGCCATTCAATTCTTTCACGATATTCGCTCCTCCTAGTTTTGAGTATAATTTAAAATGTTCTTTTTTTATGCCAGAAAACGTCATGTTAATGTTGTTGTCAATAACTATATTATGAAGGCCACCCATAAGATATTTAAACCCCAAGTCCAAGCCAGTGTTTTGATGTTTAATAACCAGCCTTGAAACTTCAGCTATTTTTTGATAATTTGGCCTTAATGTATCAAAAGAGAATTTTTCCTCTGTTGGTAATTTATTTTTTGAATCAAAGATAACTCTTAAAGATCCTAATACTTTGTCGTTGGCACGGTGATAAATGATGGCAGATGTCTTGTCAAACTTGTCAAAGTTTAAACCTTCTATGGCATCGGGGAACTCCTTTTGGTAGTTAATATCTCTATAAATATCACTTCTTAATTTAAATACCTCTATTAACTCTTCTGCGGTTGTGGTTAGTTTTAGATTCTTATTTGTGTTATCCCAACTAACTTTTTGATTAAAAGATGTTGTTTCTTCAATTATCTCCTCCAAAAATATTCTTTTTTGAAACAGTTCTAAGGCATACTTTTGTTCATTATTAAAATCATCAGACATGTAATCTATTGTTTGATTTATATTGTTTTTAATAAGTTCTTTAAATTGTGTCATTGTGACATTTCGATTTAGATTTACCATTTTCATTCCTAGTTTTGATAGGAAAATTATAAGCAAAGTCCGTCACATTGGGCGTCACAGAGCATTGTTAATTATAAATAATTTAAAGTATAATGTGACAATTGTCAATTAAAAGTGATATTTAGTTATTGAAGGTACGTCACAATCGGCGTCACAAGAGTTGGATGCAAAAATAGGTAGAGGAAATTAAAAATTTGTTTTTTAGAAGATAAAAGTTATTTTGGCTAACTATTATTTGTTAATCGACAACCAAAAGTAGGAACAGTTTCTATTAATTTATATTCAAGTTTAGTTCTTACTCTATAAACCAGAGTTCGTAAAGTACTATCACTAGTTGAACAATCAGGCCAAATTTGATACTCAATATCTTCAAAATTAACAATAGCACCTCTTGCATCAATTAAAATTCTCAACAAATGATTTTCATTTTTACTTAGGCGAATGGGCATACTTTTAAAAAAAAGCTGCTCTTTTGTTAAGTCATAATAATAATCAAATCCAAGTTTAATACAATTTTGGTTGATACTTTGATAGTTTTGATGATTGAGTTTATACAAGCCTAGTGATATGGTGGTTTTTAATTCAGCAATATTAAAAGGTTTGATTAAATAACCCAAAGGATTTGTTTGTACTGCTCTATCAGTTGTTTCATCATCTGAAAAAGCAGACAAATAGATGATAGGAATATTCTCAATTTTTTGAATACTATGTACGGTTTCAATGCCATCTTTACTATTTTCTAAATTTATATCCATAATAATGAAATCAGGTTTATTTGTTATTACGCTGTTGATTGCGTCATCGTGATTGGTAACTGTGTTTGTTACTTCATATCCCATTTTTGCTATAGAACTTTTCATATCTAGTGCAACAATTGCCTCGTCTTCTACTATTAAAATTTTTGTTTTAATCATAATTCCTCCATGTGATTTTTACTGAAACTCCATTTGTACTTTCAAATTCTAGGTTTCCTCGTAGTTGTTTTTTTGCTAGAGTATCAACTAAAATTAATCCCAATGAATTTGAACTTTTAGTTTTATCATAGCCAATACCATTATCTGATACTAAAAGTTCATAACTCATATCTTTTTTTGCTAATGATATATTAATGGCACCTTTTTCATTTTCAAATGCGTATTTAAATGAATTAGAAACCAGCTCATTTAATATCAGACCACAATAAATGGCTTGTTCCATTTTGAGTTGTGTTTGTATGTCGTATATTATATGTATATCATTATCATAACTATCTTTTAACTCTTCAATTAGAATTGTAAAATAATCATACGCGTTAATATGTGTTAGACTTTCTTGTTTATATAATAACTCATGTAATTGGCTCATTGCATTTATTCTATTTTGTGCGGTTAGAAAAATATTCTGAAGTTTTTCATCTTTGATTTCATTACTTTGTAGTCTTATCAGTGAAATAATCATTTGCATATTATTTTTTACTCTATGGTTTAATTCCTTTAAAAGCAGTCCTTTTTCATCTAATGCCGTTTCTAAGTCTTTTGTTTTTTCAGATACTTTTGTCTTTAATCTTTGCTTTTCATTTAGTTGTTGTTTAATAAGACTTTGGTTGGCATCGTGTTTGTCTTTTTGAAGTTGATTAATTCTATCTGCTAGTGCTATTGAAAATATTATTGCTTCAAGTACCAATGCTACTTCAACAATATAAGGGAAATATTTAAAGATATTAAATATTCCAATACTTGAAAAATACATGGCAAGCCATGCCATTAGTAAAACCATCCAACCAAGGACAATAAAATATGCTTGTCTGTTCTTTTTATAGGTTGCGTATATAGTTAATAAAAATAAAAATATCGTTAAGGATATATAAAACACGTTTCTAAGAGAAGGAAATAAGTCCGTATAAGTGAAAAGTACTAAACTTAAAGGCACTGAAATTAAATAAAAATTCAATATTTTGTCAAAAATTGGATATTGTTTTGTTTTCAAAAATGTTTTTGAAAATAAAGCCAATGCATAAGAAGGAAAAGATACAAGTACTGTAGCAAAATTAATTATAGTTATTACCCATGTTTGATTAAAAACATAGATACTACCAATTCCTACATAAATTAATTGATGTGCAATGATACCAATAATATAAAGTACATAAAATAAATAACTAATATCTTTTGTAAAAAAATAAATAAAAATATTATAAAGTGCGAGTATTACCATCGCACCAAAAAAAAGTGCTAAATAAAATTGGTGTTTCATCTCTTTTGCATAAAACTCCTTCTCATTTATAATATTAAGTTTGATAATCAAGGGAGTGATATAGGAACTGGTTTTTAAATAATATATTTTTGTTTCATTTGGATTAAGGCTTATTGTAAAAGTAGGATTAATGGTTTTTCTATTTTTACTAATATTAAATAAACCATCTTTAATGATTGAGTAATTATCATTAGGATCAAAAAAACTGATTTCAGTTGTAAGTGAATTATCATATTCTAAAATTTTATTAATATGTTTTTTTGTACTATTTTTTAATGAAAATTTAATCCATACATCAAAATCAGGGGAATACCCATATCCTAAAAGGTTCTCGTTATTGGTTATAAATTCATTTTCTCTTTTTTTTATATCACTTAGATTAAGATTTCTACTTTTATCAATGAATATTTGAGCATGAGATAATAAGTCATACTGTTCTATTCTATCGGTAATTATTAGTGGTTTTGCATATATCGATGAAGATAATAGAAGCAAAAAAAATATTTTAAATATTAACATATAAAAACAACCTACTTTTTGCTATAATTGTACTCAAATATAAATTAACATATTAAATGATT
>Ga0105351_1001662_pt1 | contig 10063 bp, 8 predicted proteins | sample EN4Hudsemesocosm_FD_83662 | JGI IMG/M metagenome (GOLD analysis project Ga0105351, IMG submission 83662) | Methane-oxidizing microbial communities from mesocosms in the Hudson Canyon - EN4B Hudson Canyon | ecosystem: Environmental > Aquatic > Marine > Cold seeps | place: Hudson Canyon | collected... | reverse complement strand
TCTGCTGCCAGTGCGCCATAAGACAAGCCAAGGTTAAGCATAACGAGTGAAGATAAATACCTAAGTTTAAAGGTTTTGTTCTTTTTCACGACTTTTCTCCTAGTGTTTTTATTATTGTCTTTCAATAATTCTGCATGTTTTAAAACTTGGTATTATTTATAGTACAAATACTACCGGGTATTATTTATACTATAAATTGTATTAATATGTAAATACTATATATTGGATTTTTCATACAATCATGTAACAAAATGAGATTTGAGCTAATCAGCAATTAAAAGTTTGGTATATAAATAGAGTGAAAAAGTAGGAGAGGCTTTAGAGTGCACAACAAAGGCGACTAACTAAGAGGTAATGTTTATTTGTAGAATTCTTTTAATATCGAAAAATTGTTGTAACAGAAGTTGCCTAGAAATCTTTCAATATAATTTGTGTGATTGGCTTAGCATAGTTTTTCACTGTCTATGCAGGCTGAGTAGTAATACTTTTAATAGGCATTTTACATCAAACTCACTAAGCGTTGGAGTATTGCTCTCGGTTAGCTAACCAGCGATTAATTAAAGCGATGGCGTTTTCAGGATATTTCTGCCAAATCATATAGGCAGTTTGTTGAATTTCAGGAATAAGTGCGGCGTCTCGAACAAGGTCGGCAATTTTTAGCTCAGCTAAACCCGTTTGACGAGTACCTAAAAGCTCACCTGGGCCGCGTATTTCTAGATCTTTTTCAGCAATAACAAAACCATCGTTTGATTCTCTCAGTACTTTTAGACGTTTAACAGCCGTTTTAGAAAGTGGACTTTTATACATTAATACACAGTGTGAAGCGATACTGCCACGGCCAACTCGGCCTCTAAGTTGGTGTAATTGTGCTAAGCCTAAACGTTCTGGGTTTTCAATTACCATTAAGCTGGCGTTAGGGACATCAACACCTACTTCAATTACTGTGGTAGCGACTAATAGCTGTAATTCGCCAGCCTTAAAGCTTTCCATCACAGCTTGCTTTTCAGCCGCTTTCATTCGCCCATGCACTAAACCAACTTTTAATTCACTGAGCTGTGCTTGTAAATATTGCGCGGTATCTTCGGCGGCTTGGCATTGTAATACTTCTGATTCTTCAATTAACGTACAAACCCAGTATGCTTGTCTGTTATCATTTATTGAACTTTGGCGAATACGCTCAACAACATCTGTGCGGCGAAGATCTGGCAGGGCAACGGTTGTAATGGGGGTACGCCCGGGCGGCAGTTCATCAATAACAGAAGTGTTTAAGTCGGCATAGGCAGTCATTGCTAAAGTTCGTGGTATGGGGGTTGCCGTCATAATTAACTGGTGAGGGTAGTTGCCTTCAAAAGCCCCCTTTTCTCGTAATGATAAACGTTGATGTACACCAAACTTATGTTGCTCATCAATAATAATTAGCGTGAGTTTGTTAAATATTACTTGTTCTTGAAATAATGCGTGGGTGCCAATTACTAATTTCATATTACCACTGGCAATATTTTCTAAAGCTTCTCGTTTCGCTTTAGCTTTAGTTTTTCCCGCTAACCAACCTACAGTGATATTGAGAGGTTCAAACCATTTCTGAAAATTTATAGCATGCTGTTCGGCTAATATTTCAGTAGGTGCCATCAAGGCAACTTGATAGCCTTGGCCAATTGCTGTTAGTGCCGCCAATCCTGCTACTAACGTTTTACCTGAGCCTACGTCACCTTGTACTAGGCGAAGCATCGGCATGTTTTTAGCTAAATCTAGACGAATTTCATTAGTCACTCGCACCTGAGCATTGGTAGGTGAAAATGGCAGTTGGTCTAAGAAATCTTGATTGAGTTTTTCATCGATAGTTAAACTCACCGCTTGGTGTTGAACAATACTTTGTCTGAGTTTCAACATACTCAAGTTGTGGGCAACTAACTCCTCTTTTATAAGCCTTAATTGAGCCGGATGTTTGCCTTCTTCTAACTGAGTCACCGATGTTTCAGGTGGCGGTCTGTGGATCAAGGTTAATGCTTGAGCCAAGCTATAAGATTCAAGGACAAACTCTTGTGGCAATAACTCTTCCACTTGACCGCGAGTTAAACGAACTAACGCTTGGTCGGTGAGCATTCTTAGCGATACTTGCCGAAGGCCATCGGTAGTTGGGTAAACAGGTGTTAAAGTTTCTTCAACTGGGGTTAGGGGCAGGTCTTGATCAAGTGGTTTGTATTCAGGGTGAACTATTTCAAAACCACGTGGACCTCGATTTATCTCGCCATAACATCTAATGTTAGTACCTATAGATAAACTGTTTTTTTGACTAGCAGAAAAATGGAAAAATCTCAGATTGATGGTGCCAGTGCCATCATTAAGGCTAACTACTAACATACGGCGTTTGCCGTTAATGATTTGGTTATCAGTAATTTCGCCAATAATATTGGTATGGGTACCAGGTAATAAATCACGAATGGTGGTAATACGTGTACGGTCTTCGTAGCGTAGAGGTAAGTGAAATAACAAATCTTGCAGCGTATGAAGGCTTATTTTTTCAAGTTTTTTTGCCATACCCGGACCAACCCCTTTTAAAATGGTAATTGGCGTTTGGGCAAGGTTGCTTATTCCATTAAGCTGAGGTTTTTTAGTCATCAAGGCTTTGCCAAGCACTCTTATTCATTTGCATTTTCTGCCACCATTCTTCATTTGCAACAATTTGACCTTCTTCATCAATTGCAGGGTAAGGTAAGCCTTTTCGTTGACATGCTTCAGCAAAGATCGGGTGGCCACCTTCAAACAAAACTTTTTGTCGACGTTGCTCTGATAACGTTGCTTTGTCATACATACCAGCGATTTGTCGTTGACGTTGAGCTTCGTAAAGCACCACTGAACAAGCAACCGAGACATTGAGTGATTGCACCATACCGACCATAGGAATAACAATGTCTTGATCAGCCATGGCTAAAGCAGTAGCTGATGCACCAAACTTTTCTTGACCCAAAATGATTGCCGTGGGTTTAGTGTAATCAATTTCTCGAAAATCTACCGCGGTATCAGAAAGGTTAGTGACTAATATTTGCATACCTTGCGCTTTAAGCGTTTTAATGGCGTCTTCTGTTTGACTGTAATTATGAACATCAATCCAATTGTGACTACCTGCTGCACTGCCTCCACGTACTTCCATTTGTTCGTTTTTCCAAATGGCATGAACATCACTTACGCCAATGGCATCACAGGTTCTAACCACGGCAGCTAGGTTATGGGTTTTATGCACACCTTCCATACATACGGTTAAGTCGGGTTGGCGCTTGTCTAACATGTCTTTAATACGTTGATGTCTTTCGGGTGTCATTTTGTTTGCTCTTTATCAATTAGCTTAATTTATTTGTCATCCTTGAGGTGTGTTAGTCGGGGATTTCGCGCTTAACTGGCATAGATTCCGGCCAAAAAGACTACAGGAATAACAATATATAAAGTAAGGGGTAATTAGTCGATATTAGGTAAGTCCATAATGCCATCAATTTCGATTTCAACATCTTTTGGTAAGCGAGAAACTTGAACAGCTGCGCGAGCTGGGTAAGGCTGATCAAAATATCGACTCATCACTTCATTTACGGTGGCGAAGTTGCTTAAGTCTGTCATGAAAATATTCACTTTAACCATGTCGTTAATACAACCACCAGCAGCTTCACAGACACTAACTAGGTTTTTGAATACTTGTTCAGTTTGCTCGGTAAATCCGCCTTCAACAACTTCCATCGTTTCTGCAATAAGAGGAATTTGTCCTGATAAGTATACTGTGTTTTTAACTTTAACGGCCTGGCTGTATGTGCCGATAGCGCTTGGTGCTTTGTCTGTTGAAATGATAGTTTTCATGTAATACGTCCTTTATAAATTTAATATTTTTTAATAGCTAAATAGTCTGTTATTTATTTCGAATAACACGCTGTACATCAACCATTACTTTAATTTTTCTGATGATATCTGCAAGATGAATTCTATCCCGGCAAGTGATCTCCATATCTATGGTATAGAGGCCGGTGTCTTTTTCACCTGAATTTAAGGTATGCACATTTGAGCCACATTTAGCAACAATGTTGGTTAATGAAGCCAGTGCGCCTTGATGGTTAATTATTTCAACACGTAACTTAGCGATGAAGTCCCGATCAATGTCTCCATCCCATTTTACTGGGAATAAACTGCCTTGCTCATGACCTTTGATATTACGACAACCTTGCTGATGAACCATTAAGCCTTTGCCAGGACTAAGATAGGCAAGAATTGAATCACCAGGGATTGGTCGACAACACTTACCGTAACTTACCAGCATGCCTTCAGTGCCTTTTATCGGCATTTTAGTTTTTGTGGTGGGCGTTGTTGGTGTCGTTAATTGTGAATCTTCAGTAAATTCATCAGTGAGTCGTCTGGCAATACCGATGCTAAGTGCATTACCTAGCCCAATGTTTACCATAAGCTCATCGAGGTTGTTATTACCTGTCTCTTTAACTACTTGATCTATTTTTTCTTGTTCGATATTTTCTAATTTATTACTGCCTAGGGCATGGCTAAGTAGTCTCAGACCTAGCGCATGAGATTCAGTTTTTTCTTGTGATCGTAAATAAGTTCGAATTTGCAATCTAGCTTTAGCTGTTACTACAAAATTGAGCCAAGTAGCGTTAGGTCTGGCTGCTGATGATGTAACCACTTCAATGGTTTGTCCTGAATCTATAGGATGACTAAGCGGGAAGGGTTTACGATCAACCTTAACACCGACACAAGAATTACCAACATCGGTATGCACTGCATAAGCAAAATCTACAGCCGTCGCGCCCATGGGTAATTCAATAATACGACCATCGGGCGTGAATACATAAATTTCTTCTGGAAATAAATCAGATTTAACGTTTTCAATAAATTCAAATGAACTACCTGCACTTTGTTGCAGCTCTAATAAAGACTGCATCCAACGGCGGGCTTTCATTTGAGAGGTTGTACCGCTGTCGTCACCATTTTGTTTGTATAACCAATGGGCGGCAACACCCTTGTCGGCCATTTGATCCATATCGTTGGTACGGATCTGAATTTCAACAGGAATTCCATGAGGACCGATCAATGAGGTATGTAATGACTGATAGCCATTAGTCTTAGGAATAGCGATATAATCTTTAAAACGTGACTCAATAGGCTTGAACAAATTATGTACAGCACCCAAGGCTCGATAACAATTGTCGAAGTTATCTTCAACAATTACCCTAAAAGCGTAAATGTCCATCACTTCATTGAACATTAACTCTTTGTTGAGCATTTTTCGGTAAATAGAATACAAATGCTTTTCACGACCAATCACTTCGGCTTTAAGACCACTTTCTTTTAAGCGAGCAGAAATTTCATCACTAATATTGTTGATTATTTCTTTACGGTTGCCACGCGCTTGTTTTACTGCTGACTTTAATGCACGAGAGCGCATCGGATACATGGCTTCAAAACCCAATATTTCAAGCTCATTTTTAATACCATGAATACCTAAACGATTGGCTATAGGCGCATAAATTTCAAGTGTTTCTCGAGCGATACGTCGACGCTTATCTGGGCGTAAAGATTCTAAGGTGCGCATGTTGTGCGTTCTGTCGGCAAGTTTAATTAAAATTACGCGAATGTCTTGTACCATGGCAAGCACCATTTTTCGAAAATTTTCCGCTTGCATTTCTTCTTTGTTAGTAAATTTTAATTTATCAAGTTTACTTACGCCCTCAACAAGTTCTGCAACGGTATGGCCAAAAAGCTCGGCTAGTTCATCTTTAGTAACAGGGGTATCTTCAATAACATCATGTAATAGCGCAGCCATTAAGGTTTCATGATCTAAATTCATAAGAGCGAGATTAAGCGCAACGGCAACCGGGTGAGTAATATAAGGATCACCACTTGAACGCATTTGTCCTTCGTGGGCATCTCTTGCTACTAAATAGGCTTGTTTGAGTAGATCGATCTGTACTTTTGAGAGGTAACTAGAAACCAACTCTTTTAAGGGTTCAAATAGATACATCTAATACTCCTGAACGATGAAAACTTGATAATGATTTTGTCTTTGCGACTATTCTGAAAGAATACGTGTATTTAAAGGCAAAGCCAAACAATTCAGTGGTGTTTGAAGGGTTTTTTATAAAAATAAAAAAACGCGTGATAATTAATAAAATCATCACGCGTTTTTAACTCACTAAATTAGGTTATTTATACTCTAAAGTATGGCCTAATTTATTAAATTTCTTCTTGTTGACCGCCAACAATCGCAGCAACTGCATCTAACTCTGCAGTATCTTGCTCGATTTGAGTATTACGGTCATAGCTGTCCATGATTTGAGTGGTAATTAAACCTTCTTCAATTTCACGTAAAGCTAATACTGTTGGTTTGTCATTTTCTAACTCAACCAAAGGATCTTTTCCGCCCGTTGCAATTTGACGAGCACGACGTGATGCGACTAACACCAAATCAAAACGATTACCGACTTTATCTACGGCATCTTCAACAGTTACGCGAGCCATTTGGTCTCTCCAACAATCAAAATGTATAAAATAGCTGCGTAGTTTACTTAGCTAAAGACCATTAAGCAAGCCTGAGCTATACATCTACGCCTTATTAATTGAATTTATCTGACTTATTTTAAAATTTAACCTTCGTTAGCGGTGAGGTCATTAAACAGTGTTTGAAATTTCATCGCTTGTTGGGATTGTTTGAGTCGCTGGTTATGGACAATAGTTTTTAAATCAATCAATGCTTGATCAAAGTTATCGTTAATAATAATGTAGTCGAACTCTTCGAAATGTGAGCATTCACTTCTTGCTGCAGCCATACGTGACTTAATTACATCTTCAGAATCTTGACCACGACCACGTAAACGACTTTCTAACTCGTGTTTAGAGGGAGGGCAAATAAAAATTGTGGTGACTTGTGGTTTTTTCATCCGTACTTGTTGAGCGCCTTGCCAATCAATATCTAAAAATACATCAATACCTTGGGCAAGTTGATCATCAATCGCCTTTTCAGATGTACCGTAATAATTACCAAATACTTCAGCATATTCATAAAAAGCCCGCTGTTTAATTTGTTTTTTAAATTCATTTACTGATACAAAGTGATAATGTTCGCCATTGTTTTCTCCAGGGCGAGGAGCTCGGGTGGTATGAGACACAGATACTTGCATGCTACGCTCATTTATAGCTGATGTTTGCTCTGGATTTAGCAAGGCATTGATTAAGCTTGATTTACCGGCTCCACTTGGAGCCGATAGGATGAATAGGTTACCAGTTACAGTCACGGAATTTCCTTGGAATTATGTTTTATCCTCGAATCTTAATGAGGAACACTATTTAATTTTTGTATTGTAATACGTTTATGGGCAATGGCAAAAGAAAAGGCTGAGCTTCTTTCGAAGGTCAGCCTTTATAATCTACTTTTGTAGTGCCTATAGTATTTTAGCAATAGACTGCGCTAAGTAATCAACATTTTGATTGGCGATACCAGCAATACTCATACGGCTAGAGCCCACCATATAAATACTATATTCGTCTTGAAGTTGTTGAACTTGCTCAGGGGTTATACCTAAGAAAGAGAACATACCTGATTGCTCAGCAATAAAGCTGAAGTCACGAGTTACGCCATTTTCAACAAGCTTATCAACTAACAACTGACGATTGCCATTAATGCGATCGCGCATTTCTTTTAATTCACTATGCCATAAGGATGTTAATTCTGTCGAACTTAAAATAGTCTCAACAAGTGCAGCACCATGTGCTGGCGGCATAGAGTAAATACCACGAATAACATAAGCCAATACTGAAGCGACTAAATCTGCACTGTGGCTAGATTCGGCAATTAATGTACAAGCGCCAATTCGTTCACGGTATAAACCGAAGTTTTTAGAACATGAACTACAAACGATCATTTCTTTCACGTTTTCAGCCATTAAACGAAGACCGTACGCATCTTCTTCTAAGCCGGCACCAAACCCTTGGTAAGCCATATCGATAAGTGGAGTAAAACCAACACCTTTAGTGACTTCAACAACTTGTTGCCATTGTTCGTTTGTTAAGTCCATACCACTTGGGTTATGACAACAGGCGTGCAATAAAACCACATCGTCGGCAGGTACTTCTTTAAGGGCTGCTAACATGCCGTCAAAGTCTAAGGTTTTATTTTCATAATCATAATATGGATATGTTTTAACGGTTAACCCAGAAGCTTCAAATACGGCATTGTGGTTTGCCCACGTTGGATTAGATACCCAAATTGTGGTGCCAGACTTACACTTATTAATAAATTCGCCTGCAACACGTAATGCGCCAGTACCACCAGGTGTTGAAAATGTGCGTGCCCGGTTTTCAAGTAAAACTTTGTGGGTGCCAAAAATAAGCTTGCTCATTTCTTCATTAAATAAAGGAGAGCCAGTTGGGCCAATGTAAACTTTGCTATCTTCGGTATCGGTTCGGTGTTGTTCTGCTTTTTTCACACAATCTAAAACTGCAGTGTGGCCAGCTTCATTTTTGTATACACCAACACCCAAATCGATTTTTTGTGGGTTAACATCTTCTCTATATTTAGCCAACAATCCTAAAATAGGATCGGCAGGCAAAGCTTTTAAACGAGCAAACATGACTCCATTTACCTTATTTTTGATGGGCAGCTTATCGATAATTACGCCATCGTAATTATTTTTATAGGCAACCCTATATTTAAAGGGCAAGCATAGCGTAAAAGCAGGGGTAAACTAAAGCATTTTGTGTGAAAAAAAACACAGTCCTTTATGCCGTTTGGCACTATTAAATAACGGCTTAGTGTATCGATACCACATGGTGAAATAAAAAAGGGAATATTTACAATCGTTGTTTCAGTGAAAACGACACTATTTCAAAAATGTGTGTGATAACTTTAAAGTAATATTTAGTTACCACACGGTATATCAATCAATAGGTTGCATTAAAAGTTATTAGTTAAAGCCGCAATTAAACCAATGATGCCACCAAAAACACCACCCCAAACAACCAACCAGCCAAGATGTTTTCTGATCATTGTTTGAATGATTTCTTTCACCAGTTCCGGAGTTAATTCATTAAGGCGTTTCTCAATAATGTCGCTCACCTTTTCTTGCATGCCTTCAATAACATCTGGCTGTTCAAGTTCATCACGGAGCATTGCGGTAAATTCTTCACTTTGGGTAATGTCGGCAACGGTGACTTTCATTTTCTCAATGAAAGGTTCTTTTAATGGAATTAATGCTTCGCTACCGCCAACCATGGCTAACATACCGCCAAAAGAAGAGTTTTCAATAACATCAACCAAGCTGTCAAAAGCAGGCGCTAAATTTACTTTGGCAATAATAGGAGATAAATCTATTGTCGTTGCACTACCTGAGCTGTCTGACAGAAAACGATCAATGTTCTCTTTAGTAAAAAACTGTTCCATCATTAAGGAACGGATACCCGCTTTGAAATCTTCAAAACGAGCTGGAATAACCCCAGAGCCATATAAACCTGGAACTTTTTCAAATAACATGTGTACGGCAAGCCAGTTAGTAATTGCGCCTGAAAGTGCAAATAAACCAATAGTAAAAACTAAGTGCTGATTTAAAAAGTAGCCAACTAACGTACAAATTAACGCGAGTAAATTGGTGATGATGCTTTTATTCACAGTAAATCCCATAATAACGAACAATATTTTTGCCATATAATAACAATATTGGTTAATGGCAAGCTAGTTTATTCCGAGCTTTGCTAATATAACGGGCAATTATTGTTGAATTTTAATCAGTAATTCAGCAATAATTGCCTAAAAAAGTATGTAGAAGGATTAATTGTAATGATGAAAAGAATAATATTGATGACAAGCTTATTAATGGTAAATGCTTGTGGTGCCGCCAATACAACAGATATTAGTTGGCGAAAATTAGACTCCAAGCATACGATTTTAATGACACTACCCCAAGGTAAAGTGGTTATTGAATTAGCACAGCAGTTTTCACCTAAGCATGTTGCACAATTTGAAAAGCTGGCAAATGAACACTTTTATGATGAGACAACCTTTTACCGTGTAATTGATGGTTTT
>Ga0105351_1001660_pt1 | contig 10069 bp, 9 predicted proteins | sample EN4Hudsemesocosm_FD_83662 | JGI IMG/M metagenome (GOLD analysis project Ga0105351, IMG submission 83662) | Methane-oxidizing microbial communities from mesocosms in the Hudson Canyon - EN4B Hudson Canyon | ecosystem: Environmental > Aquatic > Marine > Cold seeps | place: Hudson Canyon | collected... | reverse complement strand
TGTGCATTTAAAATCTCAACAGCCTCATCAATTTTATCTTCATCTACTTCAAATGCTACTAATGAAGACTTATATCCCAGCTTTTTAGTATCAAAAATTGCGGATGTTTGTCTAATTATTTTGTCACTCTTTTGTTTTTGTAAAATACTTAAAACTTCTTCTTCTTTAATTCCTAACTCATTTGCAATTGCTTCAAAAGGTTTAGGTACTAGTGGAAAGCTTTTTTGAATTCTCAGTAAAATTTCTTTTTCCATTATAACCCCTTAATTTTTTGAAAGTATATCACTTTTATATTGTAGCTGTCCTTGATTTAGGATAATAAAGTAAATCATATTTTTAAGTTTATATTTTGATTTGTGTCAAGATTGTATAAATAATGAACAGTTATGAAGCTACTGAAATATCCTAATTGATACAAATCAAGTTAATGAGTTCAATTATGTATAAAATATATACAATTTAGTTGTATATTTAAGTAAACCTTATGTTAAAATTCTAGTATATTTTTTAAGAGGAGTAAATATGGCTGATTCAGTCGATGTCTTAGGCGCATTAAAATTAGTATATACAATATATACTATATCAATAATGTTACTAATAGCTTGGTTCGCAAGAGGTGTTGTCGCACCAAATGGGAAACCAAGCGTTGTTAAACCATCAACATTCTACGGGTATGTTGGGGTTCTAGTTACAGTTGGTGTAGCAATACACATTTTAACTTTTAATAAAATTCCATGGGTGGAAATTGATTTTAAAAGAGCAAATATTAAAGCAGACCAAACATTTAATATTACAGTAAAGGATCATAAATTTACATTACCTACAGATAAGCTAACCATTAAATGTAAAAACTACGTGATGTTTGATGTTGATTCAAAAGATTTGACGTATGGGTTTGGATTGTTTAGACAAAACAATTCATTGGTATTACAAATGCAAGTGGTACCTGCAAGTGATAATCAGATTATGTGGCAATTTCACAAAAATGGAACATATCATATAGTATCTACAGAATATTCTGGTCCTTATGGCGGTTCTGAGATGACTTTAAAAAATGCAGTTGAAGTTATTGGATGTAAAGAAAATGATAAATATGCAATGTTGGAGAAAAAATAATGGGTTTTATTAGAACATTAATAAATGGAAACGAGGGTGGATTAAAAACAGATGGTTTAACTCCCACTCAAAAAGTAACACTACGAGCTGTTATTGTTGGTGTATTATATTATGGTTTATGTGCTATTGAGGGTATGTTAATGAGAGCACATGCTGTTTCACCTATACCATTATTAGAAGAAAATAGTCATTACTTCTCTGTAATGACCGTACATCCAATTGTTGGAATTTTTGGGTCAACGTATCTTATTGTATTTGGTGCATTTACTTTTTTAGTACCTCATTTAATGAATAAACCTTTATATAGTGTGAAACTTGCAAATGTAACTTGGATGTTAATTGCAGGAGGCGCTCTCATGTCATGGTTGGGTGGATTTATATTTCATTATGCCCCTTTATATACCTTATATTGGCCTTTACCTGTTGACTTTAAACAATATGATGCAATTGGTGGCTTGGTATTTATCTTGGGTGTTGCTCTTATTATGGTTGGAACACTTGGGTTTATATACAATATATTTGCAACAGTGTTTTATACAGAAGAAGGACATGAAAAAAGAGCGATTAAGCCGCTTATTATTTCAGGTCTTGGAATTGATGGGTTTTTAAATATCTGGTACAAAATGACAGGAAGAGAACCCTATTCAAAAGAACCAGCTGTTAGTTTACCTGTGGTTGCAATTTTTAGAGGAACTATAGATACCTTTTTGGATGCGCTGGTAATTTTAACATGTGGTATTTTGATTTTAATTTATATAATTGGAGATTTATCAGGGTTACCTATGGACTATACTGCTGTTAATGCTTTGTTATACAAAAACTTTTTTTGGTGGGGCTTGGATTTAATTGCTGATGGATTGGTATTGATTTATGTTGCAGGGACTTGGTATTTATTGGCTATGTTAATTACGGGTAAAAAACTGTATATGCAAAATATTGCAAGAGCTGCACTTTTACTAGAACTAATTGTTTCATGGGCTGTATGGTCACACCATTTATTAGGAGATCAAGGGCAACCCAATATGATGAAACTAATTTCTGGTGAGATGGTTACTGCATTTGAGCTTGTAACTCAAGGAATTGCAGTGTTTATAACACTTGTAACTTTGTGGAGTGCTCGACCGCTTAAAATGACAATGCCGTTAAAATTTTTACTCGCTGGTATTTTAGGTTTTATGTTAGCAGTTCCAGCTGGAATTTTACAAGCAGATATGGGACTAAATAGAGTTTTACACAATACCCAATGGATAGTTGGGCCTCATGTTCATGTTGCAATTTTAGTTGGACTTACCATGACACTTTATTCTGCGATATATATTTTGTGGCCAACATTAACAAATGATGTGAAAATATGGAGTAATAAATTAGCAAACTTTCACTTTTGGGGACAGTTAATAGGTGGAATTGGAATGGGAGCTTTCATGGGTATGGCTGGAATGGATGGAATGTTACGAAGAACATTGTATCTAAATGGTGAATATGAAACCTATATGATGTTAGCGGGTCTTTGTGGAGCACTTCTTCTTGCTGCTTGGTTTGCATTTTTATTTAATGTAATTATGAGTATCGGAGTTCGTGGTTTAATAGGGGTTTTCTTACCATCAAAACTAAAAACAAGAGATTTAGTTCCAAAACCTCAAGAGGTTTAAAAAGTAAATATTGAGACAAATGGACGGTGAAATTCGAACACTGTCCATTTACGGTTAACTTTTACAATTTAAGGAGAAACATTGATTGACTTACAAAAAGTATCAAAACAAATAAAAGATGATTGTTTATATAATACCATCCTTTTTCAGATGCAAGAAGACTTAGGTGAAACATTAGAATATGCGCAAATAGAAGAGTTGTTGATGTCTAGTACAAAATATCTTCAAGAATACAAAGATATCAATAGATACAGCGAATTATCAAGTATTCAAGCAATTGAGCTAGAAATAACTCAAGACGACAAAAAAAGCTGCCAAGATGTTAAAAAAGATATAAATAAAAATATGAGAAAATTAAAGGCATTAGAAAATTTTTCAGTAGATTCAACCTACAGTGCTTATGAGATTTGGATTGGAAGTGCTGGAATTATGGTTATATTTATGACCCATAATATTATTGCACTGTTTTCAGAATTGTACAATACTCATGGAATATATGTTTATACCTCTTTTGTTATGATTTTAGGTTTAACTTTGTGGGGATATATTAAAATTAAGAAAAACCATGAACAACAGCATATATTATATAATGGTTTATATAAAAAAACTGAAGAAATAATTGATAATGCGTTTGCAAAAAACTATATTACAAAAGAACAATTATACGGCAATAATTAGAAATTTAATTCATCAAATAAAACAGTACATGACAATTGGGAGCCTTTTTCTTTTTACTTTAATTTAATTATTAAGCGGTTTTCATAATATTGAGATGTATTGTTTTTACTTGATATGAATTAAGGACATTAAATTTACTTTTTGCTAAAATACACTATCTTAACGTAAGGGTGGCGTATGAGCTACTTCCCAACTTTTTTAAAGTTTGACAATAAAAGAGTACTTATCATTGGTGGTGGTAAAATCGCAAATGATAAATTAACACATTTGTTAGAATTTACAAAAAAAATCGCAATAATAACGCCTACTGTATCAACTGAGATGTCAACAATAATTAATCAAAATTCACTTCACTTGGATAAACGTTCATACGAGGTTGGTGACATTGAAAATTATGATGTTGTGGTATGTGCAATTGATAATATACCTTTACAACAAAGTATTTTTGAGGAATCAAGAAAATACAGATGTTTATACAATTGTGTAGATATTAAAGAATGTTGTGATTTTATTTTCCCTGCTTACATTAAAAAGGGAGATTTAACCGTTGCAATTTCAACAGCGGGTGGTTCTCCTGCTTTGACTAAACAGTTAAGAATTTATTTTGAAAAAGTTATTCCTGATTCAGTAGTGAATTTTTTAGAAGAAATGAAGGACTACAGAAAAACGATGCCAAAAGGTAAACAAAGAATGGAATTTCTTGAATCAAAAGCAAAAAAATATTTAAATACATGGAGTAACAAATGAGTAAAAAAACGTCAAACCTATTACTATTAGGATTCTTTATAGGTTTTATAATTATTGGTGGAATAGCTTTAAAGGACAGCATGCCAGATGCAAAAGATAAAAGAGTTTATGCTGCGTTAAAACCTTTTATGCCTTATGAGTTAGAAAAGAGAATTGGTGGCTTTTATATAGTTACAAAACGAACAGGTGACAAAGAGAAACCACCTGCAACTGAAGTGATGATCAGACTTGATGAACTAGAAAAAGAGTGGGGACTAGCACACTTAAAACTTGAAGGTGACAATCTGCTTATTTTAGATGATACCAAAAAAGTAATCAATCAAATAAAACTCAATGACCATCTTGAAATAAAATGGGCACAAACTTTTTTTGGAATAAAATAAATGGACAGTTTCTTTTTTAATACAGTTAACAATCGTTCATATAATGCAACGCAACTGTATAAAAAAGAAAGTGAATATATAAACAGAGTAGATATATCAAATGGGTTGGTTTTTTTTGATATATCTTTGTTAGAAAAGTTTAAAAGAAGTCTTAAAATAAATAACTTTGATAGAATGTCTATTATTACAGTTGTGTTAAATGGTTCTGTAGAGATTACAGATCTTGCTACTTCAAAGCAGTTTAAATTAACGAAAAATAGTACAGCTGTTTTTTGTTCCTCAAAACAAAACTTACAGATTGATATTGATAAAGATACAAAAGCTTTTGTACTTTTTATTTCCGATTTTTTTCTAAAAAGGTACTTACTTGATAACAGCGAAGAGGTTATTGATTATATTTACGATTTACTGCAAAGCGAAAATTCACTAAAAGAAGTATCTACTATCCATATTGATGCTTTAAGTGAATATTTAATTAAAGAAATAATAACTGCAAGTAATAATAACAGCTTAATGAAAAGTATAAAAACCGAGCATAAAACGTTAGAGTTTTTAATTCATAGGTTTAATCAAATTAATTTAAATATTCCTTTAATTGCTAACAAAGAAGAAATAGAAATTGCACAAAAAGCAAAAAATATACTGGTGCAAAATCTTCAAGACACACCAACTATTAAACAACTCGCTCGAAAATGTGCCACGAATGAATTTAAATTAAAAAATTATTTTAAAAAAGTTTTTCAAACTACAATATACACGTATATTCAAAAAATTAAAATGGAAGAAGCAAATTTACTCTTAAGAGACAAATATTTGAATATTGGAGAAATAGCATCAAAAGTAGGTTATAAACACCAGGGTAATTTTTCTGCTTTATTTTATAAAACGTATGGAGTTTATCCAAAAGATTTACTGAAAAGATAGTTTCAAATTACATTATACTTATTAAAATTAATTAAGTATTAATATTAAGTTTTAATTTTGTATAATCATGAGATTATAATGTTTATGTAAAAAAATAACTAAAAGATTGCTAATGAATTATGAAATTTTAAAGACTCTAACCATATTATATGTTGAGGATGAAATAGAATTACAAACTGAAGTTAAATATAATATTGCTCCTTTTGTAAAAGAAATAATAACAAAAGATAATGGACAAGAAGCTTTTACTTATTTTAAAGATAATCAAAACAATATTGATATGATAATAACAGATATCTTAATGCCATATAAAAATGGAATTGATATGGTGAACGAAATAAGAGAAATTAATTACGATATACCTATTATTTATACTACTGCTTTTAATGACAATGAATTTCTACTTAAAACTGTTGGACAATCTATTGATGCATATATTCTAAAGCCAATTGATTTAGAATCATTAATAAAAGGAATGGTTAAGGCTTCTACTAAAGTTGAAAATGAACGATTAAAGTCTAGATTACTAGAGTCAAATACTAAACTAGAAGAAGATGTATATATTAAAAGTGACGAGTTGGAAAGAAAAAACGCTGAGTTATTAAAGCAGTTGTATATGGATGCTTTAACAGGGCTTCAAAACAGAAAAGCTTTGAGAGAAGATTTGGAAAAATGTGAAAATCCAATCGTAGCGATTTTTGATATAGATCAGTTTAAAGGAATCAATGACTTATATGGAATTGATGTAGGAAATGCTGTTTTAATTAAAATTGCAAATATTATATCTTTGTTAACCAACGAACATGCAAAAGTATACCGAACAGGATCAGATGAATTTATAACACTACAAGATAGTAAATTATATACCCATGATTATGAAAAAAATATTAAAAATATAATTACCAAAATAAACAGTGCTTCGTTATATTTAGAAGAATATGATATATCCGTATACGTTGATGTCACAGTGGGAATTGCGCATGATTGTGAAAACTGCTTAGAAAAGGCTGATATAGCACTATGTGAGGCTCAAGAAACACACCTTCCATATCTAATGTACAGTGATGATCTAAATCTTGATAATAAATATGAAAATGACATTAAATGGACTGAAATAATAAGAGAAGCTGTTGCAAAGAAAAAAATTGTTCCTTATTATCAACCAATAGTTGATAAAGACCGAAATATTATTAAATATGAGAGTTTAATGAGGCTTATTAATAAGGATGAAGTCGTATCTCCTTTTTTCTTTTTAGATATTTCAAAAAAAGCAAAATTTTATTCTGTTATGATGAAAATGATTATAGAGCAGACTTTTAAAGTTATTAAAGAATATAAAAAAGATATTACTATAAATCTGTCTATTCAAGATATTTATAATAAACAAATGGTTAACTATATTAAAACACAACTCATAGAGTTGCAAATTGCGCAAAATGTAATTTTTGAGATCACTGAATCTGAAAGTATTAATGATTATGATAAAGTTCATCAATTTATCATTGAAGTAAAAAAACTTGGATGTAGAATTGCGATTGATGATTTTGGAAGTGGTTATTCAAACTTTTCATATATTTTAAAGTTACAACCAGATTATTTAAAAATTGATGGATCACTAATAAAAGACATCCACACAAATAAAAATTCTTTAGTTATTACTAAAACAATTGCAGAGTTTGCTCAGCGACTAAATATTAAAACAATTGCAGAATATGTGCATAATGAAGAAGTATTTGAAATATTAAAAGAGCTCAATATTGACTCATTTCAGGGGTTTTATTTTTCAGAACCCAAAGAGTCACTCTAAAGTTAGAATGGCAATGTTCCAACCATTAAACTTCACCAAAAAATATATACTCGCGTTATCGCTTATTGCATTGTTATCAATTTTGGCATATTTTAATTTGAATCATTTGATTAACAAACAATCAAATGATGGAGAAATTATTAATATGAGTGGGAAACAAAGAATGTTATCTCAAAAAATTGCACTTTTTGCTATCAATTATAAAACAGAAGAGTTAAATGAAAATGTGAAAGCAATGGAGGTAGGGCATGGTTTTTTAACTTCTTTGGTTATGAGTGATGAGGTGCAAAAAATATATTATGACAAACCAATTGAACTAGATAAAAGAGTAAAACTATATATTTTACATGGAAAAAAATTCTATAATAATAGAAATGGTAAAAGCCTTACTTATATATTAAATAACTCACAAGTATTACTTAAAGAGCTTGATTTTGCAGTTTCTGTGTATCAAAAAGAAAGTGAGTTAAAAGTATCAAAATTAAAAGATATTGAACTGCTACTTTTAATACTAACACTTATTATATTAGTGTGTGAGGCGTTTTTTATATTCAAACCAGTAAATACAAAAATTGCACTTAAAACACAAGCGTTAATTGATGAAAAAAACTTTTCAGACACAATAACAGAATCCAATACAAATGCTATTATTTCAGTTGGTTCTGATTTTAAAGTAAGAACATATAATAAAAGTGCAATAGATATTTTTGGTTACAGTAAAAGTGAAATGATTGGTCATGATTCCTTATTAAAAATTGTTCCCCTTTTATATCAAAATGCTCACAGAGTAGGTTTATCACAATTTTTTAAAACAGGAAAATTTAAATTTAATAATAAAGTTTTAGAATTAACAGCAATAAGAAAAAGTGGACAAACGTTTCCAATTAGAATTTCCTTTGGTACAAATGAAAGTAAAACGGATAAAATTGTTGTTGCCAATATACAAGATATTACCGATGAATTAGACAAAGATGCCAAGTTCCTACAACAGTCTAGGTATGCTGCAATGGGAGAAATGATAGGAAATATAGCACATCAGTGGAGACAACCCTTAAGTGCAATTTCTACAATCTCAAGTGGTGCTAAAATCAGAAAAATAGCCAATATTATTGATGATGACGAAATAATTGAGGTATTTGACAAAATAACAAACCATACAAAATATCTTTCACGCACAATTGACAATTTTAGAAACTTTTTTGAAAAAAGTGAAAATGAGGCTCTCTTTGACATTAAAAAAGTGGTAAGTCAAGTCATTGAATTAACGGATGCAATTTATAAAAGTAATAATATTGAAGTATTTGTTAAAATGAAAGATTCTATTTCATGTAAAGGAAATGAGGGAGAGTTATCCCAAGTATTTATGAATATATTTAACAACTCAAAAGATGCCTTAATTGAAAATAAAATTGAAAACAAAATTCTTCAACTTGAAATTGAAAAAATGCATAATAATATAATCATTAATTTCAGAGATAACGCAAATGGTATTAAGCCTGAGATTATTAATAATATATTCGAACCTTACTTCACAACAAAACACAAATCCCAAGGTACAGGGATAGGGTTATATATGAGTAAAGAAATTATAGAAAAACATTTTCATGGAATACTTAGTGTTGAAAATGAAAAATTTAAAATTAACGATATAGAGTATTTTGGTGCATGTTTTACAATTAAAATACCTATTTTTGAAAACTAATTTTGTTTGTTTTTGATATAATCAATATAAAAAAAGTAGTTAAATGAAGCAAAAAGTAGTATTAATAACAGGTGCATCTTCTGGAATGGGAAAAGAGACAGCAGTTTATTTAAGCTCTAAAGGCTACAAAGTTTATGCAGGTACAAGAGACCCCAAAAATGCTGTTGACTTACAAGCTGAAATAAAAAAACAAAAGCTAAATATTGAGATTATAAAACTAGATGTTACAAATTGGAATTGTATTGAAGAAGCGGTTACTACAATAAAAGAAAATGAAGGTAACATTGATATCCTAGTAAATAATGCAGGGTATGGATTAGTATCAAGTGTTGAAGAAGTCACAGAAGAAGAAATGATAACTCAATTTAATATAAATGTATTTGGAGTATTAAGAGTTTGTAAAGCAGTTATTCCTTTAATGAGAGAAAAAGAAGAAGGGGTAATTATAAATATATCTTCTTTTTTAGGACAAATTGGATTGCCTTTACTTACCTTTTATAATTCAAGCAAATATGCAGTTGAAGGAATTACAGATTCATTAAGATATGAATTAGATTCTTTTAATATTCGAGTTCATTCAGTGATGCCTGGATTTTTTAATACAAAATTCGCACGAGAAAACTTAGTTACAAACCTTGAGACTTTTGATCAGAATTCTCCTTATTTGGCATTGGCTTCTGGATTAGCACCTAAAATTGTGGAAGAAATAAATAGTGGAAATGATGCCGCTATTGTAGGTGAATTAATCTTTGATATCATTAATAATGATAAGTTCCCTGCTCGTGTTACAGTAGGGGATAAAGCCAAAAAATTCATTCCTATGAGAAAAGAATTAACAGATGAAGATTTTGAAAGAAGGGTAAAAGAGTATTATAAATTGTCATAATTTATTAAAAAATAATAAAATTTTGTTATAATTGCGGAAATAGGAGTTCATCGTGAATGTAAAATTAAAAGAAATTTTTTTATTTAAAGACTTACCCGACACTACAATTAGAATGATCGAAAGTTTTACAACTACATCTGTATTAAGTAAAGGTAATATCCTTTTTTATGAAGGGGA
>Ga0105351_1001656_pt1 | contig 10090 bp, 10 predicted proteins | sample EN4Hudsemesocosm_FD_83662 | JGI IMG/M metagenome (GOLD analysis project Ga0105351, IMG submission 83662) | Methane-oxidizing microbial communities from mesocosms in the Hudson Canyon - EN4B Hudson Canyon | ecosystem: Environmental > Aquatic > Marine > Cold seeps | place: Hudson Canyon... | reverse complement strand
TTAAATTAACCGGAGTTGCCTATGATATGGCACTTAAAGGTGACGGTTTTTTTGCTGTAAAAGCTGATGCTGGTGGGGGTTCTTCTGAAACCTTTTTTACAAGAGCGGGTAACTTTAGAATGGGAGATAACGGTACACTTCAAGATGCTTCAGGAAATGAAGTTCAAGGTTGGGGTATGTCAGCTGTTGATCCAGATAACGATGTAATGAGTACCAATCCCAATATCTCTGTTTTTACAAGTGATTACAATAAATTGGTTTCTTCAAAGGTAATCAGTCACTCAAATTATGTTGAAACATTTTCTGCTAAAACGACTGATTATACACTTACTGCTAAAGCAGACTCAGAGACTATTTATACAGGAGCAGGAGTTAAATCACAGGCGAATAAAGTATCAGATGTTGAAGAGTTGATTAAAAATTATTCGGCAATGGTACAAAACTTAAGTGAAGATCCAGATGGCGCATCAGCAACATCAACAGCACAAGTTACATTTATTGACTTTGCTGATGAAGGTACTGGTATGACAAAAGATGGGGATGAAGCATATATTTATTTAAACAGTGTTAAATATGCCACTTCTTGGGATACTGATTATGAAACAACCATTAAAAAGTTAGCAGATGAGATTTCAAGTGTTCCAGGATTTAAAGCCACAATGACAAACAATGGGGCAGCTACGACTGCTGTATCAGGAAGTGCAACGGGTGCTGCTGCAACTTCTGCAGTTGCAGCTTGGGCTGAGTCAACACAAACATCAATTGTAAATAAAGGTATTCTAAGAATTGAATCACTGGTTCCAGGTGATTCGTTTACTATCTCAGAATTGGCTACTGTTTCAGGAACTGTTGTAACTCAAGGAAGTACTGTTGATGTAAATACTGCAGGAACAGCTGTTGTAGTTGGTTCTGGTGCGGGAGCAATTGAATCAGCCAGAGATGCATTGGCTTTAGCTGTTTCAGGTAAACAACTTGACGTATTTACTATTGGAAGTGAACTGGGTACACTGGGTACTACTACAGGTACAATTGGTGATGCAAAAGATTTTACATACAGTGCAACTGTTTATGATAAAGTACTCAAATCAAATGTATCTATTTCTGCAATCACTATTACAAATCCGACAAGTATTGATGACATTGTTACCACGTTAAATACTACTTCGGGTTCACCTGCTTTTTCAGATCACTTAGAAGCGGTTAATATCAATGGTACTTTAGTTATTCGAACACTGGATACAAATGCAGATGTTGAGTTTTCAAGTGCTTTAACAGCTGATACTTCACCTGCAACGTTGGGTACAGGAACAATGACTCTAACGGGTTCAAACCTTTCATTTGCTACTACACCAACTGCACTTCCAGATGGTGTTAGAAATTTTACTTTCCAATTTACAGGGTTAAATGGTGCAGATGCAACTGTTCCTGATACAGCACTTACTATTACAGCACCAGCAGATATGGATGCATTGGTTGCAGCAATTAATGCAAACACTGAAGTAACAGCTTCAAATATTAGAGCATCCAATGTAAGTGGAGTGTTGACCTTTACAAGTGTTGACCTTGGTGATGAGTTTGATGCTGCCCATGTCAATCCTCTTACTGTTGCAAGTGGTGTTTCTATTGAAAAAAGTTCATCACAATCTGGTCGTGCAGGTGCGGGGGCTGAGTTACTTGAAATGGTAACCGCTGTTGATCAAACGGCTTCACGTGGGTCTTTACAGTTAAGACTGGATACTTTGGGTATTTCTGACAGTGCATTTGGGGAGTTTTCAGTTGATGCCACAGGATTAATTACGATGAAACAAGACGGTGCTGATTTTGCTATTGGACAAATAGCCGTTGCTACCTTTAACAATAACAGAGGCCTGAATCCTACAGGAAACAACTTACTCCAAAAAACCAATGAATCAGGAGATGCTATTTATAACTTAAATAATGCAAAAGCTGCTACCATTGAAGGTGGAACGTTGGAGCTGAGTGAAGCAGATTTAAGTGAGAGTTTGGTAAACTTAATGGTATTTCAAAGAGCATTTGAAGCAAATGCCAAATCAATCACATCAGCAGATGAATTGTTAAATACTTTAATCAACTTGAAACGTTAATTTTGATATAAAATAGATAGACTTTTTTAGTCTATCTATTTTTTTGGGGTCTGTATTGGAAAACTTTTTATTACTTATAATCACGGGCGTATTATTGTTGTATTTTTTCTCAAGTATGAATGTATATAAATCTTTATACCGAAAAGTCAATGAAGAGAAAAACATGATGCAAGATGATAATGGCAATTTAAAAAATTTAATCAGCAAATATGAAAAACAAGTAAAAGGAAGTGTAAGAGCCATTGACAGCAGTCAAGAGAACTTACAAGTTGCACGTGATGATTTACAAGAAATGCGATTGGAAAATTCAGAATTAAAACATAAAGTTGAAATTCTAGAAAAACGTACAGAAGAATTATATGCGCAAGTAACCGCAATGGTTTAATATAGTAAAGGCAAAAAGTGGTAATAGGTAAAAAATGGAAAAAATAAATAATTTTAAATTTTTATTACTGTTTTTGACTTCTTTAATCTTACCTCTGTCTTCGTTTTCAGAAGAAAAATCTGTAATAGACTCTCAACCAGAAATACTTTTTCAGTTTGAAAAACTGAAGAAAAATCAAGAAAACATTTCTCTACAAGTAGATTTTAATAAAGCAATTTTGTATTTAGAAAGCAATGAATATGAAAAAGCAATTGAATTGTTTAAAAAAACAGGAAAAATTTTAAAGATACCTTCTTTTTTAAATATTGGGATTGCCTATTATAAAATGGATTCAATCCACAATGCAAAAGTATATTTAAATAAAATATATGATTTAGAAGAGGCAGCTTTCAGTAATACGTATTCATATATGAGTGCGGCATATTATTTGTACAAAATCAACAATAATAAAAAATATTTAGAGAAAATTATTTCTGTGGGTAAAAAACACAAAAAACTCTCAGAACATGCAAAACGGGTGATGTCAGATACTTATATTATTTTAAAACAATATGAAAAAGCAATTGAAATTTTGAACAGCATGGATTATCCCATGGATTTAAAAAAAGCGCTTTTGTATATCAAATTAAAAAATTATGTCAAAGCAGAAGTCTATTTAAATAAAGTAAAAGACAATACTGTCAACAAAAAACGAATAGATGAAATAATCTGGTTTATGATTTATAGAGACTTAAAAGCCAACGAACTTGACAAGTTAGAAGAACATTTGGATATCCTAAATGACAGAAAAGCTTTTTTTGATACTAATTTTGAAATTCCTTTGGTTATTTACTTTAATAAAAATAAATTCAGACCCAAAGATTATTTAAATTTTGTGACGCAGTTTAATCAAGACAGGATTATTGATTCGATTTTTTATTTTGCACCTTTTGTTTTTTCTGATAATGATGAAATTATATATGATTCTTCTAAAGGTTTTATTTTTAAATCAAAACAGAATCTGAGTTCTTTAGAAGACATGGTTGAATATAATGCAAAGTTTATTGAACTGATTAAACTTGATCCTATTATAAGAGTGACGAAACTTAAAAAATTGATAACTAAAGATACAAAATCGTATGTGTATTATAATCTTGCTCTGTGTTATGCACAAATTGATGATTTTCACAATGCTTATAAGTATTTTAGGAAGGCATATAAAATCAATCCCGGGAATAAACTCTTCTCTGTTATGACCCTTATCTCAGCAAAAAGAATCAATATAAGAGTTCCTGAAAAGGTCTATATAGAATCAAATATCACTTCTTCAAAGGGCTTGTATAACTATTTTGGACAGACTTTGTATCAACTTGTATTAAATCCAAAAGTTGTTATAGATGTAGAACCAAAACATTTTACAAAATCAATTTTTTATAAAGCTTTAAACTATCTTGATAATAATATGAAAAAGAATGTTCAACCAAATGAACCTTTGTTTGTAGAAAATTTTAAAGATCCTTATGTTTATCTATTGAGACTGGTTTTGCGAAAAAAAGATGAGAGTGATTATCTCTATTTTTCAAGACTTCAAGACTCCATCCCATTAGATTTAAACAACAACTTCTTGGAGGGACCTTTGATTATTACTCAATACTATGTTGATGTATTAAAGGCATTGGGACTTTTTGGCAAAGCAGATATGAATATGGCTGGTAAACATTCTCCTTCTTATTTAAGAACAAAAGCCCTGAGAGACTTACATGGGAATAATGCACCAGCAACTGTGAGTATACTTGAATATTTACAAGAGACTTATGACTTAGAGGATAAATATACCATGTACCTGATGGTTGCAGGTTTACTTGAATCTGGACGATATAACGATGCCTCTTTACAAATTTCGCTTATAAAAGCGTTACTTGATGATGATGGTGCTGATTTTCTAACAGGAGTTCAACTGATTCAAGAGCTTAAAATTAGCAGTGCTAAACAATTTTTAGATACTCCATATAGGGACTCCCTTATTGATTTTAATCTTGTAAATTTTGATAAATATTTAGAAGAATTATAGACAATATTCTCCATTTCTAAAAAGTATTTTTAAAAAAATCTTTAATTTTTATAATCAAATAATAAATTACTAATGAAATTTAAATTTTTTTTGGTATAATAAATGCATATAGTCGTCATAGCAAGGAGAACATCATGGAATTAGGAAGAATTGCTAGTATAGATCAAGCGCAAGCAAATACTGTTGACAAGGTACAAAAAGTTCAAGAGGTTGATAATGATCAAAAAATCACACCCAATGAACAGTACAAAAATGCGAAACCAAATGAAATTATTGATGAACCAAATGAGGTTATTCTGGATAATATTAAATTTGGTTTTAATAAAAAATCTCAAGATTTCTTTGTTAAGGTGACACGTGGTGAGGCTGAATATAAATTCCCAACTGAAGATATGATGAGACTCAAAGCTCATCTACTCGAAGCGATGAAAGCTGAACAAAGAAATAATTAGGAAAGGTATATTACTTGGCATCTGATTTATCAAACATAATAAAAGATGAGTTGGCTAATACTCTTGAACAGCTTTTATCTAAAACTTCAAAAGTAGAGGAAACTTCAGAAGCTGACGCATCTGAGTTTGAAACATCTCAAAGTGTTGAAGTAAAAGTAAAATTCGAGTTTAAAGATATTACGTCTTCTTGGGTATTTTTTGTACCGACCATTACTGCTACAAAATTTGAATACTTTATGCTTGGCGGTATGGGGGATTTAAAAGAACATATTGATGATGAAATAACAGATGCAGTAAGTGAAATTATTTCAAATGTGTGTGGAAGTATTTCAACTGCTGTTAACGCGCAAGGTTTTGATGATTTAGGTTCAGTGAAATTTGAATCTGAGGGCAACGAAATTGTTGATTACGCGAAACTCTCAGAAGCTTCAAATGTGTATAAATTTCAGCTATCTTTGGATGACGAAAAACTCCCCGTTTTAGTTGCATTTGATGAAATTGTACTGCCTTTTATCTCAACAATAAGTGGGAATACACAAGCACCTGAAGCAGTAAGTGCAGCGCCTGCTGCAAGTACTTCTAGTGTTGCAAGTGCACCTATGGCGACATCAGATAATACGTCAAATCTTTTGGCATTATTGGGTGAAGAATCTGTTGATAATTTAAAATTGTTGTTTAATATTAAACTTAAACTGAGTGTTCGTTTAGGAACAAAACTGTTTTTATTAAAAGATATTTTAAGATGGGATATTGGTGAAATTATTGAGCTGGAGCAAATGGTTAATGAACCATTGGAAATCTTAGTAAATGGTATTAAAATTGGTGAAGGTGAAGCCGTAATTGTTGAAGGAAAATTTGGATTAAAGATCAGAAATATCGGTAATGATTCTTCAGTACTTAGTCAAATTGGATTAGGGTAAAGTATGGATAAAAGTACTGTCATAGGATTAGGTCTTGGATGGGGACTGATTGCTTTAGCTATTGTTTTAGGTGGAGTAGGGTTTGGTCCTTATATTGATATCCCTTCTGTTATTATTGTTGTAGGAGGTACTTCAGCTGTAACTGCGGGATCATTTGAGCCTGCTGATTTAAAAAGGATGACACCTGCGATGAAGGTGGCTTTCAATGAAGTTAAAGTTGAGCCATTACCTGAATTGATTGAAAAAACTATTTTTTATGCAACCGAGATTAAAAAACATGGTGTTATGCATATTGAACAAAAAGTTTTAGCTGAATCAAATCCTTTTCTAAAAGAGGCTTTTCAGTTGCTGGTTGATGGTACGAAACCAGATGTATTGCAGCCTTTACTTGAGACTAAATTGGAACATATGGATATAAGACATGGTACTATGATAGGTCTTTTTGGTGCAATTGGTGGAACTTCAGGAGCAATGGGTATGATTGGTACGCTTGTTGGTCTTGTTGCCATGCTGGCAAACTTATCTGATCCATCTGCTGTTGGACCTGCCATGGCTGTTGCGTTACTAACGACAATGTACGGAGCACTTATTGGAACACTGTTTGGTGGTATCATTGAAAGTAAATTAGCTGCTAAGCATAAAGTAGAAACAACAGCTTGTGAGGTAATTATCATAGGTACAACAATGATAGCTGCTGAAGAGTCTATTGGTAATATAAAAATGAAACTGAACGCAATTTTAGTTGAAGTACCAGAGTAGAATAGAGAAATATAATGGCTGATAAAAAATGTCCAGAATGTCCTAAATGTTTGCCCGGTTGGTTGGTCCAATTTGGTGATTTAATGTCACTATTATTGACATTTTTTATTTTACTTTTGTCTATGGCTGTGATGGACAAAAAAAAGTTGAAGAGTATATTGATGTTATGAAAAAAGCAATGGGTTTTTTGCCTGATAATGCTGATGTTCGATATCAAACGGATAAATATTCAGATAAAACAGCAGATAATGCAGATGGTGAAGATTCTGGTTCTGCGTCTGAAACGGATACCGCAGCTGCAGAAATACAAGAAGTGATGCAAAGTATGAATGAGTCAACTTCTGAGAGTTCTCAAATGGAAATTGAAATTGGGAAAAATGAGTTTACACTTGATATTCCTTCTTCTTTATTATTTGAAGGAAATGAATATCGATTAACATCTCAAAATTCAAAAAGATTTATTTCTAAAATTGCGAGAGTGATTAGAACGATGCCTCAAATGTTTAGTATAGAAATCACTGGACATACCGATAGAAATAGTTTTAGAAGTAAAGCGTTACCAAGAGACAACTGGGATATTTCAGCATTAAGAGCAATTTCAGTGGTAAAAGAGTTGATAAAGAATAGAATAGACCCAGGCCAGTTAAAAGTTTCGGCTTATTCTTCATATCATCCCAAAAGTGATAATGCATCAGAAAACAGAAGAGTAGAATTGAGATTTTTCTCTGATGCTAATCAACAAGAAACATTAGAAGAAGAAAATTTCTTCGATAGGTTGGAAGAATGATTGTAAATGACAACTATTTAAGCAGCATGAAAATGCAAGGTAAAGATTACCAAAATTTGAATCCTAAAAAAATGGAAGATAAAGCCTTGAGAGCTGTAGCCAATGATTTTGAAACGTTTTTTACACAACAATTATTGGATATCTCTTTAAAGTCTACAAGTTTTGCAGGTAAAGGTGCTGGTTCTGATATTATCAAAGGTATGTATACAGAATCATTGTCAAAAACTACAGGTGGCACTTTGGGTATCAGTGATATCCTGTACAGATATTTAAGTGAGCATGGCAAATGATTGATAAAATTGTTGAAGAAATGAAAACTGTTATTTATAAAATGCAAAAATCTATTAAAGAAGATATTGAAGATATAAAAGCAGCAAATCATGACAAACTACTTGAGAGAAATGATTACAAACAAGATCTTATGAATGAGATTGTAAGTTTAAAGCAAAATTTAAATAACGAACTTGTTACTGCTATGCAAAGTGGTGTAGATGTTAATATTTATAGAGAAAGGGTTGATTCTCTTGAAGAAGATTTAAGGGAATTGTATAAGTTAAACGGTAAGTTAGCGTCAATTGTATTACCTGTAAAGCAGATGTATAAAGAGATGGTCGATGAATTAACTGAACGAAATGGTGGAGGAAGTCTAATAGATGTTAAAGCTTAATATGCTTTTTAAAATTTCTTTATTACTCTTGGGGTTGAGTTTGACTAATTTGTTTGCTATTGATGTTCTAGTAGCAAAAGAAAAAATTAAATATAAAGAACAAATCAGTGTGAAAAAGCTGACACTGAAAAAAGCCAAAAAAATTTATAGGCATTGCGTACCTGTTTCGTTAAATGATTTGAACAAGTCTTCATACATTGCAAAACACTATATCTCTAGGGGCTCTATACTATGCACTAAGGATATCAAAAAATATGAAAAGAGTTCTATTCTTTTTGATTTTGGAAGTTTAGAAATTGAAAAAGATGGGAAAGTAATCAATAATACAAAGAAATATATTAAAATAAAAAAACCTGACGGAAAAGTTGAAAAAATATACAAAGATGGTCGAATAAAATGAATATGCTCTCTTTCCTAGGTGAAACGCCCTCAATTGCGTTAAGAAATGCTCAAAATGAGTGTGGTGAAGAGGCCATAGTAATATCGACTAAAAAGATTTCCGATGCTGCAAGTGGAAATTCAAATATGTATGAAGTTATAGTTGCTCTTGAAGATGGTCCAGAAAGTAATAATAAGCCAATTGCAAAGAAAAAAATCGTAGGGCACGATCCTAAAAAAGATAAAAAATTTGAAGCTTCATTTTATGATTTCAAAAGTGAAATTATGAAAATGCAAGATGCAATTCAACAGGTACAAAAATCAATTTGGGATCCTAAAAGTCAGCTTTATGATTTAACCATACCTCCTGAATTTGTGGATATATACAGTCTTTTTGAAGAGAATGAGTTCGATCAAGAAATGACGTATACTATTTTAAAGAAAACCATTAAACAATTGCCTGTTGCATTAAAATCAAATCCAAAAAAAGTCAATGATTTTTTTAAATTAATTTTAAGAAGAATTATACCAATAAAACACGAAGTACCTTTACGAAAACATCAACGTAAAATTATTATGATGGTGGGACCCACAGGAGTAGGAAAAACAACTACTATTGCGAAACTTGCTGCAAGATATGCCTATAAATTAGCAGCCAATTATAAAGTTGGAATTGTTACTTTGGATTCTTTTAGAGTTGGTGCAATTGAACAATTAAATGCTTATACAAATATCATGAGAATACCTTTGGAAGTTGTAAAAAAACCAGAAGATTTGGTAGAGGCACTTTTACGGCTTAAAGATTGTAATTATATCTTTATAGACACAGCAGGTAGCAGTCAGTATGATGTAGATAAAATTGAGCTTATTAACGAATATCAACAAAAAGTTGAAGAGATGCCTATTGAAAAAGTCCTTGTATTACCAGCAAATGTCAAACAAACAGATTTACAAGAAATATATACGAATTATTCAAGACTTAATATTGATTCATTGACGTTTACAAAACTTGATGAGACCAAAAGCTTTGGAAACTTGATTTCTTTTTCACATAAAACTAAAAAATCAATTACATATTTTTCTATTGGTCAAAATGTTCCTGATGATTTAATTGTCTCTGATTCATCGTTTTTAATAGAGTGTTTTATGAACAAATGTTGTCCTGGGAGATAATATTTGTTTAATTCAATTTCTTCACAAGCTCATAAGCTTATAAACTTAACTAAACGTCATGAACCAAGCAGTTCTAAAACAAAACTCATAACAATAACTTCTGGTAAAGGCGGAGTGGGTAAGTCAACTTTTACTGCAAATATGTCATATCTTCTGGCAGAAAGAGGATATAAAGTCGCTGTATTAGATGCAGATATCGGTTTAGCCAATATGCAAGTGTTGTTTGATATGAAACCTAAAGTAACGCTTTTTGACTATATTGATGGAAGAGTAAAACTCAAGGATGCACTTCTTCCAACACCTTATAAAAATATAACTCTTATTGCAGGGAAGAGTGGATTTCAATATTCAAATCACTCTAACTCATTTGTATTTGCTCGAATTGTTCAAGATATTATAAACCTGAATGAATTT
>Ga0105351_1001654_pt1 | contig 10094 bp, 9 predicted proteins | sample EN4Hudsemesocosm_FD_83662 | JGI IMG/M metagenome (GOLD analysis project Ga0105351, IMG submission 83662) | Methane-oxidizing microbial communities from mesocosms in the Hudson Canyon - EN4B Hudson Canyon | ecosystem: Environmental > Aquatic > Marine > Cold seeps | place: Hudson Canyon | collected... | reverse complement strand
TTAGAGCAGCTTGATGCAAATGAGTTATCCTATATTGATTTTACCCATTACGATCTTCCCGCCTTGGACACCATCGGCACCAAGCACGCCTTAAGTGGTCTTCCCCCTAAGGCGCTGGCGATTGCCAAAAAGCGCGATCCTCACACTATTATTGAGCACAATAAAATTATTATTCAGCTCAGTAGCGCCAATGACGATCAGGTCGTGTGGCGTGAAAAAGATAAAGCCATCAATATCTCTGAGCAATCGGTTTTAACCGGTATTACCAGCATTGTTATAAAAGATGTTTCCCATTCAGAATGGGCAACCGATTCGGTATTGGCCTTAGTTGAAAATGAAGATCCTGTTATCTATCCAGATAAGTATTTTAAAAACACAGGCTTTAAAGGTGGCTTACTTTTTTATGGTGGCACCCTCTCATCCACCTTGCTATCTTGGTTTTCAAGTCATCAGCGCGCTTCGCATTACGTCATGTTTCCTGATTACGATATAGCAGGCTTGCTCACGTATGTGAAAGCGAAGAAAGTATTAGGGGATAGCTTAAGCTTATACGTACCTGATAATCTTGAGTCCTTATTTATTGATTATTCAAACCCGCAACGCTACAGCAGTCAGCGTAGTGAAAATCAGCACGGGATCATCTCCTCACCTGAATCACATGTGCATATGATTTATGATTTAATTAAACACTATAAAGCCGGCTTAGATCAAGAAGTCTTAGCCTTAATATAGGGCACCATAAGGAACGTAAAGATGACTATTATTGAACGAAAAGGCAACTTAATTACACTGGCACAAGCGGGTGAGTTTGATGTTATTGTGCAAGGGAGTAATTGCTTTAACACCATGGGTAAGGGGTTGGCTTTAGAGATGAAGAAGGCTTTTCCAGAATGTTATGAAGCGGACTGTAATACGATTAAAGGTGACAAATCTAAACTGGGGGGTGTCAGTATTGCTGAGTCAGGTGACTTAATTATTGTTAATGCGTACACGCAGTATTATTATGGTAACAAACCCGGACATAAGGCACCTGTTGATTACGAGGCGGTACGTCAGTGTTTACGCTTAGTGAAAGCGAACTATGGACATAAACGGATTGGTCTACCGAGAATTGGCGCGGGCTTGGCTGGCGGTGAATGGAAAGTAATTCACGCTATTATTGAAGGGATCTTTGGTCATGAGTGCGGCGAAGGTACAGTCACAGTTGTGACATTATAAGGTCTTTTAAGAGGCGCTTTTGATAGCATTCTTGATATAGCCATAACCATAAATAGTCGCAGTACCAAAGGCAAACGACAAACCAGGTAACATATACCCCTCTTTGCTAAGCATCATTAACTCTCTTACACCAAGCACGACCATTAAGACGTAGGCGGCACTCATAATCGCTATCATTTGTTTGCTGAACATGACTAACTCCTTTAATTTTTAACTCCATTATATATCAACTTGACACATAAGTCAAATTGTGCTTGAGATTATTAACCGGATGGTGTCTTAAGTCACACGCCTTCATCTTATTTACTATATACTGAAATCCTCCTTTTCGATCCATGTGCCGGCACCTTATGAATACATTAAAAGATATCAAAGTCGCTGAGAACTATATTAAACGCGCTTTATGTGATCCCTTCGCCTTCAGGGCGAGTAGCTTTAAAAAACGTGAACGCGATTTCTATCGGGGCGTTGATCGCTTTATTGACCATAACACATCTCGAGCGCGACGCTTCAATACTATTAAGAATGGGCTTATCCTGGTGAGCGGCGCCCTATTGATGGGGGCTGCAACACACATTGTCCCTGTTGACATCCTTAATCAAGCGGAGCTTTTCAATGCCGCCTTATTCTCCCTCGCCTTAGCGGGAGGCACCCAGGCATTTAAAACAGCGTTTGACAATAACCACCAGCAAGCGACCGCTATTAAATCGTCTGTTGATGAGTTTAGAGATGATCGCTATAACTATGGGTTAAATAATTTGGCGGCAATCAAAGTTGACACATCGCAATAAAGGTGATATAGTTTCTTGCAAATTAAGGAGTTACTTATGAAATATTCACTATTATTGATCCCTGTTGTTGCACTTAGCTTAAGCGCGTGTAATCCGACTAAAAGGGATATTGGTGCAATCACTGGCGGCACCTTAGGTGCTGTTGTTGGCTCACAAGTAGGCGGCGGTAGCGGCCAAATTGTGGCGACAGCTATCGGAGCTATGATTGGCATGAGTATTGGTGGTTCAGTGGGTGCATCTATGGATGAGCTGGACGCATTAAAAATGAATCGTGTCTTAGAGTCTTCGCCTGTTGGTCAATCAACCGCATGGATAAATCCTGATAGCGGACACCAATATAGAGTGACCCCTACGAAAACCTACCGCACCCCGTCAGGTGCACCGTGCCGTAACTATGAAACAACCGCTATCATTGATGGTCGAGCTGAAATAGTTAAAAATAGAGCGTGTAGAAATAATAATGGCGAATGGGTTTCTCAAACCATTTAAAATAATGCTTGCAATGCAGGTTTAAATTTAATATAATAATTGGCTGAACTCGAGACGCCTCTATCCTTGTTTCATTGATATGCGCACTTCTTCGACCTGAATGTTACAGGTATCGCCTTATAGACGTATAAGGAGTGAGTCTTTTGATGTAGAACCATCACCTTCATTGCTTGTATTTAGTTTTAAACTAAAGCCCGACTCGGGTAGCACTGATTTTAGAGTAAACACCGGTTACTTGGTAACCTTAATATCAGGAAGTAGGTAATGCTTTGATCTCCCAATTTAAGTGAGATCTAAAATTATATTTATTATCTCATCAGGCTAAGCCTGAAAGAGTTGAGCCAACGCCTCGGTGTTGGCTTTTTTTTGCCTGTTGAGCAAGCTAATTGGTTACCTTAAGGGCTAATGCGGCGGCACTATGATCTTGTTTGGCTGCTTCCCCAAACCAGTAAGAAGCCGTATTCTTATCCGCGCTAACCCCCTTCCCCATTAGGTAGTGGATCCCCAGTTGATATTGGGCTTCTGCCTGCCCATTGTCTGCCAGGCGTTTCACCTTATTAAAGCGGCGCTCTTGCTCAGCATTAACCGTCGGTGAATAAGAGGACTGGGAAAGAATAATGCGCTCTGCACTTGCCGGTAAGCTGAATAATAATGCAGCGGCTATAAACGTAATTTTAAGCATGTGACGTCCTTTATTTATTGAGTGTATCATACATAGATTACACAATAAGTCAAGATGCGCGTTAACCGCCATTCTCTGCTTGGTAACGGAGATGAGCATCAATTAACGTTTGTGCATCCAGTTTTTCTTTAAGGAATGACTGCAAGTTAAATTCATCTTCTATGGCATACTGTTGTGAACGCAATAAATAATAGTACGCATCCCCATAAGACTGCTCTGTTCCTTCACCATTAACAGCGCTTACCGCTAAATAATAGAAGCTTTCGCCATACAGGTACCCTGAAGCATCTAAAAACAGCTCAAACGCCCTCTCCTTGTCCTTGGGGACACCTAAACCATAGTAATAGAGCAACCCTAACTCATGTGTTGCCTTAATATGGAACTTAAAGCTGGCTTGTGCTAAAAACAAAGCGGCCTTTTCATAGTTAATCAAGTCGACGTCATAGCGATTCATGATCCCCACTTGATACGCTGCCTTAACATGATCTTTCTTAGCTGCCTTTTCAAACCAACTGTAAGCCCGCTTTGGGTTGGGATCGACACTTAAGCCTTCTTGATAATAGCGTCCTACCTGATACATGCTCTCTACATGCTTTTGTTTAGCTGCCTTTTTAAACCAAGAGAGTGCTTCTTTATGATTAATATCACCTAATAATCCCGTATCAAATACGCGTCCTATTTGATATTGCGTCTCCGCATCACCTTGTGACTGTGCTCGCTTAAAATAACGGGTGGCTTCTTCCTTGTCCGTTTTAACCCCTAAACCGAAAGTATAGATCTGCCCGACAATGACTTGATAGTAACCATCGCCCTGATCGGCGAGACGCTTATACCCCTCAATTTCCTGTTGCGTAATGGCGTAAGTGGAACTGGATAATAAGACGCCACCGATTAAACTGGAATTTATAATAAAGTTCCTGATATTTTGAAAAATCGAGAGCTTTATTATATTTTCAGGGTGTTTTTGCTTCATTTTAGCTGCGCCTTGCTGATTCATAAGATTACCAGGTATAGCCCATTTTAGCGTTATCTGGTTCGGGATCGTAGGGTGCTATATCAATGGTCGAAAAAGAAGCTGTACTATGAAATACAGCATGCCCGTCTTTAATAATGGCGGCTGTTAACGCGACCGGTGATGCGACAGCTCCAGGCGGTTCGCCGGTGACATTTTGAGCAATAAAAGCGCCGGTATCCAAATAAACAACATTACCCAGCGCACTGTATTCCGATACGATGGTGTGCCCTATAAACACACGAGAAACGCCTATAACGGGATCGTCTATTTTATTGTTGATCCGTAAGCGCGACCACAGCAGGTTTTCTTTAATGTAGTCAATTTCTTTTGCCTCCTGCTCTGTTGGATCGTTGTTGCTAAGGGCGCTTTTAAGCTGTAGCCAACTCCAGTTGGGCGGGGGATCGGCATGTGTAACGCCAATCAAGCGTTCGGCTGATCTAAGCTCGATTAAGTAGGGCAATTTATCGAGCTTATCCGCATAGGCTTGCAGCTGTTCCTGCGCGACGGTCTCTGCCCAGTGGCCACCATTACGAAACCACAGCTGCTGTGTCCCTTTGTCGGTCATACTATCGATTAGAAATTGCTCGTGATTACCTCGAACTGCGTAAAACCAGTCTTCATCAAGAAGCGCAATCGCCTCCTCATTAAACGCGCCGCGATCAATTAAGTCGCCTACCGATATCAGGCGATCGACTGTGTCATCAAAGCCAATCTCCGCCAGCAATGTTCGAAGCACAGGCACCATGCCATGAAGATCGCCGATAATAATATCGCGACCGTGTGTATTCTCCTCGAGCACTAAGACAGGTGTCGTCATGTTATTACTTTAACAGTAACTCAAACCCTGTTTCTTGCTCAGGATCGGTAGTGACAATGCAGATCGTGTCCGAGATATCGTCTGTGGTTTCTTTTAGTGCCGATAACGCCTTAGAGAACTGCAACACCAAATCAAACGCTTTCTTACTCTTTTCACCGTCTTTAAATAAAAGATCGGCAAGCCCTGATAGATCAGTTACGACCTCTTTGTTGTCGGCGTCTGTTTCTGCTTTTTGAGCCATCATCAGCGCACTTAAAAAAACGCCATCGATGTTAAGAGATTGCCCCTCTAAAGCAAACAAAACCAACTCATTTAAGACGTCGTCGCTTTTTGTTTCAAGCTTATCCATTTTTATGACTAATGCCATTGTATGTTTCCTCTTATATTTATAAATTAATGGGCGGATTTAAGGCTTACGTGCCTATTTGCCTCACGTTCAGCCTTGTTTGCCAATTCAAATTCTTCTGTAATAGCATTGAAGTCCGGATCGGGCGTTGGATGATATAAGGCCATTAAATCTTTGCCAATTACGCCCGTATTGGCTGTCACAGCTATGCCAGCTAACGTCGCCTTACTGACGGGCGCTTTACCCTTGTCATTATGGAAATAAGCCATCACTTTCTCAGCTGTATTTTTAATGCCATCCGCCGTCACACCGCCAATCACAAGTGGCGCCACACCTGCCGATGACGCCACGGCTTCCGCACTGACAGCAAGACCGCCTGCCACGCTCGAACCTATATCCTCAACAGCCTCTTCAGCGGCATGCGCTGGCGCTTCTTCATCATTATGACTGTAGTGATCGACGACCTTATCGGTGGTTTTCTTAATCGCGTAGGCGGCTGTGCCAGCAATTAATAGCTCGGGTAGCACGGTCGCGCTTGCAGCCACTTCTGCCGCAGTCATAGCGGCGGTCGCAAACTCAGCACCTATCGCGCCAGAGCTGATATCTTCCGCCAACTTTTCAACCTCATGGAGATGAGGGATCTTATGGATCAAGTGCGCTGAATAATCAGATACCGATGTCCACACATGAGCGGCTTGCGTTACAAATGAGCCACTTTCAAGTGCACCTTGATTGACGGTGCTGGCTAAGTTAGCCACTTTTTCAGTCAATTGTGATGCAGGATCGTTCATTTGAGATATTAATGCTTGCGTTGCACCTAATGCTTCCACGCCTTCACTATGAAGCAATTCTGAATAGTAAGATGAGAAGGTCACCATGTCCGCACTATTTAACCCTACTGATTGTGCGTACTCCATTAAATTAGAGGTGGTCTCAAATTTAGTCTCCCCCATTAGGTAGCTGTGATTTTCTCGTGCCTTGTCTGCAATGACACCACTGTTTTGGGCTGTCTTTTCAGCATACTCAACACCACTCGCAACAGCTGCTGTTGCCGTCGCACCCACTGTTGCCCCTGCTGCTAAACCCGCATTGGCGATTTTATTTAAAATGCTCATTCTCTTAATTCCTTAGATTTTATATCTATATCATACAGTAGATATACAACACAACCGTTACCTTAATCACTCTTCTTTAACTTATCAATTCTTGCCGAAAAACCCCTGCCTTCAGGTGGGGAGGAGGTCAATTTACCCATCTGTTTTTTTAGGCTTTTCAATCCAATAGTGTTTTTTAGACCAGTTAAGCCAAAGCGTCTTAGCCCAGCTAATCAGTGAGAAACTCACCCAGAGAGACCATAAAAGCATCACGGCTTTATGCGTCCAAAGTGGTACACTGTATAAGGTAATAGGCATCATTGGGTGACCTTCAAATATAGCATCTTGATACCAGTTCATGTGGCGACCGCTTGAGCCATTACCTTTTATTTGCATATCAGGATAGCTCATTAAGGCGTTCGCAATCACACCCAGCAAAACCATCATCGCAACAGCAAACAAAAAGACCAAACCTATTTGTAAGAAATTATGTGTCCATCTTTTTTGGCTTAAACTCTCTACTTCTTGCTCGCGATATTTAAACGCGGCAAACAACGCTACAAACACCATCAATGATAAGAAATGCAACTGCAAAAAACCTAAACTTAATAGTGCCCACTGCCATCCGGCGAGATGGGCGAATCGTTTCTTGCCTAATGCTACTGAAATAATCAGTAACACGGCAAACTCACCCCAAAATAAAACAGCAGGACCGACCGCATCACTGCTAAACGACAAGAACCAGCGCTTATCTGATTGCTGTGAGGGGGTCACGCGGGTTGTGTAGTTGGTTACAGGCATGCCAAAATTAACGACAGGCAAGGTGTAAGCAGTACTGATCCCACCGCCAATGACGCCAGATAACGTAAACCGGTGTTGCCCACCTGGAATATCTAAATGAACGGCGTTCCCCTCGCTGGTGATCGGTGGCAAGCTACTGCCATCAAGCGAAAGCTCATTTAATCGTGCCCCCACTGGTAATATCAAGGTGATAGGGTTATTAAATGACGCTTGTGTTGTCATATCTAATGTAAAGCGAGCTTCTTTATCGGCTAACGCCAATGCCCACGAAGCGCGCTTAACACGTGATGCTGTCTGATTTAAGTCTTCTGCCCCCTTAAGTGCATAAGTATAAATAGTTAGCTGTTTACCTGGTTTAGGTAACCAATACATTGACTGCACACCTTGTCTATCAAAGCTACCTGACTTTTCAATTCCCTCTAAATCAATATGCCAAAGTGGACTACTATTAAGCTCCCATTTTTCAACATAGTTATTCGTGTAGGCACCTGCCTTAAGCGTTAATTGAGAAACAGGATCTAAAGAGGATTCAAATTGCACTCTTCGCTGATTATGACCAAATGTTAATGCCACCTCATTACCACGAGACGCTACTTGACGTGATTCCGTATCAAATAGTTTTTCACCTTCCAGTAATGGTAAGTCAAATGTAGATGAACGATTAAACCCGCTGATCCGACTTACTTGCGTATGTACTCGCCACTCATCGCCTAATGTGATCGTTCTCTTCACTTCATAGAATTCGTCAATGTGCGATCCAGGTAGTGGTGCTAAACGTGTCTCGCCCTCTACACTCGCTTGCTTCTCAAATCGGGTATTATTAAAGCTTAGGTAGCGACCCTGGATCTTATGGTTGTAGACACCTGACACTGACCAGTTACGGGTGTTTGCAATAGACACCTTATTAGGACGGTCTAAAATAAGTAAGTTAAAGTTCTTAACCACCGGCAATGGGCCAAGCAAAATAACCTGATGGATCCCTTTTGACAGGTGCGCAGTGAGTGCTTGATCTCTGTTTTTAGTGTTCATTGTCTGCTTACTTACCAATAATGGCGCGCCGCCTTTTAACGTGACACTTTCAGGGTTCCAGCCGACACCACCAGGCAAAGTAACAATCCCTGCCTCTTGCATGTGATATTCGGCAGTTAAGATGAGTTTCTTACCCTCCACCTGAAGTGCCAAGCTATTAAAGAAATCACACTGAGGGTGACATGCATTAGGCTTTAGTAACTCGCTACGCAGGGACTCCAACATCTCTTGAGAGGGGTAGTCCGCAGCCATAACAGGGGCTGCCGTGCTTAAAGCAGTTGATATAATACCGATCATCAATACCGCATTCACTGCTGATTTCATTTTTTCGCCCTGCCCTGGTGTTGGTTTAAGCGGTGACTTTGGTTTGGGGGGCGCTGAATTAACCTTGTTCACTGCCAAGAAGTAAAACATTAAAAAGAGCAGCGCCACTTGTAGCCACTGGAAAATCATATTCCCCGTCTTTCCTAATGCAATCACCTTAATCGCTGTATTTTCTTCATTATCAAAGTGCAAGCTAATTGTTTTCCATGTCCACGATGGAATACCGATACCGCTTTGCGCCTTGAAGTTAGGCGTATAAATATCATCTTGCTCCCAAGCGACTTTAGGCTCGTTCAGGCGGCGACTTTTAGCTGATTGCATCGTTGTCATCAATGAATTTGTCACCATACTGTCCACGGCCATTTCTTCCATTTCCATCCCCATACCTTTATTGTAATCATTCTTAACCTCACGCTTTAGTGATGATATGGATGAGCTATAAGAAGATTGACCACTTAAATCACCATGGAGTAATTGAGGATGCAAGCCTGTTCTAACTTGATGAATACCGAACGGCACTAACAGGACAAGGATTGTCAATAAGGCACCTACTCTCACGCGATTAACCGTGTTAAATAACTTCCCAGAAGGAACGACCTTTGAAAGACCCGCCAATATAACGGCCGTCAACCAAATTAATTGCGGTGAGCCAGGCTCATGAATCGTAGAAACCATTCCCATTAATGCAACCAGCCCAGCGGTCAAGCCGAATAACTTGAAGAAGGACACCGTCACGATAATCACTAAAAAGAAATCTAATAACTGCCACTTCCCAATCCAGCTGCCGGTATAGCTATCTGCGCCCGTCGCATGGAATATACGCATACCTGGTGGTACGTGAATTTGAACATCTAAAGATTCAACAGGTGCAAGCCATGCTCGGCTGGATAGTTTATTTCCTTCAACCCGTCCTTCTGCCACAAAATTAACGTCGGTACTTCTTAATTCAACCCCTTTCTCATCACTATCAGGATCTAATGTAATAACCTGATCTTCACTGTAACCAAATTTGGCATGGTTTAGCTCATGACCGTTAGTGGCATTAATCCGTTTTAATTCACCTCGACGACCGGTGATGGTATCTCTATAAAAATACCCTTTACCATTGAAATCCATCCAGTATTCGCGCTCGCTATTAAGCGCGGTATTTTCTTGCTGGTTTTCAGCATCTGGTAAGGCCGTTAGGCTCAAAGTGTCATGTTGACCCAATAGGTAGGTAGGACTTGATAGCCAGTGTCTTGGATAGTGCTTGATCCGGCTTGCATCATAAATGGCTGCCCCTTCAACTGAAATCTGCTCTAAATTTACATTTCGCTCAAATGACCAGATTTCACTATTAGGGAAATAGACGTTTTCAGGGAAGCCGTAGTCTTCACTGCTTCCTTCTCGTTGCGTGTTAATAGTGATTTGACTGTGACCTGATCTTACTTGTACGCGAAGATCTCCTTTTCTGGACAGACTTAATGGTAAGCCACTATTAGAAGACAC
>Ga0105351_1001650_pt1 | contig 10100 bp, 10 predicted proteins | sample EN4Hudsemesocosm_FD_83662 | JGI IMG/M metagenome (GOLD analysis project Ga0105351, IMG submission 83662) | Methane-oxidizing microbial communities from mesocosms in the Hudson Canyon - EN4B Hudson Canyon | ecosystem: Environmental > Aquatic > Marine > Cold seeps | place: Hudson Canyon... | reverse complement strand
CCGAGCGGACCGAGACCCATCGAGACGGTTGGATACTCCCAAAACTCTGGCATCAACCTAGGGTGAGGGTATGACGATAATCCGACTCCGTAGGCCTCTTGCCTGAAGTTGCGTAACTGCTCCTCGCTCAGCCTACCCTCGAGGTATGCTCTGGCATAGATTCCCGGACTGGCATGGCCCTGGACATAGATGGCATCGCCGATACCGTTGTGCTGCTTGCCCCTGAATACATGATTGAAGCCTACCTCATAGAGCGTCGAACTTGAGGCGTAGGTGGAGATGTGGCCGCCGATTCCATCGAGTCGGCGGTTGGCGTCGGAAACCGTCACCGCTGCGTTCCAAAGGATTGTGTTCTGGATAGAAGACTCGAGTGTGAGGTTGCCCGGATAGGGCGGCTGCTGCTCAAGCGAGATTGAATTGACATACGGCGTCTGCGAAGACGGCCGGATTGGGACGGACAAGGCGTTCGCCTCAGCCATTAGTTCGTGTAGCAGGATGCGCGCTCTTTCGACGCCCTGTGAGGCTACGACCGAGCGCAGGGCCTCCATCCACTCGTCGGTCTCCTCCGGATCGCTGTCCGGCAGGCTCTGACGCGGTTCGGGCGGGGGCATTCTTACTCTACCTGCCCCATTGGGGCAGAATTCGGAACCAAGGGGGTTTTTTCAATGGGTCGCACTCAATTAGCCTCTCATTGCGGTCCTAGACCCGGACCGATGGTTACCAAGTGACACTCATGGGTGGTTCTGACTCCAGCGACAGTTATCGCCGAGTCTCCATCCACGCACCGCTCCCCTCTCCACTCTCTGACAGTGCGCATCACCGTGCTGCGTCCTGCGGGATTGTGGGGGTCGACCTTGAGCTCTACTGACGATTTCTCGGCCTCTCCGAGCCAGTGCAGGGATGCATCGATGGCCCGGCGCGCGAAACCGTGCTGCTGCTCGGAGCTACGTACCCAGTATCCAAGATTCCAAACAGCCTTGCCCGAACGGGTCACCTGGTCAAACCCTATCAAACCAAGAAGGGCTCCGTCCCATGGCCTGACCATCACCCAGTGATGCAGTAAACCGGACCTTCCCATTCGTTCGGTCTCAGCCAGGAAATCCTCGATCTGAGTATCGAAGGGCAGATCTGGGTTAATCCATGGCATCGCCCTGCTAACCTCGGGCCAGGTCTCCTCGAATGCCTCTACCAAATCTGAGTGGAACTCGCTCGACGCTGGCCTCAGTACCATTCTTTCATCGACCCGGATAGTTGTAGTCGCACGCCTCAACACACCCCCCGCGGCTGAGTCATGACCAATCAGGGCTACGGACGCCTTAGGGTCGCAGTTTCGCCTTGGCGGAGGCCACATTGGGGTCATTCGGCAATGCCTTGAGGGCGGATACGAGTAATTTGTCAACGGCCTTGCCGCGCCCTATCCGCTGCAGCAAGGCGCCTATCGGATAGATCAGTTTGGAGCGGTCACCGAGGTGTGGCCCTACCTCATCGATGAGTACAGTCGCCTGTGCTATGTCCCTCGAGCGGGCCACCATCATAGCGGCCTTGACCTGCCCGGCAACCTTGCGATCCGACCATTTTTCCTGCTGCGACCACGGCCAGTAGTTCGGAGTCTCTGTAGGCTCTGGGATCTGTGGGATTGAGGGAATAACAGGAGGAGGGGGGATGGGCATCGGCTCCTGGTCCTCCTCAACCTCAGGTGGAGATGGTAGTGTTGGAGGAGTCGGAGGATTCGGTAAGTCGGTTGGAGGGGGTGGGATTTCGACCTCAGGCTCGACCTTTTTCTCGGGCTCGGGCTCGGTCTCAAGTAGTGTTATGATTTCGGATTTCTTGAGCTTTGAGTAGCCCGAAAAGCCACGCTCACTGGCCATCGCCTTCAACTGGTCGACTGTAAAATCAGATAGGCTTGGCTCCTCCGGTTCTGGCTCGGGTTCTGGCTCGGGTTCTGGCTCGGGTTCTGGATCGGGTTCTGGCTCGCTCACAGACTCGGTTGTAACTCCGTTGGTGTCAGGCACCTCGCTCGCGGAGATGACCTCAACATTCTCAGGAGCTTCCGCGGTAGGCTGAATCAATTCTATCTGCTGGGCCTCGATGACCTCAAGTGGTTCGGCCTCAGCCTCTGGGACCTCAAACTTGGTGACGAATTCGGGGGCGTCCTCGGGCTTGAGTTCGTATTCCTCCTCCTCAGCGTCGCTAGGCCCGGGCAGATCGGAGAGGGCGAAGCCGGGCTTCTGCTTCGTGACAACTGAGTCATCCTTACCGTACTGCTTGACATCTATGGTAACCTCATCCATGGTAAAGGCCGCATTGCTCCAATCGATGATTTCGCCATCATCGTCTTCGTCGATTTCCTCTAGAAGCTCGTCGAAGAGGTCAGTGGCGCTCTTGTCACCCACTGACGCATCCTGTTGGTGAGAGGGTTTTTGCAACTGATAGGAGCAGCGTGAGCAGGACTCAGCGTCCTCATGGTTGCGCTGCTGGCAAAGCGGACACTCGGCTCCTTCATCCTCCCGCTTTCGCCATGATTTGAATCGGTCGAACACCCCGAACCCCCTTGGATGGCCAATCTCGCCGAAACGTTCCGTATAATCTTCACCCGAAGTTGGTCGCTCGCCGTCACAGACGGTGGATGGTGCAATCTAGGGAATTGTGATGTGATGTGTGTGTGCCGCAGAGGTGTGACAGACGGGTCCGAGGAGTTGCCTGCGCGCTTCAATCGTAGTCAGGACCATCATGAAGCCTATCTGAATCTGATAGGATGGGAGTTGGAGGACGAGTTGTCGATTACAGAGAAGAGGTTGCAAGAGTGGACTGACGGCAGGCTCGCTGCAAACGGTATCGCCCTGTTCGACCTAGTGGCGAAGACCGATGGCTGGCTGTTCGGTCAGCGTATCGTCAAACTGCAGCGACGAGATCGACAGGCCTTCGGGATGCATCGCTTCAGGCAGGGTGACATCATTATGCTAAGTCGTCGGAATCCACTCTCCGAGAAGCCTATCGACGCAATAGTCAGCAACCGTTCCAGGCACTTCATCCGCATCGTCCTCCCGGAGGCCCCGACTGACCTGCGAAAGGACACCTGGAGGATAGATAGGGGGGCCAACAGGATTGCCCACGACAGGATGCGAGACGCTCTGAACTCGTTATTCGAGGAGGACGGCGGTGCCCCGCTGCGAGACCTCCTGCTCGGCGGGGTCCACGACCCGGACGGCACTGCCTCACTGGCTCCTCAACTCGGAGGTGCCCGGGCGCGCCCAGTCTCTCTGGCTTCCGATCTAAACAAGGTGCAGCGCGAAGCCGCTCAGGCGGCTATGGACAGTCGCATGACTCTGATACAGGGGCCGCCTGGGACAGGTAAGACCCATACCGCAGTGCGAATACTCGAGGCATGGGCCAAGCAGGACATCGGGACTATTCTGGCTGTTGCTGACTCCAACGTAGCTGTGGACAATCTACTGGAGGGGCTGCTCTCTCTGGGTGTACGAGCCGTTCGTCTAGGACAGCCAGTCAAAGTGCGGGAGAGCCTGCGCGAGGCCACCATGGATGCCCGGATGGAGGAGCATCCGCTTCGCCGCGACCTCGATCACTTGCTGGAGTCTAATGAGAAACTCTCTCGCCGTGTCAAGGGGATGAAAGGTAAGGAGAAGGGGTTGACACATCGTGATATCAGCAGAGGATGGAAGGAGGTCCGCAAGATAGAGTCGCAGATGCGTGACGACATTCTAGACCGGGCGCAGGTGCTATGCTGCACCTGTATCGGCTCGGGTCACGAGCTCCTTGATGGTCGTAGATTCTCGCGAGTCCTCATAGACGAGGCCACGCAGGCCACCGAGCCCGCTGCACTGGTGCCGCTGGTCCGCGGAGCACGTCAGATTGTGCTGGTCGGAGATCATAGGCAACTTCCCCCCACCGTCATCTCTCAGCGCGCGAAGAATGGCGGGCTGAGTCGTTCGCTATTCGAGCGTTTGGTGGAAGCCGGAATCAGCCCCCATCTACTGCGCATTCAATACAGGATGCACCCGGCAATCTCCGCGTTTCCAAACGAGCGTTTCTACAATGGTAAACTCGAGGACGGCGTCGAGGCCTCAGACAGAATCACCCCTGCAGGCCTGTTGTGGCCAGATTGGGAATGCCCGATAGCTTTCCTGACAATCGGGGGTGGGGAGGTCAGGTCCCCCGACGGTACCTCAAAGGAGAATCCAACTGAGGCTTCCTGGGTAGCTCAACTGCTTGAGGGATTGATGGACGGTGGCGAGCTCGGGCAAGACGATATCGGCATCATCACGCCTTACGCCGGCCAGGTCAGGGCAATCCGAGATAGTGTCCCTGCCAGATACGACGGGGTCGAGGTCCGTACCGTCGACGGTTACCAGGGCCGGGAAAAAGAGGTCATCCTGTTTTCGTGCGTGCGCTCGAACAATCGTGGCAACGTCGGCTTCCTCTCGGACTCGCGCCGGCTTAATGTCGCCCTGACTCGCGCCAGACGCGGACTTATCGTTATCGGAGATCCTGAAACACTTCGCTGCGACGAGGATTGGGCGGCCTGGTTGGAACACGTGCGGAGTCGCAACCTTGAGGCTTGGCACTTGCTCGGAATGGCCTGAGGGTGCCTATGTCGGACCATGACTCGCCAATACAGATGAATCCCGGCGGCGGTACGCTGGCCCAGCAGATTGTCTCCTCCGAACAGGGTCACTGGTCAATGCCGGACGGTGCGATTCTGGCTTCAGGGGTCAGAAGGACTGCATCTTTCACCGTGGATGTAGTGATAGTCACAACGATACTGATGGTTGTCACTGGAGGAAGAATCATCGATGCCTGGAACCTCACACTGTGGTCCTCCGCGGACTTCCACTACGCTCTCGCTCAGGCCTTCGTGGTGCTGGTGGCCCACTGGCTATACTGGCGGCTTACTGGCGTCGCCTACTCACGTTCTCTGGGTCAGCGCATGCTCGGTCTCGCGGTGGTAGTCGAAGACGGTTCGGGGATGACTAGTCAGATGTGGGACGCGCGGGCCCTGCGCAAGCTGCTCTACCTCATACCTGTGCTGAACTTGTACTTCGGAGCCTATGATCTGGCTAGGATATCACAACGACACACGCATCAATCCAACATCGACCTAATCGTCGGTTCAATCGTTGTGCACGCAGACTCCCTGCCGCCGGCGAGCAGACAACACATCAGGTAGGAAAGAGTATGGAAGAAGCGGTGCGGTGCGCCCTCGCAGGAGATTGCATCGTCTATCCAACTACCACTCAGCCTGCTCTCGGCTGCCTGCCAGAACCCACCTGTCTCGATCGGTTGTACCGATTGAAGGGGCGGGCATCTGACATGCCCGTAAGCATCGGTGTCGCCAGTCTGACTCAGGCAGAAACGCTTGTCGAGGTCCCGGATGGAGTCAGGGAGCTACTCGGTAATTTTCCCGAAGGCTCATTGACAGTGATTCTCAGGGCCCACAATACACTAGATTCCCGTCTCGGTGGCGACAGCATCGCCATCCGAGTGGTTGCTCACCCGCTCGCCAAGCGTCTACTGGAAGCGACCGGCCCACTGACAGCGACCAGTGCAAACAGGAGCGGTGAGTCCCCCATGACTGATTGCGACGAGGCTGCACGGCTCCTTTCAGACGACGGTGATGCTATCGGATGTGTGTCTGGAACCTGTCCGGGCGGAAGCCCCAGTACATTGATAGTGTGGTATTCAGTCTGTGATTCAACCGAGTCAAGGGATATCGACGTTATCAGAGAAGGAGTAGTTAGCGAATTAGAGGTCAGATCATGGTTGAGGAAGAGGACCTGAAGCATTGGCGGGACGCCGGCCACGTTGCGCGAAGGACCTTGGACGGAATCAAGGGAGAGATTACCGCTGGAAAGCACTGGAACGAGGTCATTGATTCCGCAGAGCGCTTCATCAGGAGGCATGGTGGCCATGCCGCGTTTCCGGTCACCATCTCAGTCAATGACATGGCTGCGCACTACACAACTAACAGTCTGTTGAATCCACCCGAAGGGTTCGAAGGCGAGATGATTTTTGAGAAGGGGGACTTGGTGAAACTCGATGTTGGGGTCCATATCAAGGGCGCCATTGGTGATAACGCTCTGACTGTCGAAGTAGGCGGGGGCGGCAACCACACCGAGCAGATACGTGCAGCTGAGGAAGCGCGTGACGCCGCCATTGAGATGATGCATCCCGGTACTCCCTGGCACAAGATAGGGGCGGCTGCAGGACAAGTTGCAAGGGATTCCGGCTTCGAGCCTATCAAGAACCTCAGCGGACATCAACTAGAGCGTTGGAATCTGCACGCCGGGACTTCAATCCCATCATACGCCTGTGGACCTCCAAAGACAAACAAATCGGGTTTCAAGGGCTCTTGCGAAGTCGGGGGGATATACGCAATTGAACCCTTCAACACGACTGGTAGTTCGGGAATGGTGGAAGACGTTCCTCCATCCAACTCGTCGAACATCCTGAGGGTTACTGGTAATGTCAAGATCCGTAAGGCCCTGTCTAAGGGCAAACTCAAGCCGCTCGGTGCGACCATGGCCCGTTACATCGAAGAGCGTTACAGCACTCTCCCATTCGCAGAGAGATGGGCCTACCCTCTTCTGGAGAAGCCATTCCCCGAGGAGGAGGCAGAATCGCTGCGGCGTAAGTGGGACGCATTGGTCAAGAAACTCATTGAGATTCGTTTCATGGAGGACTACGCCGCGCTGCGCGACGCTGACGGAGGAGATGTCGGGCAGTTTGAGCACACTGTGCTCGTGACCGAGGGTGGCCCGGAAGTGCTCACTGTACATTAACAGGCTCGCAATACATCGTTTTACGTGAAATTGCGGCAGTTTCTCACAACGATTATTTATTGCCGGCTCCGATGAGTATCCGTACAGGGACGACAGGTTCTCGCTGAGTGCATCCCATCCCCTCGCTTTTATCTCTCGCCCTGTACACCTCAATCGGGCTGCTGCGAGGCTATGCAAAGAACCGGAAGCCTTTCTGACGGGCAAAAGTTCCATTCGTACCACCATCATCTCGCAGCGTGGAACCCATAGACGAGTGGACGGTGGCCGAGCTCAAGGCCGAGCTCAAGGACCTCGGATTCTCAAACAGTGGGAACAAGGAGGAGTTGTACAATCGTCTGCTCGAATATGAGGAAGATGAGGAATGGGGCGAAGATGACTGGGAGGAGGGAGATTCGGGGTTCGACGCATCTGAACTGGTGGCCTCACTCACAGGAGTTGCCCTTAGGAACCGTGTAGCCATCGCAGCGGTGCTCGGCGTAGTCATGCTGGTTGCAGCAGTCGTAGTGGCCGGGCCGGCCGTACTTGACATGCTCATGCCAGACAAGGAGGCCGAACCCGAGGTGAATGTGTGGGAGTTTCCCCTCGAGGAGCGGAACCAGACCGATGTCCAGTCCTTCTTCGTGAATGACGATGCCACCGAGAATGTGGTCCTGAGTATTCCACTGCCACGTAACATATCTAGCGTCTATATCGGGGCCTACTGGGGAGAGGAGGACGAGCAGCCAGGAGGCATAGTGGGATGTGACAAGGTGACGGTGGAGGTCTACGATTCCTCAGTCAACAAGTCGAACCAGTACTCGCTGTCGAGCACTGATGCCATGAGTCAGGACTGTGATGCCGATAAGACAGAGCCATGGGATAAGATCTGGTATCAGTACACACTTGACCTCCCCAACATGACTGGTTTCGAAGGCACGCAAGAAGAGGCGCTCGCACTGTGGGAGCAATACAACGGAATTGGTACAGGAGAATGGCGTATCGACGTTAGCGTAGATGTCTACACACTCTGGGGCACAGTGTGCGACTGCGAGGACGGTGAGGAGGTCAGGCTGACCATCTCTTACATTGAGTACACAGTGAATATGGCAAAGGTCGCGCCCCCGGACTCCACCGAGTAATCAGTCCGCTTCCGCACTGCTCGCTGAGCCGTACAGAGTCACTGCTATGATAGCAGCCAGTACAAGGAAGATACCGATGACTTGGTTCTGAGAATGGCCCTCCTGATGCAGTATGACATAACCCCAAACGAGTGTCAGTACAGGCTGCAGTAGGATGGCGAAGGAAGTGTGTGCCGCTGGTAGACGCGGAAGAGCGTGGGTAATGGCCAGCCAGCCGGCTACCTGACAAAGTATTGCTAGAACGATGAGCCATCCGTGGCCGGGCCAGGTTGGTTGTAATTCCATTGGTTCTATGGCCATGCTGCTTAGAGGCAGCAAGCCGAGAACGAGTAATCCTAGGGCGGCGCCAGCCGTAGCGTCCAATTGCACTGAAGAGGATGGTGCCAGTTCCCTGTTAGAATATCGGAACAAGATTAGGAATGAGGAGTAGAAGAATGCCGCCATCGTACCGAAAACGACGCCTTTGACGGGGTCTTCGCCGTATGGATCGGTGTCGGCGATGCCTGAGATTAGTGCCAATCCAATGATTACTACTGGAAGGGATATCAGAATGGCTTGGTTCGGTTTCTCTCCGAACAGTTTCCAAGATGCCAGAGTGACTATGATGACTTGTGAATTGCCAATCAGTGTAGCGATGCCGATGCCGATGAAAATCATCGAACTGTGATAGGATAGCATATCTGGAGCGAGGATCAATCCAGCACCAAACGCTGTCCATCGCGTGCGCGAGGAGCGTGTGTCTGACTTGCGGACGAGATACGCTAGCAATGCAAGCGCTGGGAGTGCGTACAGCATCCGGAAGAACGCCCCAGTAGATGGGTTGGTGTCCGAATAGATGTAGAACACAGGGGAGAACGAGATAGCCACAGCGCCAGCCAGCGCTATCAGCATGGTTCGACGGTCTGAGTCGGCCGACATAGCCGGCCACCTACTCTGATTCGCCTTCCACGAGCATCTGCTGGAGCTCGCCGCTCTCGTACATCTCCAGAGCTATGTCAGAGCCTCCGATGAGCTCGCCGTGGACGAATATCTGGGGCATTGTGGGGAAGTCGGACCAAGCACAGACCGAGGGGATTGCTCGGTGGTCGGAGAGTATGTTGATGGTGACGAACGGCTGTCCAAGCTGCTGCAGCACCATCGAGGCGCGGTTAGAGAACCCGCACTGCGGCTGCTCCGGCGTCCCCTTCATGAAGAGTACCAGCTTGTTGTTGTCGACTATCTCTTGCAACTCCTCCGGAGACCAGTTGAATTCTGCCATATCATCACTCCTTGTCCGGCCTGCGGATGTGCACCCCAAAGAACTCCACTTCTTCACCATGAGGGTCGAAAGCGGTGTCTCCGCTCCCTCCAGCCTGCTCGGGGGTCATGCACTTCAAATCCAGCGCATGCACGATGTTCTGCGCAATGAAGGGCTTGAAGTGATTCAGGATTGGTCGCTGCCTCTGCAGCGGCCGCACACCCTCGTAAGCGGCAGAGACCACTCGAACATGGAAGTGGTCGCCACTGCCGTGCAGATCGGATGCCTCGATCTCGGCATCGGGAACGATCTTGCGAACCTCCTCGACCATCCACTGCTCGGTGACCATCGAGTCCTCCTCGGGGCTGAGTGCTTTGAATGCTCTCGGCGCTACTCGTCGAGCGCGGCGGTGATGGCGGCGAGGTTCTCAGCTATCGTGCCACGGTTGTTGATGAGACCTGATCCCACGACCGCGATGTCAATTCCCCACTCTGCAATCATTGCGGCGTTGTGATCCTTCACGCCACCATCTATCATCAGCTTGGTAGCGCGCCCGCCGGCTGCGGACTGAGCATCGATGGCTGCGCGGAAAGCGCGCACCTTGTCCTCGACCTCAGGCATGAACTGCTGTCCGCCCTTGCCGGGGATAATAGACATCACCAAAACGAGGTCCAAGTCCTGTAGGAAAGGGAATACATCCTCTGCTGGAGTGTCAGGATTTAGCACGCAACCGGCCTGCACTCCGGCGTCGTGCAGATTCTCGATTAGCGCGGGAAAGTCTCCTACGGCCTCAATATGGGCGATTACCATGTCCACACCGGCGTCGACGTACTGGTCCCATGTCTCCTCAGCGTTCGTAATCATGAGGTGACAGTCGATGGTGACCTCAGAGCCGAGTCGGTCGCGTACAGAGCGTATCAGAGCGGGGCCGAACGTGATTGTCCGATT
>Ga0105351_1001649_pt1 | contig 10102 bp, 9 predicted proteins | sample EN4Hudsemesocosm_FD_83662 | JGI IMG/M metagenome (GOLD analysis project Ga0105351, IMG submission 83662) | Methane-oxidizing microbial communities from mesocosms in the Hudson Canyon - EN4B Hudson Canyon | ecosystem: Environmental > Aquatic > Marine > Cold seeps | place: Hudson Canyon | collected... | reverse complement strand
TTATTGTTTCACTTTTGATTACAGCAACTGCCGTATATTTTATTAGAAAAAAGAACGGGAAAAAAGATAAAGTGAAGCCAAATTATAAAATTGATTTATACAAGCATCTAGATTTTTAATCCCTACTGTTTAAAACTGGCAAATTTAAATGTCTGCTAGTCTATACCAAAAGTTTAAAAAGAAATTAGCAAGTTTTTAGAAAGGGGTAAATATTCACTATAAATAAATATTATGACAAATTTTCTAATTCAAAAGGTTCAATATGAGCATTATATTGCTTAAAATTGTTTATAAAATGCGAATAGTGTTCACTTTCATAATGTTTATTTAATGCTTCTTCACTTTCCCATGAATCAATTACAATAAACTCTACAGGGTTGCTTTTTGTTTGGAAAACCTCATAAATCAAACATCCCTTCTCTTTTTTGCTATCTTCAATAGTTCTCTTGAGTAAAGCTTTTAGGTCTTCGATGCAATCTCTTTTTGCCAAAAATATTATTTGTCTTGTTATTGTCATTATTATCTCTTTTATTGGTATCTATTTAGTATTTTAGTAAATAGTTACTTTATTTTTAATCAATAATTCATTAAAAATTATGATAGCATTTAGAATATCAATTAATCTCAACATCTTAAGTTCTTAGTATAACAATTTTTTTTAGAAAATTATCACTATTAACATATTAAAATATTATTGTGAGTAAAGTATAATACTTTAGAATAAAGAATAGATATCCTTTTGAAAAGAACAAAGTCCATAAATAAGTAATTAACAATTATATTTTACACCTAGAAGAGTAAAAGGATAATCTTTTACTCTACCCGTATTAGTGAGATACTTTGACTGTACATATTATTTATTGAGCTCTACACAGTAATTTTATGACATTTATATTCTTCTTTAAATTAAAAGTAAAAATTTATTTCTAAAAAAATAAACTCTTATTCACTTATGCCTTACCCTCTTTTATTTGAGCCATAATTTGTTCTTGAATAGATGCTAGTTCAGCGTTTAAGCTTGTTAATCTGTTTTCTAATGTTTTAGCTTCGCTTTCATCTACTTTTGATATTTTCAAATTTAATTCAGTAACTTGTTTTTGAATCTTTTTTTGCTTTTCATATAATTCTTCTAACCTACTTTTATCCCCTTCTGCTGGTTCTTCTGCTTTATCATTTGAAACACCACCACTTTTGGCTTCAACAGTTGAAGGATCAGCTTCTTGAGTTTTGTCACTTGAAGTATCAAGATATTGAGTTTGATCATTTGAAATTTGAAGAGTTAAGATCTCATTTGCCGTCGCAATATTAGAGTTAGCTTTTTGTATTGTTCCTTTAAATTCTGATAATAATCCATTACCAGGTTGTGAAATTGCATTACTTGTTTTTTTTGTATCTGATGATTCTTCCTTCTCAGTTGTTCCATGTTTATCTTTATCATCATCAGATCCATTTAAGATATTATTCGAATTTTTGTTTAAATATTTTTCTACATCATTTGTTGCAATAAGTATATCTTCATATTTTTTAAAATCATTAGGAAAATCATTTTTCAGGCTTTGCAACGTTTCATTTTCTATAGCTGTGACTTTATTATTAAATATCACGGCTGTTTTATTTGGATCATTGTTTGCATTTTTCGCCTCATCATAAAGACCTTTTGACATATAAACTGTTTCTTTATCCTCTGGTTTAATATATTGATAACTTTGGATATTCCCTATTTCCATAAAAACCCTTTTTAGTGTTACACCTATTTTAATAGGCAAATTTTGTTGGCAGAATTGACAATGAAGGAACAAAAGTCAACTATTATTTTTCCTTTTTTAAGTCTTCTAACCATAAGTCATTACTAAATTCATGTACATTTCAACTTCATTAAGTAAAGTTATTTTCCTAATTTAAGTTGATTACATAATATTTTAAAAAAATGTGATTTTTGTGTGATAAGTTTATTATTAAATTTTTACAAGTATATAAATATCATCTAATTCTCAAAATTTTCACTAAAAACTATAAAAAGAAAATTATACTTGTTAGTTAAAATATAGTTTAAAAGACAATGGTATTATTTACATAAAGTTAATTACCATACGACCTTTAGTTCTATGACTAAGCACCAGTCTAAGAGCTTTTTTAACTTCTTCTATCTCAAATGGAACTTCTTTTGAAATAGGCATTTTAATTTGATGTTTAATTGCATGTGACAAAGCTGGAAGAATAGTTTCAGAAGGTTTCATTTCACCAAAAATATAGTGAGGTCCAAAAATTTTACCAAGGAGATATTTTACTATCATATGAGAAAAAACGTTGACTAATTGGACCCATGAAAGTTTTTTCTCACCAATAAATTTCATGGGTCCAGTTACTGTTATAAATTTGCCAGATTTTTTTAGAGCGCGAAAAGCATCTTTTTCTATTTCTATACCACCTACAAAATCAAAAATACAATCATAATATTCATTTTGTTTTATAGCAAGGTCTGCAAAATTATTTTTGGTATAATCAACTACGGTATTAGCACCATTAAGACGTACTATGTCTTCATTATTTCCGCTACAAACACCAGTAATATTTACCTCAATAGATTTTAAATATTGAACTGCCATTATACCTAAACCACCCGATGCCCCAATAACTAACCCCTTATCACCTTTTTTAATATTACTAAGTTTTATTGCGCCCCATGAAACACAAGCAGGCATTTTTATTCCAGCGGCTTCTACAAAAGAAAAAGAAGTAGGTTTTATCATAATACGTTCTTGTTTTAAAGAACAATATTCTGCCCATACACCATGTGCTGGTGTTTGACTAGGTATTGAAATTACTTCTTGTCCTATATGTAGATTATGGACATTTTTTCCAATACAAACGATTATCCCTGCTACAGAAGAGCCCATGATATATGGCTTACTTTTAGAAACTTCTTTTGGTCCAAAAAATCTACCTAAAGATGTACCTTGAGCAGCGTATAATTCATCTGCATATAAAGCAGAAGCAAACATTTTTATTATAACTTCCCCATCTTTAGGGTTAGGGACTGGAACTTGTATCATTTTCAAGCTATCAACAACTTTGCCAACTTCTGGAAAGTCAGTCATTGCAATAGCCTTCATTTGTGTTGATGACTTATATTTTTGAACTAAATTTTGATTAGTTATGCTTAAAATTTTTTCTATATTTGTATTCATATATTTTACTTTAAATATAATTTATTTTATTTTATTAATATTAACTAGTTTTCTCATATTATCAGCATGATAATACTTTACTTTATCACCTTCTTCTATACAACTTTTTTCATATTCATTTTTCATTGCTTCTGCAACATCTTCTACTAAAATAGCTTTTTGTTTTGCAGGTAAAATTTTAGCAATAAAAGCTATGGAGTTTTTTAAATTTTTTTTCCATCTTGATTCATTTTTTTTAGCAACTTTCATCAAATGCCAAGGATGAAAAATACTTAATTTAGAAAAATTTATTTTCTTTAAATCTTCTTCCATTTCACCTTTTATTTTTGAATAAATGAACTTTGCATTTGGATTAGCTGTAGGACTTGAAATTACAGAAAAATGAGTGACACCTGCAATATTTGCTATTTTGGCAAACTCCACTACATATTCATAATCAACTTTTCTGAACATTTTAGAAAATTTCCAAGGGTTATAGAATAGTCCAATTAATGCACTTTCTGGAGCACCAAGACAACAAAATACTACATCGTTATTTTTAAAAATATTTATTACATCTTTTTGTTTATGGAATAAAGTATTTGAAAAATTATTCCAAATTTCAACTTTAAGCTTAGAAGATAAACTAAGTTCTTTTCTTGAAATTACAGTGACTTTGGCGCAAAGAGACGAAGCCAATAATTTTTCAACAAGATAAGCTCCAACGCCGCCTGTTCCACCTAACACTATTGCATAGTATTGTTTAATTGTATGTTGACTCATTTATTTTATTTATAATTTTCTTGAGTTATTATCACACTGTTATCATCATCACTGAGAGTAAGTTCATTATCAAGTATAGTACACTGTATATTCATTGAGCGATTATTTAGTAACTCGATATCGCCATCAATATTCAGATGTATTATTTGAAGATTATTAAAACGAATAAGAGACTTTTCTATTTGTTTAAACCAAACACTTGATAAACTTTCTTTAAATGTATATATTATTACTTTTTCGGATCTTCCACACGCCTTTTTTATACGTTTTTCATCAGGTTGCCCCAAATCTATCCACATCTGAATATCACCACTTAGTGACTTTTGCCATAAATCAGGCTCGTCATCTTGAGATATTCCTTTGCAAAAAGTCAATGTATCATTTGCATTTAATATAAAAGCAATAATCCTGATCATTAGGCGTAAATTATTTTCTGATGGATGTTGCGCCATTGTTAAATTATGTTCTTCATAATAGTGTTGGTCCATATTTGAAATATTTAGTAATGCTTTATGAATAGTTGCATTAGCAGCCATTTATATCCTTTTTTTATATCTAGTTTTAGAATTATAGCTAAATATGGCTATTTGATATTTAAGTAAATCTCTGGATTATATTAGATCATGTTGATACAAGGTATAATGTCATCGAAATTTGCATTTTAATAATTAAATTATTAGCTATAATGCATCAGTTTATTTTAAAGGCAAGATTATGGCGTTACAAAAGTGGGAAATATTTCAAGATGAAGCAACAGATTTTTTAAATAGTTATTTTAATGCTAACTTTTCAATGGAAGGCGGATTTGATGCAACAACATCCCACATAACAGTAAGAAGTAAAAATCAAGTTATAACAACTATTGAAGCAAAATTTGGCTCAACACAAGCAGGACAAATTGTATTGATAGCAGATGACAATAAATTTAGTTTTTGCGATAAAAGTAAAAACTATTCAAATTCATATACACAAGAGATTATAAAACATTTAAATACTAACTATTCGCTATTTGCAGGAGTTAATACTGCATCTATTCATGTTGATATTAATGATAGTACATTATATAATTGGGTAAAAAAAATTTACAAAGAAAAAAATGTTGAATGGATTATATCTTCAAAAAAGTTTAATAAGTTAACTTTAAAAGATTTACTTTTTGTTCCAATAAATGAAATAGAAAATTACTTTGATATTAGTATTGTATTTAGAAGAAAAAAAACTGGAAATACACATATTCCAGGTAAAGATATAATAGATTTTAAATCGCAATTGGATTTAATAAACCAAGACTACCAAATAAAAAAAACCAATAATAAATATTTATTAACCTTAAATTCAAGATTATCTGATTTTAATATTGGAAGTAAATATTTAGTAAGCATGACAAATGTGGATTGCCAATATTATATAAAGAAAAAAGACACCAACACTAATCCTAATATTATGTTTCAACTAAACTTGAAAGAAAATATAGATTTTAAAGGTGCGCGTTTTAAAGAAGTTTTTAAATTATGATTTGTTATAAAATATACTTACTTTTATGGAGAATAAAAAAGAGAAAAATGGAACATAACACCTTTTTTCTTCTTACTTAAAGATACATTATAATAGAATGTCAAATCGAAACAACGGAGAAAAAATGAAGATACTAAAAATCACTGCAGTTCAACAAGATGATATTGCAGTTCAAAGAAATCCTGAGGTAGTTCCAAGAAATTATTTTAAGGTTATTTTTCAGATCGATGATGAAACGTTAACAGCAGCAATTAGAACGGCAACTAATCATATAGCAGATTGCAGAAATAAAGATAAACAACTAGTTGGATTAAAAGAAGAGACTGAAAGAAAACTAATCGAAGCTATTCGACAGTATAATAAAAAATTAGACTTATAATAAATAAAGACTATGTTAGATAAAAAGGGAAAAGCAACTGACACACTTATCCCTTTTTTCTTACACTAATACAAAAACACTTCAAAAAAACGTATCTTATTACTTTATTCTTTTTAAATTTTTATATATTACGTAACAGATTTGTTATTTATTGTATAAAAACACAAACTTGCCACAATATTCATATAAAATATAGAATAATAAAATATTAAGTTGAAAATATGAAAAAACAAAATGACACTCTTAACAATTTAGATGAAATAATACAGTTAAAAAAGCTTCTTGATGAATGTAAAAAAAATAGTAAGAAACTTGAAATACTCTCTATGAAAGATTCACTAACTAACCTATACAATAGACGTCATTTTGATGATATTTTTCATCGCGAAATACAACGTGCAGATCGTGCAAAAAAAATACTTTCCTTTGCTATTTTAGATGTTGATAATTTAAAAAAATACAATGATTGTAATGGACATGAAGAAGGAAATAAACTTCTAAAAACTATTGCTGATATCTTAGACAAATCAACAAATAGAGGAAGTGACTTTATTTTCAGACTAGGAGGTGAAGAGTTTGGAATTATCTTTACTGATTTAAATGAAAATGAGGCCCTTGATTTTACAAATAATATAAGAATTAAAATAGAAAATATGAATATTAGTCACTCCTTGAATGATAACTTGAAAATAGCAACTGCTTCTTTTGGACTAGTTGTTGTTGATTTTTCCAAAAAATCAATACATAATACAGGTTTATACTCAATGGCAGATCATGCTTTACATGAAGCAAAACAAAATGGTAGAAATAGAGTTGTACTTCATGCTGAGGGAAGTGAAGAACTAGAGTTTTTTTAACATTGCAATAATAACTTCTCAAAATGTTTAATTCTCATTATATTAGAATGTCAAATAAAAAACAAAGAAATAAATCAAAGAATGAAAGAAAACTAATCAAAGCAATTCTCAAATATAACAAAAAATTACACGTATCATAAACAAAGAGTAGTTAAGTAGAAAAGGAAAAATCAACTGATGATTTTTTCCTTTTTTAGCTTTTGTATATTATATAACTAACTTGTTATTTGTATACACATACCAAATTTCTACCACTCTCTTTAGCTTCGTATAGAGCTTTATCAGCTTTTACAACCGCACTTTGTAAATGAACATCTAAATTTAAATCAACCTCGGAGACACCTATGCTTACGCTAAAGTTTAGCTCAGACTTATTTGAAAACTCCTCTACTAATATAGAAATCTCAAGTGTTGCTTTTCGTATTTTTTGGGCAATTTTCTCCGCTCCATCTATATTTGTATTGGGAAGCAGTATCAAAAATTCCTCCCCACCAAATCTACATACAACATCACTCCTTCTGGATAAATTCATAATTTTATTCGCAAATGCAACTATAACTTCATCTCCTGTTTTATGACCATACTTATCATTAATTGTTTTAAACAAATCTATATCTAACATCAATATACTTAACTTTGTTTTATCTCTACGAGCCAATGAAAAAATATTTTCATATACTATAGAGAAGTAACGTCTGTTATAGAGTTTTGTCATTGGATCGGTATCGGCTAAATATTTTAAATCTTTTTGGGTTTTTTCTAAATCTATTATTACTTCTTGCAATTCATTTGTTCTTTTTGCAACCTTATTTTCAAGAGTAATATTTAACTTAGATATTTCATCAAACAGTTTTGCATTTTCCATTGACGTTGATGCTTGATTAAGAAGTAACTGAAGTACTTCTACTCTTTCTTCTGTATATATATTCTTAATATCTTTGTTTTCAAGATATAATATTCCTCTAAATTCACCCTTATAAAGTATGTTAGAACAGTACATAGACTTTGGTGTGTTTTTTAAAAGATATTTATCGATTTGAATTACCTCTTGTTTATTTTCATCTTTTAGATTTATATCTTTTTTTGTTTTTTGAACATACTTTACAAGTTGCAATGGTAACATTAATTTATTTTGAGTTTTAGAAAAAACACCATCTGTATAAGAAGCGAATAATTCTATCTCACCATCTTTTTGAAAAAATAGGTACCCAGTCTGTGACGAAGAATTTTCTATAATTATATTTATGATAATTTTTAATAATTCATCAATTTCTAATTCTTGAGATAAACTTTGGGATATTTTCAAAACTGACTTTAAATCGAATCTTTCTACACTGTCATTTAAATTTTCTTGTGAGTTTAGCACATTTGGATATGTTTGCATTAGATGTTTACATACACCTTTTGCTCCCCATATGGAATAAGTCGAATAAGTTTTAAGCAAATATGTTTGAGCAAAATCTTCCATATCTTTATTCTCCCAATAGTAGAATGCATACTGATAAATTATGGCTAAGATATGAGTAAATCCATATTTTTTTGCATTTTTAGATGCTTTATCAAGATATTCCCAAGATGATTGATTCCCTTTTAATTCCAAAGAAAGTGCTATAAGCATATTTTTTTTATGTAGATTATTTTCAGGTGCACTCATACAAAGTGAGTCATAATAGTTTACAGCGTTATCAATCAAACTAATTACTTCATCTTTATTAAGATTAGAATTTACTTTATAATATCTATAAGTAATAATCGACTCATAAAAAGCAAATTCACCAAACTGGTATAAACTTGCAACCCCAAGATGATATGTTTTAGCTTCAAGTATAAATTTATATGCTAAATCTATATCTTCATACACTAAAGCAAGAAATGCTTTAGAATAATAAAAATTATAAAGAATTGAGATACTATTTGTATCTGTTAATATTGTTAAGTCTTTTTTCTCACTAAAATGACTTCCCTCTAACGTTATTGGATTATCCTTTAAAATAGTTAGATTACTAATCAACTCTTCCCAAACAGAACTATATAAAAGTTGATACGTTTGTCTTAATCCATGCATTAGTTTTACTTGCTCACTAAAATCAATTTGCATTTTTTGTAAATTTTTCCCACTCAATAGTGAATTCATAGTATAGTAAAGTGAATTATAACACGCATACTCGAAGTCACCAACTTCTACACCAGAAATGATAGAGTTTTTTAATTTTGGTAACGTTAAGCTAATCTCACTACTCCAATGATTTACACAAGCATTTGCTTTCATATTCACTTTTGGTATATAAGCTTTAGCATCATATATGTCAACTAGGTCTTGGGATAGTTTAGCAAACTCTTTTGCTTGCTTAAATTCGCTAAAAAATGCACTAAGCAGTAAACCATGAACAGCATAGGCATTTGTTGAAGCAGCAGAGTTTCCATGTCTTAGACCACATATCAATAGCTACATAACAAATTTTAGGGTAAAGATGAGGGGCCGTTTGGTAAGCAGGTCCCATAATTGAGGTTAATATATCAACTATATTTAACATCTCTTTATTTGTCATTTTTGGAAGTTTTTTTAATGCATGGACATCATTTGTATCATATAATTCAAATAGTTTTGGATAATACTGTGTAAAGTCATCTTCTTTAGGCAATTCAACACCATACTCACGTAAAATACCCTGCCCTAACTCAATTGATTCTTTTGCTTTGTTTTGTGCTATAAGTGAAAATATTTCTACTTGAGTAATTTTTATTTTATCATTTAAATTTTTTGCATGTTCTAATATATATATGAAATTTTCTTTAGATTTTTCAAATTCTAAGTTTAGATAATATACTTCTGTCAATAAAGTAGACAGGTATATACTTCTGTCATAATCATCATTCCATCTATTTTCATCTTGTAATTCAATAGCTTTTTTGAGATAAGAAATTGCATTTTCATAACTATTTAAATTTATGAGTTGATTAGCACACTTTTGATTTAATTCCAGGAGCATAAGTTTATCTTTTTGTGTATTAATCAAATCTTTGGCACTGTTAAGGTGCTGAGTAATTACAAATATATCTTTATTCTCATCACTAACAGTATCTGTCAGATATTTTCCCACTTTACAATGGAATAGTTTTTTTTGTGAATCATCAAGATTAATATTAAAAGCTTCTTGAATCTTGTCATGGGCAAAGATATATTCATCTGTATTTTTTTTGATTACAAAATCTTTATTATTGTCAAATATTACATTTAATTCTTCAATATCTAATTCTAATATAGCACTTAAATCTTTCACATTAAAACCACTTCCCATTAAAGAAGCACATGAAAAAATATATTTAACTTCTTCACCTAACTTATCCATTTTTTTTGTTACACTATCTACAATATTTGTGCTAATATTGATTTTTTTAAT
>Ga0105351_1001645_pt1 | contig 10116 bp, 8 predicted proteins | sample EN4Hudsemesocosm_FD_83662 | JGI IMG/M metagenome (GOLD analysis project Ga0105351, IMG submission 83662) | Methane-oxidizing microbial communities from mesocosms in the Hudson Canyon - EN4B Hudson Canyon | ecosystem: Environmental > Aquatic > Marine > Cold seeps | place: Hudson Canyon | collected... | reverse complement strand
TCAGTTAACAAGTCAACTATTTTACCCTTACCTTCGTCACCCCATTGGGTGCCCAAAATGACTACATTCTTACCCATCGTTTATACACTCTGTTTAAACAAATACAAATTTAATAAGTACAAGGTCAATTACGAACCGCGTAACACTGGATATTTCACTCAGTTTTAAAAGCCGAGGGGGATTATACTCTTGCCTTAACCACCCAGCTATCATTTTCTTTAACAAGTTGCCTATCACACTCAAATTCTGCACCTGAATCAGGTAAAGAGCCATCAGACAGCAACTGAACTACCCTTTCTGTTTCCCGCAGTAAGCTAATCGCTTCCCATAAAGACTGATCATCACCGCAAGGTGCCAAAATACCTTTAGGTAGCTCAGCGCCATTCGGAGAAACAAGAGAGGCCAATATTTTTAAGTCTGCACTGAATCCTGTGGCCGGACGATCACTACCAAACTCAGTACCAATCGCATTGTAACGACCACCTTGAGCAACAGCCTGACCAAAACCAGAATAATAAGCGGAGAAAACAAGACCCGTATGATAGTTGTAACCGCGTAATTCGCAGAAGTCGAAGCCTAATTCAATATTTGGATAACGCTGCTGTAACTGATTACAAATACGCTCCAACTGCCCTACTGCATCAAGAACTTCTTCAGAAGCACCGGCAACGATAGACTTTATATTCATAATGGCATCAATACCGCCAGCGGCATTAGCCATTTCACGAAGCATTCCGGTTATTTTTGGATTTGCCGAATCACCTAAAAGTAATTCATCAAGCTCAGGAATTGATTTTCTTCGTAAAGCATCAAAAACAGCCCGTTCAGTGTCTTCGTCAAGTCCTGACTCTGCGATTAATCCACGATAAATGCCTACATGAGCTAAATCGACATGAATTTTTTCTAAACCGGACAATTTCAAGGTATCAAGCATTAACGAAATTATTTCAACATCAGCAGAAAGAGATGATTCACCAAATAATTCACAGCCAATTTGAATGGGGCATCGATTCGTTAACAAATGAGCAGGACGGGTATGAAGAACAGCATCGGCATAACATAATCTTGTAACACCCTGATGCCGTAGACAATGCGCATCTATACGAGCCGCTTGCGGTGTAATGTCCGCTCGAACGCCCATTAAGCGTCCAGACAACTGGTCTGTCACTTTAAACGTTTGGAGATCAAGGTCATTGCCAGTACCTGTAAGCAAAGACTCTATGTATTCAATCATCGGGGGTGTTATTAATTCATAACCCCAGTTGGATATATTATCTAACAAGCGTCTTCTTAGTTGCTCAACAACTCTAGCGCCACGAGGAAGTAACTCATCAACTCCATCAGGGAGCAACCAACGATCTGATACTGTCATGTAAATGCCTGTGTACTATAAAAGAATGACATAAAAAAACCGGGTAATCAGCTCCGCTAATTACCCGGTCTCATTTGTACGCTATTTTACCAGACTTTTATTTCTTTTTTCCATCAGACTTGTTCAAGTATTTAAGGAAATCACTATCTGGGTCAATAACAAGAATATCCCCTTTATTTGAGAAGGCACTTTCATACGCTGAAAGGCTTCTGTAAAAGGAATAAAACTCAGAGTTTTGAGTATAGGCATCAGCATAAATCTGAGCTGCAATCTCATCACCTTCACCACGAGTCGATTCTGACTCACGATAAGCCTCAGCACGGATAACCGTATCTTGTCGGTCTGCATCCGCCTTAATACCTTCAGCCAATTCAAAACCTTTAGAACGATGTTCCTGAGCTTCTTTTTCTCGCTCAGTTCTCATTCTACGATACACATCCTGACTTACAGAACCGGGAAGATCGATGCCTTTAATTCTGATATCAACAATCTTGATACCAAATTCTTTTTCAGCCACCAAGCTCATTACTTTAGTCAATTCAGACATCAACTCATCTCGCTGACCTGAAATAACCTCATGCATGGTACGAACACCAAACTGATCTCTCAAGCCGTTATCTATTCGAGACGAAAGTAGAGAAACTGCACGCCCTTCATCACCCGAGGTACTTCTGTAGTACTGGGCTACATTTTCTATCTGCCATGTAACAAATGAATCAACTTCAAGAGGTTTCTTCTCAATAGTGAGATACTCACGGGTCGGCACATCCAGTGTCAAAACACGAATATCAAACTTTTTAATGTTATCAATCATCGGTGCTTTAAAGTGCAAGCCGGGAGGAATGTCGTTCTCAATTAGCTCACCAAAACGCAACTTCACCGCACTTTGCGTTTCCGGTATAACATAAATAGAAGATGAACCAACAACAAGTACAATTAAGGCTACGAATAATATGCCTATAGCTTTAGGGCCCATTAGTTTCTCCCTTTTCTAGTTGAGCTGCCAGACTGACGGTTACGCAATTCCTGCAACACACGGTCTGTCAAACTTTCAATTTCATCAGTGCTCACTCGACCCTGAGCCCTGGAGCCCGATGTAGATGAAGAACGAGGACTAACGCCTGAAGTATTCGACATCATTTTATCGAGCGGCAAGTACATCATGTTATTACCACCTTCAACATCAAGCAGCACTTTACTACTGTTGCTCATCACTTTTTGCATGGCATCAATATACAGTCGCTCTCTTGTTACGCCAGGCGCTTTTTCATACACCGTCAGTAATTTTAAGAATCTAGCGGTATCACCTTTTGCTCTGGCAATCACCTCTTCTTTATAAGCGCTCGCTTCTTCAAGCACTCGCTGAGCCATACCACGTGCTTCAGGCACTACTTTGTTCTTGTAGGCTTCAGCTTCTTCTTTTACGCGTTGCTCATCTTCTTTAGCACGCTGAACATCCTGAAAGGCATCTTTAACTTCTGCAGGTGCCTGAGTGCTCTCAATGTTCACTTTACTAATTTCTATACCAGAACTATAAAAATCCATCGCTTTCTGTAAACGATCTTGAGTATTAATCGCTAATATTGAACGTCCCTCTGTAAGAACCTGATGCAATTCAGAACCACCCACCTCATGCCTTATTGCTGCATCAGTTGCATAGTCCAAAGTTCTCGCCCCATTTCGAATTTCTAACACGAAGGCTTTAGGATCTTTAACTACATACTGGACAGCTAAGCTAACTTCAACGATATTCTCGTCTTCCGTCAACATATGACCACGAGTTGAAGAAGAACGAACAGTGGTCACATCAACCTTTTCAATACGATCTAATATAGGCAGTTTAAACTGTAAACCAGGCCCTTTAATCTCTAAGAACTTACCAAAACGAAGAACAACCGCTTTTTCTTTAGCATCAACCGTATAAAATGACTCAGAAGCCAGCATTATAAGCAGGCCAATGATAACTACGATGAAGATACCACCCGCAGCGGCACCTGAACCTTTGCTACCCGAACCACCTGAACCGCCAGACTTACCACCAAACAGCTTGTTCAGTTTTTCCATGCCTTTTTTCAGCGCTTCATCAAGATCTGGTGGCCCCTGATCATTGCCGCGATTACCGCCGCCCCAGGGATCTTTATCGTTACGATTACCACCCGGCTCATTCCAGGCCATAGGACTCTCCGTTATTTCATATTTATAGGTTAATAAAAAATGTTCATAGAAAAACCAGAGCACTGCTTTAAGATAACTCTGGCTTAACGTCGTTTAATCTAGTCTAACTTAATCTAGCACTGTCTTAAATTAATACGGTCTTAAATTAATAAATTTTCATCTAATGAATTGATTCGTCAAAATCCAACTCATCTTTCTGAAAAGTTAATTCACTTTCATTTACATCAGCCTTACGCAAAAGCTGGTTAAAATCATGTCGCTGTAATCTAATTTCAAGGCAAGCCTGCCCTGCGTCATCATAGGTTTCCGTTAGTACCGCACCCGCCTCATAAAAAAGCGCTCGTAGCCGACCAGACTGAGCGCTTAGCAATAGACGCTCATGGATAACTTCTTCTGCTAGCAATTCTGAAATAGAGTCATTGAGCAACTCCATTCCTGCACCGGTCGAAGCAGACACCCAAACTCTAACGGGCTTACCATCTTCATCTCTATCAACCCGAGGTTCACGATCTTCCAACAAATCTAGTTTATTATAAACATGCAAGGTTGGGATTTCATGAGCACCAATTTCTTCAAGAACTAAGTCGACTTGCTCTATATTCTCAAGTCGATGCTCATCATGGCAGTCAATAACATGAAGTAGAAGATTAGCCCTGCATGTCTCCTCAAGGGTTGCTCGAAAAGACTCCACTAATTTGTGTGGTAAATGTCGTATAAATCCAACCGTATCAACCAGAATAACCGCACCCACATCAGGTAATTCCATGCGCCTTAAGGTGGGATCTAGCGTTGCAAATAACTGATCCGCGACATAAACGCCTGATTCGGTAATATGATTAAAAAGTGTGGATTTTCCTGCGTTGGTATAACCAACCAGTGAGAGCGTAGGTATATCAGCTCGTACACGTGCCCGTCGTCCTTGATCTCGCTGTTTTCTAACTTTATCAAGGCGCTTATTAATCGATTTAATTCTGACTCTAAGAAGTCGACGGTCTGTTTCTAGCTGAGTTTCACCCGGTCCTCGCATACCAATTCCGCCTTTCTGGCGTTCAAGGTGTGTCCAGCCACGAATCAAACGTGTAGACATGTGTTCTAGCTGAGCAAGTTCGACCTGAAGTTTACCTTCATGGGTTCGCGCTCGCTGGGCAAAAATATCAAGAATAACCCCTGTCCTGTCGATTACCCGACATTCAAGAGCTGCTTCAATATTTCTTTCCTGACTTGGTGATAACGAATGGTTAAAAAGAACCACATCGGCATCGTAAAGTTCTACCGCCTGACGAATTTCATCAAGTTTTCCTTCACCCACAAAATAGCGTGGACTAGGGTGACTTCTAGAGCCCTCAACCAAAGTCATGGGCTCTACACCAGCCGATCGCACCAGCTCATTAAATTCTTGAGGGTCTTCTCGCTCACGATCGGATGAAAACTCCAGGTGAACCAATACCGCTCGTTCACCCGTATCTGGGCGTTCAAACAATTTAGCTATTACCCTCGGGTTTCTTTTCGCCTTCTTCAGGTGCTATGCGTACATTTCTGGCAGGCACAACAGTAGAAATAGCGTGTTTATACACCATTTGGCTGACTGTGTTTTTCAGTAAAATAACAAATTGATCAAATGATTCAATCTGCCCTTGTAATTTAATGCCATTTACCAGGAAGATGGATACTGGAATACGCTCTTTGCGCAGTGCATTTAAATAAGGGTCTTGTAGTGAGTGCCCTTTTGACATCTCTGATCTCCTGTTTTTATGTTTAACGCGTTCCTTCAGTTTGCAAAATACAAACTAAAAATTTTAAGTAGTTTGGTGCAAAAAATTAGTAATTGCACACTAAAATCAGTAACTTCAATACTAAGTGGTGGCAGAGTCTACTAATTTCAATACCCTAGCAAGTAATTTAGGGTCTTCTGACTCTAACCAATGCAGGTCAGGCCATCGCCTCAACCAGGTTATCTGTCGCTTTGCCAGCTGTCGAGTGGCAATAATGCCTCTCTCTACCATTTCATCATAATCAAGTCCGCCGTCTAAATACTCCCATACCTGACGATATCCAACGCATCGTATAGAAGGCATAGAAAGATCAAGATCGCCACGTTGATGCAGCATTTTAACCTCTTCAACAAAGCCTTGCTCTAACATTTGCTTGAATCTTAGAGCAATTCTCTCATGAAGAGTAGTACGTTCTTTCGGTAAAACCGCAATACTTAAGGCATTATACGGTAAAGAATCAAAAGAGTCCCTCCCTACATTAGTGTAATGCGCATCGACATTCTGTCCAGTTTCTTGTTTTTCTTTTATTTTAGCTTGCTCAGACCAGAATTCGGTTAACGTTTTACCTGATATTTCATAAACTTCAAGTGCCCGCTGAAGTCTTTGCGGGTCATTTGGGTGAATTCTTTTAGCGGACTCAGGGTCTATTTTCTGCAATCGTTGATGAAGGTGCTCCCAGCCTTTCTCTTCTGCTTCATCCAAAATTCGCTGTCTAATAACAGGGTCTGCTGACGGCAAGGTCGCTAAGCCCTGATCCAAGGCTTTAAAATACATCATTGTGCCGCCTACCAATAGAGGAATGCGTCCTCTGCCAATAATATCAGCCATTTCTTTTAAGGCATCTTCTCTAAACTGAGCAGCGGAATAGGAAGAAGACGGATCGCAAAGATTAATTAAGCGATGTGGCGCCTCATTTAACACTTCAGCCCCCGGTTTTGCGGTACCGATATCCATATCTCGATAAACTAATGCCGAATCAACACTAATAATATCGCAAGGTAACGCCTTAGTTAGCGCAACGGCTAAATCTGTTTTGCCTGAGGCTGTTGGCCCCATCAAATAAATTGCGATCGGACATTTACCATCACTGCCATTTACCATTGTCATTTAACGCCCTCGAAGAAACAGCTTATCTAACTCAGACATGGTCACCACTGTCCAGGTTGGACGACCATGATTACATTGGCCAGACCGCTCAGTAACCTCCATATCCCGCAGCAACGCATTCATTTCTGGCAACGTAAGTTGACGATTAGCTCGAACAGAACCATGACACGCCATCGTTGCCATCATCTCATTAGCCAGTGCCTCCACCCTGTCACTGGTACCATGCTCTGACACATCTGAAATTACATCCCTCACCAACTGCTCACTATCTGCATTTCTTAAAAAGGCAGGCACCTGTCTGATCACTAAAGATTCAGGCCCCATACGCTCAATCTGCAAGCCTAATTTTTGAAACTGTTCTTCATATTCTTCGGCAACCGAGGCTTCTCGCTGGCTCACAGCAATAGTCACTGGCACTAGAAGAGGCTGAGCCTTTACACCTTGATCTGCATAAGCATGTTTCATTCTCTCATAGGTTATACGCTCGTGAGCTGCGTGCATATCAACCACAATCAAACCTTTCGAGCTTTGAGATAAAATATAAATGCCATGTAATTGAGCAATAGCAAAGCCTAGTGGAGGCTCCAGCTGGTCACTTTCATTAGAATCATTCAATACTGCAATGGCGGCTTCTCCTCTGGCCATTTCAGGATGTAACTCACCATAGCCTGCCATTTGCTCTTGAATAGCTGAACGAGGTATCGCATCTCTCAATGGCATGGCTGCCTGAGATCCATATGAAGGGCTATACGAAGGGGAAGCTGAAGCACCTTCTGATAGTTGCCCACCGCTCACCAGTGAACCTGGGGTAACCCCCTGCCCTGAAAAAATCATATCGCCCGACTGAGCTGCACTTTCATTTGGGTTAAGTCGATCATCTGGCCTAACATCAGCTAAAGCTTTATGCAGACTCCTGAAGATAAAGTCATGCACAAGGCGTCCGTCACGAAAACGAACCTCATGCTTAGTGGGGTGTACATTCACATCAACATTGGCAGGATCAAGCTCAAGATAGAGCACAAACGCTGAATGTCGGCCATGATAAAGCACATCACGATAAGCTTGCTTTACAGCGTGAGCGACCAAGCGATCACGAATAACGCGCCCATTTACAAAAAAGTACTGCAAATCTGCCTTACTACGAGAAAAAGTAGGCTGCGCGACCCAACCCCATAACTTAAGTCCTGACGCTTCGACATCAATCACTACAGAACTTTCCATAAACTGCGAACCGCAAAGCGCAGCAACACGCCGCTCTTTATCTTGCAGAGTTGAAGCGGGGCGTAACGAATGTATGGTTTTCTGGTTATGGCGAAGTGAAAAACCCACCTCAAAACGACTGAGCGCCTGTCGCTTAACTACTTCTTCTAAGTGGCCAAACTCTGTTTTTTCAGTTTTTAGAAATTTTCTTCGTGCAGGCGTATTAAAGAATAAATCACGAACTTCCAGAGTAGTCCCTTCTGGGTGTGCAGCAGGGCTAACTTTGGCATCCATATCTCGACCTTCAGCCTCAACTTTCCACGCTCCGTCATCACTACTATTGTTCTGGCGCTCGCTTACAGCCTCATGCTGAAAGAAAGGGCCTTCATCTTCAGGTGCTACATCGGGTATTACTGCAGTACCATGTTTACGTGGACGAGAAGTTAATGCCAAACGAGAAACAGAACTAATACTAGCCAGCGCCTCACCACGAAACCCTAAAGTAGCTACTGCTTCAAGGTCATCTAACGTGTCTATTTTACTGGTAGCGTGGCGACTCAATGCCATAGGGAGATCACTCTGATCAATCCCCATACCATTATCTCGAATTCTAATTAACTTAATGCCGCCGTTTTCAACATCAATATCGACTTTACGCGCGCCCGCATCCAGGGAATTTTCAAGCAGTTCTTTAACAACCGATGCAGGACGTTCAACCACCTCACCAGCGGCTATTTGGTTAGCTAATCGGGGGGATAATTTATGAATTCGACTCATTATTTATAAAAACCAAATTAATTTTGAATAAGCAAAGAATGGTGTAAAGCAAACATTTTAAGATGCTGGAATACGAAGAACCTGCCCAATTTTGACCACATCTGTTTGCAAGCGATTTTCTCTTTTTAACTGGCTAAGTGTAACCCGGTGATTTTTAGCAATTCCGGAAAGCGTATCTCCCCGCTGTATTTTATACTTCTTAGCAGATGATACCGCTCTGCTATATTGTTGATACGCGAGTAAAGTTCCTTGCGGAGGAGTTGCTGTGAAGTGTTTATTTACGCCTTTAAAAATAGCATTCGCCATTTGCTTCTGATATTTTCTGGTTTTTAGGCGCTTAGCTTCTGAAGGGTTAGATATAAAGCCCGTTTCAACCAAAATTGATGGAATATCAGGTGACTTGAGTACTACAAACCCTGCTTGTTCCACCCCTTTTTTATGCAAACGCGTCATTCTCCCCATAGACTTAAGAACATGAGAACCCACACCCAAACTGGCTCTTAAGCTTCCAGTCATCGAAAGGTCGAGTAAAACACTGGCCAATATATCGTCTTTATCATCAAGACTGATAACACCACCAATTAAATCTGCACTGTTCTCTTTCTTAGCCAGCCAACGAGCAGCCTCACTAGTTGAACCTCGTTTTGACAGTGCATAAACTGATGCACCATTAGCCTGAGGCTTATGGAATGCATCGGCATGAATCGAAACAAACAGGTCTGCATTATACTTTCTAGCTAGCTTGGTACGCTGCCGAAGACCAATGTAATAATCTCCATTACGTGTCATTTTCGCTTTAAAGCCTGGTTTGCTATTCACCAGTTTTTGCAATTCTTTTGCGATAGCCAAAACAACCGTTTTTTCTCTAACCCGACCAGGCCCTGAAGCACCAGGGTCTTCCCCCCCGTGCCCGGCATCTATAACAATAATAATGTCTCTTTTCTTTTGCGAATTAACTGATTTTACTACCTTAGGTTTCTTTGACTGAGTTTTTTCCTCATGAAGGTCAATCACCAAACGATTGCCATATTGTTGATTGGGTTTTAAGGAAAAACTCTTAGGCGTCACTGAACGACTGATATCTAACACTACACGCAAATCTTTTTTATTGCGTACAGCAGTGCGAATTCGCTTAATCGGACTGCCACTTAATGACAGATCAGAGAGCTCCGTAAGCGATTTTACATTAGTCAAATCCAATACAATCCTACGAGGATTGCTCAGCGTAAATAATTTATGTTCAACACCCGCCGACACCTCAAATACTAATCGAGTATGATCTGGTGCAGGCCAAACCCGCGCATTAGTTATTGTCGCGCCATAGCTCACAACACTCATGCAGAGGAACAACACGCCTCCCAGCATCAACTGAAGCATAAAGCTTAATTTATTTTTATATGTACTCATTACACTGCACCACACGTACGACTACTAGAGAACACTGCCTCAATGAACAAGACTTCAATTTTTTGATGAACATAAACTTGTTAACTTTTCAGCAACTATTTTTCCGTATTCAGTATTACCATGCCAACGTACAAATCGCCCCGTACCTGACATTTCAAAATTTAATTCAATATCAGCCACTGGCAAAATTCCTGCCCCTTTTTCAGGCCACTCAATAATAGATAAGGCTTGCTGATCGAGATAATCTCTTATACCCATAAACTCTAATTCTTCTGGCTCAGCCAAACGGTAAAGGTCAAAATGATA
>Ga0105351_1001644_pt1 | contig 10119 bp, 10 predicted proteins | sample EN4Hudsemesocosm_FD_83662 | JGI IMG/M metagenome (GOLD analysis project Ga0105351, IMG submission 83662) | Methane-oxidizing microbial communities from mesocosms in the Hudson Canyon - EN4B Hudson Canyon | ecosystem: Environmental > Aquatic > Marine > Cold seeps | place: Hudson Canyon... | reverse complement strand
TTATTAAAAAAATTAATATAAGAAAAGTTTAGGATAAAAAATGAAAATAAATGACCTAATAAAAGGTAATAAAAAATTCAGAGAAGCCAGTTTTCCAAAATTTGAAGGAAATATAAAAGAGCTAGTTGAGCATGGACAAAAACCAGAAATATTATTTGTAGGATGTTCAGATAGTAGAGTAACACCTGATTTAATGCTTGATACAAAACCAGGAGATATGTTTATTTTACGAAACGTAGGTAACTTTGTACCTCCCTATAAAAAAAATAATGATTTTCATGGAAGCAGTGCAGCTATTGAATATGCAGTGTCTGTTTTACATGTAAAACATATTATTATTTGTGGACACTCTCACTGTGGAGCGTGTAAAAGTCTTTATAAAGATATTGGGGACAGTCCTGATTTAATCCATGTTAAAAAATGGTTGGAGCTTGGAAAAAGAGCAAGAGAATATACACTTCTAGCCATTCAAGACAAATCAGATAAAGAGAAACTCTACAGAGCCACTGAGAGAATTTCTGTTGTTCACCAACTTGAAAATTTACTGACATTTCCTGATATTGAAAGAAGAATCAAATCAGGTGAATTACAAATTCATGGTTGGTATTACAGAATTGAAGATGGTACAATTGAGTATTATGATGGTGAATCATGTTGTTTTAAACCTTTGGAAGAACAAGTGAAGGTTAATGGACAATAAATGGAACTTTTAGAAAAACTTGAAAAAGGTTTACGTCTGTCTTATGAAGATGGAATTAAACTTTATGATTTAGATCTTTTTACGTTGGGTTCTTATGCAAATAAAATCCGAAGAGAAAAATATGATAATAAAACATATTTTAATATCAACAGACACATAAACCCTACAAATATTTGTAAAGATGTGTGTCAATTTTGTGCATACAGCTCAAGCAGAAAAAATCCAAATCCATATACAATGAGTCATGAAGAAATTCTAGGTACTGTTGAAAACTCAGTTAAAAATGGAATCAAAGAAGTTCATATCGTTTCAGCGCATAATCCAGATTCAGGTCTGAAATGGTATTTAGATGTATTTAAAAAAATTAAAGATAAATATCCCAATATACATGTCAAAGCATTAACTGCTGCAGAAATTCATTTTTTAAGTGAAGAATATAACTTAACTTACCAAGATATCATAAATAAAATGGTTGAAAGTGGTGTGGATTCAATGCCAGGTGGTGGAGCTGAGATTTTTGATGAGACCGTACGAAAGAAAATTTGTGGAGGAAAAGTCAGCTCAACACAATGGTTAGAAATTCATAAGCTGTGGCATGAACAAGGCAAACAAAGTAATGCTACAATGCTTTTTGGACATGTTGAAACGCCTGAACATAGAATCGATCATATGATAAGACTTCGAGACTTACAAGACGTTACAGGTGGATTTAATGCCTTTATTCCATTGGTGTATCAAACTGAAAATAATTTTCTAAAAGTTGAGAAATTTTTAACAGGGCAAGAGATACTTAAAACAATGGCAATCAGTAGACTCATGCTTGATAATATTCCACATCTAAAAGCATATTGGGTGACTTCAACGGTTAAGCTTGCTTTATTAGCTCAAGAATTCGGTGCGAATGATTTAGATGGTACGATTGAAAAAGAGTCTATTAACAGTGCTGCAGGAGCAGCCAGTGCAAATGGTATGCCACTTCAACAATTTGTTGATGTGATTAAAAACAGTGGATTTACTCCCATTGAGAGAGACTCTTTGTATAACGAAATAAAAACGTGGTAATGAAGGGTTTTTCTACTGTAAAAAATGAATCACTCCTGTAAAAATAAGAGTGAATAATAACATACCTAAAATACTTTGTAAAAGAAATTTATTCATACTTTTTCCTTGAGGAATTGTAACAAAAAGAAATGTAGGAATAATTTCATTTAGACAATAATGATTAAATTACCCAAATTATAAAATATAATTTGGGTAATACCAAATAAAACAATAAGTTAGCACCTACTATTTTATTTGATATAATCAACCTATTTTAATGTTGCACTTTGCAAATTATAATTATCTAAAATTTCTTGTAATCTGTTTGACTTATGCATATTTGACAATGTATTGTTAAATTTATTTACTGTCTCTTTAGATACTGTTCTTTTTGATAAAGCAATATAATAGTTCAATTCTCTTTGTTTCCCTGCATACCTTAAATTCTGAAGATCATTTTGTTTTATAATAGAGTTTCCAACATCTTTATTTGAGAAAACTGCTTTTATACCTTTTTTCGCTTGGCTTAACTGTTTAAATACAGGAATATCATCTTCCAGAACTCTTATTTTTAAAGACTTCAATTTTTGTGATCTTAGCTTTTTATCAATATTTTTCAAAGATAAACTCGTATTTGATGGACCAAATACACCGACATTATAGCCTTGAATATCAGATATTTTTTTGTATTGCAAGTCATTGCTGTTTAATACAAAAAAACCATACTCAGTCGTGATAATTGGCAATGTAAAGTGTAACCAACTCTCTCTTTTTTTGTTTTTACCCACAACGAATAAGGCATCTGCTTTACCAATTTTAACTATATTTTGAGCTCTTTTCCAGTTGTGTACTTTAAAAATACATTCAAAACTATTAATCACACAAACTTCTTTGATGATGTCAACAACAGGTCCTGAAGCTTTACCATTGACACTGTAGTTAAATGGTGAGAACTCCTGCGTATTAAAAATAAGCTTTTGGTTTTGCGCAAAAACAACAGTAGACAAAAATAGGCTTAAAGCCACAATAACGATAGATTTTTTCATAATATCCCCTTTGACGAAATGTTAGCAAAAAGTTATGTCAAAATAATTTATCTTATTAAAATTATAAAATTTTTTGAATAAATCATCATTGAAGATAAAACTGTAGTTTAATAAAAATACATAGGGTTAATTTTAAGTCATATTATTGGAGTAATAATCAATGTTAAAAAAGGTAAAAGGATATGATTGTTTTAATGTTTTTGATGAAACTGGTAATTAAATTCTATTTCTATTCCATCAATTGTTTTTCGTAACAGTATAGGGTAAGAAATATTCATAGAGTATAACTCTTTATTGATATCTTCAATTAATTCAAAAAATTCCAAAGGTGTATCAACAATGATATTCACAATATAATTATATGTAGTAATCTCAGACTTAAAATTTGAATGAAATTTGATAATACCATTTTGAGGGAATATTGCTTTTAATTGTTCATAAACTCTTTCTTGCGGCAAAAATTCATCTTTAATATATTTTGGAAAGATAACTTTTGGTAGGTTTTTTTCTATGATCCGCTGCGAATTATAAACCGTCGCATTTAAAATAGTTGACTCAATATCATCAAACTTTATTTCAGAGTATTCATACAGTTTCAATAAAGGAGATTGCATTGATTTGATATAAATATCATCTTTTAAGAGTGTTACATCTATAGTTGACTCATCTTTTTTAAGCGTAATCTCTTTTAATAATACATCATAAGGAATAATATCAAAAATCAATAATAGTCTTTTTAATATATCCCTGTTTTTAACAATATGATTTGGCAGTTGGGCCGTAGCAGTTTCTTCAACGACTTTTTTCTTTGTCTCTTTAATTATTTCTTTCTTTTTTGTTTCAACTTTTTTAAATATTTGTTTAATATCTTTTTGAATTTTTATCGTTTCACTGCTGTTTTGCATTTGGAAATAAAAAACCAGGCCTGCAGCTATCAAGGTTGTAAGTACCGTTGCAATTATCCACATTGAGCTGTTTGATTTTTTAGCTTTTTTTCGTGGTGTTATAAAACTTTTAAATGAAGTAACACTCTCTTTTGAAAGTTCAAACAGTGAGCCATCAATTGATATTGGATGATATTTTATATCGATTAAGATATCATTTTTTAAAGCATTGATTTGTGTTTCATTTAACTGTTTTAAGGTATAAAGAATAACAATTTTTTCTATAAAAACATTACTTTGCGTTTCGTAAAATTCTGCAATAACGCTTTGAATAAGATTTTGAATTTCAAAATAATAGACTTCATCAAAAAGTTTTTGACCAACAACTTCACTGTCATAAAATTCTGTTTGTTTGATGTCATCAAATGAAGTGAGTATTTTAATACAACTGTAAACAATTTCACTGTTTTCATTAAGTATTGTTAAATACAAGTGATCATCAATAATCAACATTACCAAGTTATTTCCACTGGGGTTTTGTTCAATGTGAAGATTTAAAATATGAAAAGGTGAATATAAAAAATCCACACCTGTTTTATCAAAATAGTGAACATCTTCAAACAAAACACTTTTTTTAATACCCACATTAAATAAAGTATTTAAAGCAACGATATTGTAATTATCATTTTTAGAGGTGTCATCTTTTGGTATAATAATTTGGTCTTGGCTTCCACAAATAGTTGCTATATAAGTATGATTTGAATCTTTTTGCCAACTATTTAGTTTAAAAATCACATCATCTGGCATAAACTCTTTATGCAATAAAAATGAGGATTGATTACTTGATGTGATTTCATCTTGGTTGAGAAGTTTATAATCAAGTTTTAATTGATTATGATATTTAATAACACTTATGAATTGAGAGTTACTGTTACTAAACATATCTACTTCTTCTCCTAAACCAATGCGTTAATAAGCATTTTTTCTTGAATTAATTTTTTTGCGTCTTCCATTTCCATATCAGCGATACTCAATGGCTCACTGATGTAAAAATTTATTGTACCAAAAGGTTTTGGAATAACAAATTTATCCCATGATTTTAATTGCCAATAAGAAGTAGGTTTCCAATTAAAAATCAAAATGTCTGATTTTGTTTTTTGCGCAATCGCAACAATCCCATCTGCCACACTATGTCGTGGACCTCTTGGACCATCAGGAGAAATTGCGACATCAACTCCACTTTTAAGCTCTTTCATTGCATTTATAAGTGCTTTTAGTCCACCTTTAGAAGATGAACCTCTAATAGAGCCTACTTTTAAATATTCTACAACTTTAGTAATCATCTCACCATCTTTGTGATGACTGATCATTCCTTTAACTGTTCCCTTTTCTTTTAATTTAAAATAATTAAAAGATTGCATCAATAATTCGCCATGCCATAAACCAATGACATATGTTTTTGAAGTATCAATACTGGGATGAAAAAAATTCTTTTTATTTGTTAAATATATAAATCTTACAATCAGGTGCAAGATAAATGGCATAACACTCTTTTGAAAATAAGATTTTATACTTTTTTTCATCAAGGTTAAACCAATTCACCTTTTAATGACGTTCTTGAGTTTGATATAATTTTAACTTTTGCAAATTTACCCAAAAGTTCATCACTGCCTTTTACAAAAACAGGACAATAATTATCGGTAAATCCCATAATTTCCCCATTTGGTTTTAAATCTTCAAACAGTACTTCCATAACCATTCCAACTTTTGCAGCCATTGCTTCATCCATTTGAACTTTTGATAACTCAATAACTTCAGTCAGTCTTTTACTCGCAACTTCATTATCAACAACATTAGTCATATGCTCAGCTGCCGTATTTGGTCGAACAGAATATTTAAAATTAAATACTTGATCAAATTTTACTTGATTCATAACATCAATTGTATCTTCAAAATCTTCTTGTGATTCCCCTGGAAAACCAACAATAATATCTGTTGTAATTCGAACATCAGGAACTAAGTTTTTAATCTTTGCAGCACGATTCAAGAACCACTCTTTGGTGTAACCTCTTTTCATCGATTTTAAAATTGAAGTTGAACCACTTTGTAATGGCATATGAATACAATTTGATATTTTATCATTGTGTGCGAACTCTTCTATAAATTCATCGTCCATATGTAAAGGATGAGGAGAAGTAAATCGAATTCTTTTAATCTCATCTATTTTTGAAATATCTTGTAAAAGTTTTGTGAAACTGTATTTTGCTCTTCCGTCACTGAATTTTCGTCCGTAACTGTTTACATTTTGTCCCAGTAAATTAACTTCAACCGCACCATTAGCTACAGTTTTTTTTATTTCATTGACAATCATATCAGGTGGAATGGAAATCTCTTCACCTCTTGTTGCTGGAACAATACAATATGTACACTCTTTGTCACATCCAACAGAGATATTTACAGAAGTTCTAAACTGAGATGTTTTATACTCTGCAAATTCATAAGTACTTTCATCATTATTGATATCGATTTCAACTGAACCTTTTTTATCAACAACTTCTGAAATTTTAGAAATATTTCTTGCACCCAATACAAAATCAACATAAGGCGCTCTTTTAATAATATCTTTTCCTAAATGTGAAGCAGTACAACCACACACACCAATTTTTGCACCCTCTTTTTTCTTGACATTGAACTGGCCAATTTCTGAAAAAAGTTTTTGTACAGGTTTTTCTCGCACAGAACAGGTATTAATAATAATTAAATCAGCATCTTCCATTTTGTAAGTAACATCATAATTCTTGTGTTCTTTTAACTCTGCTGTTATATGCATAGTATCTGTACTATTCATAGCACAACCCAGAGTTTGTATAAATAATTTTTTAGGTTCTTCTTTATTTGCCATAGTGATTATAACGCATGAACCTCGTACATATACTCTTCATCACCTAAACCATATCTGATTTCTCTGAAGTTAACAACTATTCCGTCATTTTCTAAAGCATCTACTAATGCCATCATATCTTTATGAGAGTTGTCTCTGTCAAAATAAAAGATTTTTTCACCTAATTCTTTTAACTCTTCTTGTACTTTTTCAAGTAAGATTTTTTTTGGTTTATCTTTTAATTCTTGTCTTGCTAATAATAATTCCATTATATTAAGCCCTTGTTTTAATTTATAATCACATATATTAATAATATATAGCCTAATATTTTATCTTAAAATGACTTTAATCTGCTTTAAGAACTTTTAGATATAATATCGGCCTACATTACATGGAAAATCACAGAAAACCATATTAATGTCAAAAACTAAAGGTTACACATGGATAAAATAATTGATATTCTAGATTCTATTGCATATGAAAAGGGTCTAAAAATTACAGATGTTGAGAATGCTCTTAAAGAAGCATTGATAAAGACTGCCCAAAAAATGGTTGATTTTTCACTGGTATTTGATGCTGAAATTGATAAAGAAAACAAAGAATTAAAATTATTTCAAAAAATTGAAGTTGTTAAAACAGATGATGAAAGATTAAGTGGCGAAGTTTTAGACGAATATGAAAATCCCATCAATGCAGAAAATTTTATTACAATTGATGAAGCAAAAGAGATTGATGAAGATTTAGAAATAGGTGATTTTGTACAATATGATTTAGAATTCGAAAATATGGGAAGAAATGCAGCAACAATTTTGCATAATAATTTTGAATACAGAATACAACGATTTATAGAAGTAAATCTATTGAGCAAATACGAAAATAAAATTGGTAAAACGATAACAGGAAATGTTACAAGAGTTGACAGAGATGAAAATACATTTGTAGAAATCGGTGAAGTTAGAGGAATGCTTACACGAAAAAGTAGAATCAAAGGTGAAAGCTTTAAAGTAGGTGATGTTTTAAAAGCCGTGGTTAGAAGCGTAACCATTGATAAACAAAATGGACTTGTTGTTGAAATTTCAAGAACATCTCCAAAATTCTTAGAAGCATTACTTGCACTTGAAGTACCTGAACTTAAAGATGAAAGAATTTTCATAGAAGCCAGTGCAAGAATTCCAGGAAGCCGTGCAAAAATTGCACTAAGTTCATCAGACCCTCAAATTGATCCAATAGGTTCTGTCGTTGGAGTTAAAGGGGTGAGAATATCTGCTGTTAGTGCTCAGTTAAGTGGAGAGAATATTGATTGTGTTGAATACTCAACGATTCCAGAAATATTTGTATCACGAGCATTAAGTCCAGCAATTATTACAAGTGTAATTATTGAAAAATCGAATAAAATCGATGAAAAAGATAAAGCGATTGTAACCATTCCTGTTGACCAAAAATCAAAAGCAATCGGAAAGTCAGGTTTAAATATCCGGCTTGCATCAATGCTTACAAAATTTGATATTGTATTAAATGAAACAGGAACAATGGAACCATCATTATCTGTTAATAATGAACAGCCAGAAAAAGTAACCAATGCAGCAAGTCTAGAGGCTTTATTTAAATAATGAACGATATTTACTTTTACGACTCTTCAAAAAAACTAAAATGTAAATTCGAGTCTTTAACTCCTAAAGAGGCAAGAATTTACGTTTGTGGACCTACGGTGTATGATGATTCACACTTAGGACATGCGAGATCAGCAATTGCATTTGATTTACTGCACAGAGTACTAAAAGCCAATGGTTACAATGTAATCATGACCAAAAACTTCACAGATATCGATGATAAAATCATCAATAAAATGAAAAGTAGTGGTCAAACACTTCAAGAAATAACAACACTTTATATCAAAAGATACAAAAATGATATGAAAGTTTTAAATGTATTACCCAATACTATTGAACCTAAAGCAACTGAGAATCTGGATATCATGCAAGAAATGATCGAAGGTTTACTTGATGACGGGACAGCCTATATTATTAAAGATGGTGTATATTTTGACACTTCAAAAGATAAAGAGTATGGAAGTTTAAGTCACCGATTTGATGATGAAAATGCCCAATCAAGAGTAGAAGTTAATAATGATAAAAAAAATCAAAAAGATTTTGCTCTTTGGAAAGCACAAAAGCCGGGAGAAGTAACATTTGAAGCCTCTTTTGGAAGTGGACGTCCAGGATGGCATATCGAGTGCAGTGCCATGATTAATAAACACTTAGCCAACAATGAAAACTCTGAGTATGCAATAGATATTCACGGTGGTGGTGCAGATTTACTCTTTCCTCACCATGAAAATGAAGCAGCACAATCTAGATGTGCAACAGGGAAAAATCTGGCAAAATATTGGATGCACAATGGTTTTGTAAACATTGATGGTGAAAAAATGAGTAAATCTTTAGGAAACAGTTTTTTCCTAAAAGACATCCTTAATTCATATCACGGCGAAGTTATTCGATTTTATATGATAACCACACAATACAGAGCAGATTTCAATTTTAATGAAGAAGATCTATTATCAAGTAAAAAAAGATTGGATAAATTTTATCGAATCAAAAAAAGAGTTTATGGTGGGGGAAAATCTGCTATAAATAAAAACTTCAAAACAAAAATACTTGAAGCACTCAATGATGACTTAAATACAGCAAAAGCATTATCTGTAGTGGATGAGTTAATTGCTACAGCAAATGACACGTTAGATAAAGAACCTAAAAATAAAGGGTTCAAAAAAGAGCTTATGGCAAACATAGAGTTTGTAAATGACACGTTAGGTATTGGTTTACAAGATGCCTATGAATATTTTCAGTTTGGAATAAGCCGCGAAGAAGTTAAGAAAATCAAAGAACTTATCGAGAACAGAAATAATGCAAGAAAAGATAAAAATTTTGAGCTTTCTGATAAATACAGAGATGAATTAACTGAATTGGGTATTAGTTTGATGGATACAGCAAACGGTACTGTTTGGGAGAAAAATTAGTTTATTCTGTTTTTCTCATTATTAATGAAGAAGTAGCTAATTATTAACATCATATCGCATCATGAACTCATTATCATTTTGAGCTACAATATGAAAACCTAAATCCTCGTAGTGTTTTTTATCTGGATTTGATTTCAAAACATTTAAGTTAATAGGTTTGCAATCTTTAATTGCATTTTTTTGAAGTTCTTTTAGTATACTTTCCCCAATTCTTTTACCTTGATACTCTGGCAATATCTGAACTTGTTCAACATACCAACTGTTTTTTTCTTGATAATATTTGAACATTCCTATTGGTTTGTTATAAATATATAAAATATTTGCTGCTTCAAAATTATTCTTGATGTGTTTTAAATTTGTATCTTCATCTATGGGTAAACCTAACTTTTGCAAATATTCATTTATAGTATTACATTGAAGTTTTTGCAAAAATTCTATATCGCAGGGGTGTGCTTGTCTCATATTTATTTTCATAATTCGTACCTGTAGTTGTCAGTAATTAATTATAGTCCTAATTAAATTAAGTCTAACCCCTGAAAAAAAATTAATTT
>Ga0105351_1001640_pt1 | contig 10142 bp, 10 predicted proteins | sample EN4Hudsemesocosm_FD_83662 | JGI IMG/M metagenome (GOLD analysis project Ga0105351, IMG submission 83662) | Methane-oxidizing microbial communities from mesocosms in the Hudson Canyon - EN4B Hudson Canyon | ecosystem: Environmental > Aquatic > Marine > Cold seeps | place: Hudson Canyon... | reverse complement strand
TGGCCGAGTTGTGGTTGTTACTGAAATTTGCGATACACAGATAAAAAGCATGCGCGAAGTAAAGGCGGGGGATATTAAAGTTTCCACTAAATGTGCATTAACCGGTGGGGCTGAATCATTGACGGGCAATCAGCAATTATTCGAGCTTATGGGCTTGGCATTAAAGGCGGCTAAGTAATGAGCGAAATTAAAAATCACGAATACACAACGCGAAAAACAAGCGTGCTGATTCCTTATGTAAATAATTCACGCACCCACTCAGATGAACAGGTGACACAGGTTGCAAGCAGTATTAGGGAGTTCGGCTTCACTAATCCGGTTTTAATTGATGAAGAAAATGGCGTAATTGCTGGTCATGGGCGCTTAATGGCGGCTAAAAAGCTAGGAATAGAAAACGTGCCTTGTATTATTTTAGCGGGGCTAAGTGAGGCACAGAAAAAAGCCTATGTGATAGCCGATAATCAGCTTGCACTTAATTCTGGCTGGGATATGGATATGCTCAAGCTTGAAATTGAAAGCTTGGAAGAAATGGATTTTGATATTGATTTGCTGGGCTTTGATGATGATTTTTTTGATGAAATTGAAGAGGAAGAAGAATATTTAAGCGATGGCGTTGCTGGAAGCATGGTTGAAAACTTTATACAGCCGCCGTTCAGCATTTTAGATACCAGAAAAGCCGATTGGCTGGAGCGAAAACGCGGATGGCATGAGCGCATAAAAGACAAAGGTGAAAGCAGGCAGGGAACACTCGGCGATGTTGATTCTGTTCTTGGTGGTATTAATTCTGGTGTCAGTATTTTAGACCCTGCAATGGCTGAAATCATAGTTACTTGGTTCGGAACTCGCGGCGGTGTTGCTTTTGACCCGTTTTCTGGTGACTCGGTGTTTGGATATGTTGCTGGTTCTCTGGGTATGCAGTTCAAAGGAATTGAGCTTAGGAAAGAACAGGCCGATTTAAACCAAGAGCGGGTTGACGATGCCGGTTTACCTTGTAAATATTTTTGTGATAGCGGCGAAAATATGGATGCGTATATTGAAAATGAAAGTGTTGATTTAGTGTTCACTTGTCCACCTTATGCGGATTTAGAGGTTTATAGCTCAGACGAGCGCGATTTATCGACAATGAGCCATGATAATTTTTTTATTGTTTATAAAAAGATTCTTCAAGGTACGTTTAGCAAACTAAAAAACAACCGTTTCGCCGTGGTGGTGATGGGTGAAGTGCGCAATAAAGCAGGGGAGTATATCGGCACAATTCCGAACACTATAAAAATCATGGAAGAGGCGGGATATATTTATTACAACGAAATAATCATTATTAACTCAGCAGGGACATTGCCATTAAGAGCAGGAAAATCTATGCGTGCAAGTAGAAAAGTTGGAAAAATGCACCAAAATATCCTCGTATTTTTAAAGGGTGATGCAAAGCAGGCGGTTAAATATTTAGGCGATATTAAGGTAGATGAAACGGTGGTTGATGATGAAAGCTGAAATGCACAATCACAGCGCATGGATTGATGAAACTGACCCCAAGGTGCTTCATAAATACTTTTCAAAAATGCTAAAGATCGCAGGATTTGATGTATTGAGTATGACAGAAAATCACTTTAAGCCACAAGGCTACACATCGCTTTATTTGCTGAGTGAAAGCCATTTTGCCATACACACTTTCCCAGAACATAACCGGACTTATATCGAGCTTTCTAGCTGTGTTAAACAGCCGTTCGATAAGTTTTTACGGCTTGTTTTATCGGATTAAAAATACAAATTTAAAACGGTTTATTCATGGCGCACAATAAAAAAACATGGGATGAAGCAAGGGCTTATTTCGAGCAGGGAAAGCCCTTGTCTTTTATTGCTGGAAAAACAGGGATTAGCAGTGGGGCGCTATCAAAAAAGTCTAAAAAGGAAACATGGAGCAAGGAAAAAGGGAAACAGCTTGTACTAGATGAAGTAAGGCTTACAGAAGAAAAGGAAGCAAAAAGTGAACAAGAACTAGAAATTCATAACTCAGAAGTGAACAGGCTTTTAAGACACAGAAAAAAGACTGATGCCGTGGCTAATCTAGGTCAATCACTAATAGGTAAAAAATTTAAAGAAGAAGGCACGAAACTAACAATGCTAGATATAAAAAACGGCATTGATGCAAACGATAAGGCGAGCGTAACAATTGGAGTTAATGCACGGCACGCACCCAAAACAGAAACGACTATTCACAACACCAATGCACAGCAAAATAATGTCCCCCCTAATGAAATTTTAGACGCAATAAGGAGGAAGCACCGTGCTTGATATGGATAGATTGGCAGAATGTAGAACAGATTTATTAGCGTTTACCGAAGAAATGTTTAAGGCTAGAAAAGGCGTTAGTTTTGTTTTGAATTGGCATCATGTGGAAATATGCAATGCACTGGAAAAGGTGCTTATCGGTGAGATAAAGCGGTTAATTATTAACATTCCCCCTAGATACTCCAAAACAGAGCTTGCAGTAGTTAATTTCATTGCATTTTGCATGGGTAACTTTCCCGATTGTGAGTTTATACACGCGAGCTATTCAAAGCGCCTAGCCACGAATAACACTTGGAACGCTAGAACGGTGATGATGCAAGAAATCTATGCGGAAATATTTGGTGAGCCCACTTTTATGAGTGATTCAAACGCTAAAGATGAATACAGAACAACGCAGGGAGGATGCGTTTATGCAACGGGTTCAGATGGAACGATAACGGGGTACGGTGCAGGAAAAATGCGCAATTATTTTGCGGGTGCGATTATTGTTGATGACCCTCATAAGGCGGGCGAAGCAGTAAGCGAGGTTATGCGGCAAAATGTCATTGATTGGTTTTCTACAACAATGGAAAGCCGGACTAATTCCCCCGACACGCCAATCATTGTCATTATGCAACGGTTGCACCAGGAAGATTTAAGCGGGTGGTTATTGGGTGGCGGCAATGGCGAACACTGGGATTTATTAAAAATACCTGCAATTAATGAGGATGGGAGCCCTTTGTGGGAATTTAAGCACGATATAGCGGCATTAGACAGGCTAAAAGATTCCAACCCATACGTTTTCGCGGGGCAGTATATGCAAGAGCCAGCGCCCAAGGAAGGCGGCATGATTAAGATGAAATGGTTTGCACAATCGCGATTTAAAACGCCGCCTGCAAACATTATTAGAATAGTTCAATCATGGGACACCGCGTTTAAAACAAAAGCGATTAATGACCCAAGTGTTTGTACCACATGGATTGAAACAAGCGTTGGCTATTTTTTGATTGATTGCCTTGTTTTTAGGGGTGATTACCCAACCGTGAAGCGAAACATTAAAAGCAAACATGAAGAGTTCAATCCTGATGCGGTGCTAATTGAGGATAAGGCATCAGGTCAATCATTAATACAAGAGTTAAGGCAGGAAACAAGCATTCCAATTATTGCCATTATGCCGGTGGTTGATAAAGAAACTCGTATGTATTCAGCATCAGCAACGATTGAAAGTGGGCGAATGTGGCTACCCGAATCAGCGCCATGGCTACCCGCTTATGAAAGTGAATTATTTCTGTTCCCAATGGGGAAGCATGACGACCAAGTGGACAGCACGAGTCAGTTCTTAAATTGGGTTAAACAGCCTAATGAAATATTTATTGGATAAAAAATTATGTGTCGTTTTGAAGAAACATTGAATAAATTTTTACAGGCATCAGGCGTTGATAAAATGCCAGCTTATACAACGAGCGCAACCGCAAAGATATTGAGTATTTCGCCGTCTATGGTGATTTATCTTTGTGACGAGTGGCAACCACCAGATCAGAGCAAAAAAAACCGAGGGCTGGAATGTTATAGAGCGGGAAAGCACCGCCGCATTCCACACCATGCAATCATCGAGTGGCTAGAGAATAACTTTGAATATAATTTACTTGGGGAAAACTAATGAACACTAGAAACATGGCATCTTCGGTTATACAGCGCGAAAAAGCACCAGAAGCGCAGTGGGGGGAGTGGACGACTGAAAAGGCAGTTAGTGATGGATATAGCGCGAATAGTTGGGCTTATCGTGCCATTTCATTAATCACTAAAAATATTTCTGCGATTCGCTGGCACGTTGAAACGATGGATGGCGAAAAGCAAGAAGAGCATCCAGTGACAAAGCTATTAAGAAAGCCCAATCCACAGCAAAGCGGTCAATCGTTTTTTGAACTTATTAGCGCATGGCAACAGCTTTCGGGTGAAGCTTATGTGAAAATTGTTAGTGACTCAAAAGGTGTGGCTGAGTTATGGCCTATTTCACCAGATAGAATTAAGCCAGTTCCCAGCACTAAAAACGACCTGATGATTGACGGGTATGCAATAAGAACCGAGGAAGGGAAAACCATAGTTTCCCCAGATTACACGTTAGATAATGTTTTTTCATTTATGTTTATCAATCCGGCTAATCCGATTCGAGGAATTGGGCCGTTACAAGTTGCGGCAAAAGCAGTCGATGTTGATATTGACCAGCAAAATTGGAATAAAAGCGCCATGCAGAATCGAGGGATTTTAGATGGTGTTTTTACTTTCGATAAGGATTTAGATTTTAACGCCTACGCAACAATAAAAGCCAAAATCAAAGAAATGTTTTCTGGCAGTAAAAATGCGCGGGATATTGGCGTTATTGGCTCAAATGCAAAGTACCAACGATTAAGTTTAACACCCGCTGAAATGGATTTTATCAACTCAAGAAAATTTAACCGAGAAGAGATTTTTATTATCTTTGGCGTGCCGCCGCAATTAGCCGGTGCGCAGGATTCATCGACTTATAATAATTTCACTACATCGATGCGTATTTTTTGGGAAGTGACATTGATTCCTATTCTTGATGATTTGCGCGATACCTTGAATCATTCATTAGGCGCTTATCTTGGGGAGGGCTTGCGCATTAATTACGACATTTCAAAAGTGCCAGCACTAAAGCAGGATTTAAAAGAGCGTGCTGAAATTGCCAAAATTTATGCGGGAATGGGTGTTCCAGTTGAGAAAATAAATGAAATGTTATCGCTTGGCGTACCTAAATATGATGGATGGGATAAGGCGCATAATCTTAAACAAGCAACCCAAACAGCAGAAGAAAGAACCGCAAAGGGGGCCAATGGTTTGATGCTAAAAAAGCGTGAAGAAATGGAAATAAGAGCTGAAAGTGATAAGCGCGATAAGTTGGCTAAAAAATCAGCAAAGGCAATTTTATCAGCGTTAAAAATCCAGCGATCAAGAGCGTTTAAGGCGCTTGAAGATAGTGAGGATATACGTGGCATTATTGGCAATAATAGCAGTGAACTAGAAGAGGCAATCAAGCAATCTTATGTAGATACTTCGGCGGCTTTTTCTGATAGCGTTATAGTTGATGAAAGGGCTCTAGATTCGGGTCTTGAGGTGAGAAAAATTAAGCCTGAATTGATGCAGAATATCCTTAATATTTTAGCAATTGAAGATGTTATTTTGACCGAATTATCACTAATCAATCAAGGAACTGTAAACGGTATTTTAGCCGCTGTTTTAGATGGTGAGGAAGAGGGAAAAAGCATAGCTGATATTCAGCAATCGATACTTGATGTCGGTATTTTTTCGCCTGAACGAGCGTTAAGGATTGCGCAAACTGTAGCGGGTACAGCGCAAAGCATCGGGCAAGTTGAGGGCGCTAAAAGTATCGGAGCAACGCATAAAACGTGGATTGATTCAGGCTTTGAAGTACGCGAGGAACATCAGCAGCGCAACGGTGAAAAGGTGGGTATTAATGACCGGTTTAGTGCGTTGTTTGCGGGCTATCAAGGGCCACGCTATCCACTAGATCAGCAAGCGGCTCCAGCAGATCGGATTAATTGCCGGTGTGATATGACCTTTTCTATTGAGTAGCTAATCTTTTTGATAATCCTTAGTTAGTCTATAATTAAAACTAGTGGTCTAACTAAGGAGATTGTGGAGTGATAAAGTTAAATGTGGATAAACGCTACAACGTACCACCCAAGCCACCGCCACCACCACCTGAAAATAGTATGAGGTTTAAAAGTGAATTATAAAAGTATTTATGAAGCTCGTTTTGCTGCACGTTATGGTGCTCGAACTAGTGAAAGAACAGGGCGTGCATGGAAACGGATGGCTAATATTATTTCTGCTATTGAGTTGCTGAGTGGCTCGGCTGCTTTTGGCGCATATTTATCAAAAGATTCACAGTTAGCCGCTTATGTGGCTTTGGTTTTAGCTCTATGTGTTGTTTTAAATCATACCTTACGCCCAGGTGATAAGGCTAAAGATGAAGAATTATTATCTGTACAGTTTATGAAATTAGCAGGTGATCAAGATATTAGTCTTAAGAGGTTTAATAAGCGTTTAACTGCGTTATGCGCTGTACCTGCTCATGGCTTTGAGTCTATACGACAAGCCGCTTATAACGATATTGCTATTGAATATGGGCGTAGTGATCATGTTAGTGAATTATCGGTATGGCAACGTGTTATGTCGGTGTTGGTTTAAATTAAGGAGAACGTATGAAATGGTTTATTTTATTAATGATGATGTCGGGTTCTGCGCAGGCAGGTGTTTTTAAGTGCGTGAATGCAGAAGGCAAGAAAACTTATCAATCATCGCCTTGTGAGGAAGATGAAAAGGTTGATAGCTATAAATTCAGGGAAGAAAGTGCGGCGACTAAAGAATCAAGGGCAAGAGATAAAAAAGAAGGGTATGCAGATAAGTTGAGAAAAAAATATAAAGCATATCAAGTTGGAGTAGCTAAGGCGAGGGCGCAACAGAGAGTAAATAACAATAACCTAACTGTTGGGCGTAGCGCGATGAATTCTTATGGCAATAAAATAACAGCCAAATACCTTTCAGAAATGGAGCTAATAAAACTTGAGGCTAAAGATAAAGGGATAAAGCTTTATTAAGCTATATTGCTTATTCAAACATAAATACAAATTTATCCGCATTAGTATCGAAGGCGATAAGGTACTTCAGTGCGTTAGATGTGGGGGAGGTGTTTGCTAGGTAGTAGATAAGCAAAAGCCTCTGCATAACTTAATATACAGAGGCTAATTTTAGACACTCATTGCTTAAGGTGAGTGGTTATTCATTAATTCCTATGCTTCTTGAGTTCTTTATATTTTCTCTGCGAATATACCTATCCAGCAATGGAACGGCAAACGAATACTTTCCATGCCTATTTTTAAAAATAAGACCTTGTGATATTAGTGTATTTAGCATTTGATTCACATTACTATTCCCGAACGGATTACTGAGTAGGTCTTTAGACTTCTCGGAGACCTCTTGCACTGAAAACTCATCAGTACATTCTAGTTCAGCAACTACAGCTAGTAACTCTCTTTGCCTGTCTGTTGCTTTAGCCCATCTTCCAGCAAAAAAATCAGTATCTAATTTTTGTTCAATTTCATTAACGGGGATAGTGGCATTCTCTCCATTATCAATTTTTTGTATAAATGAGTCGTACACTTCGCGGCATATAAATTGAATAAAGTATGGATAACCACCACTCATCTCTATAATTGTATTAACAGATTCATCACTTAGCTTTAACGGGCAATTCACAGCTTCTATGGGCTTTAATATAGCCTCTTTACTCTCTTTTGCTTCTAGGCTTCTTAAGAACAAGACCCTAAACATGCGCTCAGCAAATGTTCTTGATTCAACTAGCTTCGGAAATAACGTAGGAAGACCGGTAAGAACTAGCATTACAGGAATACTTTGCTTCTGAAGAGACTGAAAGGCATCTAATAAAAGAGAGAGTGGATATTGTTCTTTTTTGGCTTGATCTGACAAGTTCTGCGCTTCATCATAAGCAAAAATAATACCATTAACCTGATTGCCGGATGCTTGTGAAACTGCATGCCAAGTTGTTTCAATAACTTTTTTGATCTTATCTAGCGATAGACCAGGAGTCGAATTATATATCTCAAGTAAAGTATTAAAGTCCAAAGTCTTTTTAGTGACCTCAGTAGCGCCTGTAAACCCCATAGGTCGAGCCGCATTAATTCCGACCACTACTGAAGACGATATAATTGAGAGATCAGCACATAGGCGAGTTGCCATACTATCTTCGCTTATGCAGGCCGACTCCGATAAATCAGTGCCGATCCAAAGCCATTTTTTCTCGATAGCAATTGGCTTTAAAGAGTCCAACAATACTGTTTTACCAACACCTCTAAGGCCAGTTATTATAACGTTCTCTAGTATTACCTTCTGTTCTAACAGTCTAAGGAACTCTTGCTTCTCGGTGCTTCTCCCAGCTAAATATGGGGGTGTGTGTCCCGCTCCGGGGCGAAATGGATTGCTAAAATTAGCCATAAACATACCTAATCTATGAATTATATGAATACGTTAATTTAGCTCGTAACCTAATTTTAGTCAATAGCATTGTTTATATTTTTATATAAAATTCTTATGACTTTAAATTCAGTGCAGTTTGATATGACTTAATTTCGCTTATACTGCTGGCGTTTATTGGATTAAACGCAGAAGAAAACAAGAAAGCCCCTTAATTGGGGCTTTTTTTTGCCTAAAGGAAAGTAACCTCCACTTTTTCATCTATTTTTCACCCCCATAAACCCCACAAACTACACAACCCATCAAATCAATTTAACCTATTGGATTTCAATCACTAATAAGCATATTTTGAACCGCATCTAAAAGATTACGGATTTTAACGATGCAAAAACAACGCGAAACCAGAGCCGCAAAAAACACCGAGCAAGAAACCAGATCAAAGGGTGAGATTCGGGCGGTTAATGAAGATGGAAGTTTTGAAGGTTACTTGACCGTATGGGGAACCGTGGATGATTACAATTCCACATTTCAACGCGGCGCATTTAAAAAAACCATTCAAGAGCGCGGCGCTAAAGTAAAAATTCTATACGACCATGAACACCTTATCGGCTCAAGCATTGAGTTAAGAGAAGATGACCACGGCGTTTACGGTTGCGGAAAGCTAAATTTATCGGTTGATAAAGCTAAAGAAGCTTATGAATTTATGAAAGATGGCACGTTAGAAGGCCTTTCTTTTGGTTTTCGCACAATTAAAGAAGGTTTTGAAGGTGGTATTCGTCAAATCAAAGAGGTTCAACTTTATGAGTTCGGCCCTGTTACTTTTCCAGCCAATGAGCAAGCATTAATCACCGGCGTTCGCTCACAAGATTTCAGTGAATCACTTGATGAAGAAACGCTAAGAAAAGAGAAGTACGCCTTACAAAATGCGTTAGATGAAACGCTTATGGATATTTGGTGGGCTGGTGATACAAACAGCGAAAATGTTATTGGCAAACTAGATGCGGCCCTAAGTGATTTTAGAGCGGCTTATTTAGATTTCGCTGGTCGTTGGGTTGCTCAGTTTTGGAACGGCGATGAAATCAGATCAACACCACTGGATAACGAGCTATCGACAGCATTTAGCGCGCATCTATCAAGCAATAAAACAACGATTGATGAATTGGCGGCAAATAGCCAGTTCACCGCATCAGAATTGCGCACATTGCAAAGCGGAAAACTAATTGAAAACCGAGGGGCTTTAGATAGCCTTTCACCAGAAATAAAAACTGCCCACCAACTCCAAAGAAACAAAGCCGTTGAATCACTTTGCCAGGAATTGCGCTCAGGTTTTAGCAACACAGAAAAAACACGCTTAACCGCATTACTCAGACCCGTTGAAGAAAGAAAACAGTCAGAGCCAGAGCAAAAAGCAAGCGGCGAAATGATTGAATTTTTTAAAAACCTTTCTAGTTCTTTAGGAGAAAAATAATGCCAGAAATTAATGAAGTATTTGAAGAAATGCGTAAAGCGCATGTGTTATTAACAGAGCATGTTGATAAACAAGTTGAAGAAGTACGCAAAAGCGGCGAAGCATCAGCGCTTACGAATGAAACAGTGGAAAAAATTAACGCTGATTTAACAGAATTACGCGGTCAATATGACGAGCTTTTAAAAGCCAGCCAACGCCCAAGCGCAAAAGGCATGGGTGGTGCTGATACCTCGCCAGAAGAAGAGTTGAGAAAATCAGCTTTTATTAAGTTCTTGCGCCACGGTGCAGGCGAACAAGGTAACGCAAGTTATACACCAGAAGAGCGCCGCGCATTATCAAGTTCATCTGATAGTGATGGTGGTTTCTTAGT
>Ga0105351_1001639_pt1 | contig 10145 bp, 6 predicted proteins | sample EN4Hudsemesocosm_FD_83662 | JGI IMG/M metagenome (GOLD analysis project Ga0105351, IMG submission 83662) | Methane-oxidizing microbial communities from mesocosms in the Hudson Canyon - EN4B Hudson Canyon | ecosystem: Environmental > Aquatic > Marine > Cold seeps | place: Hudson Canyon | collected... | reverse complement strand
TTCCCATTGTACTTCTACCTTCTTTTTTAAAAGAGTACTTTTTATATTTTACATTTAGTACTTTATCATTAAAAGCAACATCATAATTAAATGAGTTATCACCAATGGCTCCAAATGCCAACGGATATTCTTGATAATATGATTTACCAGCATCTTTAATTTTAATTTGTAAATAAGGGTCTGATGAAATCATAGTATTTACAGTTTTACCTTCACGTATGTGCATGATACCCTCAAATCCGATGTATCTTGTAACTCCTGCACCAAATAGTATTACAATAAATGAAAAGTGTAAGAGAAATTTTGATGCATTTTTCCACATTTTAAATCTAATCATTGCACCAATCATATTAATAATTGTTAATACCATAGCTGCTTCATACCACTTTGTTTTATATACAACCAATTGAGCTGTTTGAGCGCCATAATCATTTTCAATAAAAGTAGCAACTCCAGCTCCTACGCCTAAAATGACTAACAAAATAGCCATTGTCCAAAATGAAAATAAAATATTTATAATATTTTTCAAAATAAAAAATCCTTCTTTGATTATTTTTTTGTAATTTTACTAAAAATGAGTGAAGTTAGTGTGTAGTTCATAAATAAATTAATAAAAAAACATATAATCAGATGACAATTATAGCAAATTTATGGTTTGCTATACCTAAAAATCAAGCTATTATCCTGTATAATTCGCGCATGAATATAGATGAACTAAGAAAAAAGAAAACTCAGTGTTTAAACTGGAAAAATATACAACCTTGGCATGCTCAATTGTTAAAAGCAAAAGAGATTAAACTTGAAAATCTTGAGGTAACACTTGATGATTGGATAAAAATTGGAAAAAAAGAAGATCTAAGTGAAGAAGAGTATAAAATACTAACTGATACAGCTAAAATTCTTATTCCTTGGAGAAAAGGACCTTTTGATTTATTTGATTTAAAAATAGACAGTGAATGGCAAAGTTTTATTAAATATAATCTTATCAGACCACATTTTAATCTTAAGGATAAAATAGTAGCTGATGTAGGTTGTAACAATGCTTATTACATGTTTAAAATGCTTGAAGATAAACCAAAAAGACTTACAGGTTTTGATCCTGCACCTCTTCCTATGTTGCAGTTTGAATTTATCAATCATTTTATAAAAAGTGATATTGTATATGAAATGTTAGGTGTCGAACATTTAGAATTTTATGATCATAAATTTGACTTTATATTTATGTTAGGTGTTTTATACCATAGACCTGATCCAGTAGGTACATTAAAATCACTTAATAGGTCACTAAATAAAAATGGTGAAATTATTATTGATACTTTCATGATAGATGGAGAAGAAGAGATTGCACTTACTCCAAATGGAAGATATTCGAAAATTCCAAATATCTATTTTGTTCCAACTATTTCTGCTTTAACAAATTGGTTAAGCAGAGCAGGGTTTATTGATATTGAAGTTATTGCAACTACTACAACTGACTGTGAAGAACAAAGAAAAACTTCATGGTCTTTTGATCAGAGTTTAGAAGACTTTTTAGATCCAAATGATAAAACTAAAACAATAGAGGGATATCCTGCACCTAAAAGAGTTTACATGAAAGCAAAAAAGAAAAACTAAGAGTAGGTATTCTAAAATAAATCAATGGTAGAAGGTTGAACATCTTGATAATGAATCACTTCACTTCTTCCCTTGTTTTTAGCTTCATATAAAGCGATATCCGCATTTTTAATAATATCATCTATTGATTTTTCTAAAGTAGTATCAAACGTATCTACTCCAATACATATCGTCTTTTTCAGTGCTTGTCCAGAATCACTTACATTAACCTCGACATGACTAAAGTCCTCAATTATACTTTTAGATATTTTGATGACATCGTTATAACTAGATCCATTTGTTATTGCAACAACAAACTCATCCCCTGTTAATCTTGCAACTAAATCGAATTCTTTAATATTTGAGTGAATTATTTTTGCTAGTTCAACGAGAACTTTGTCTCCTACTTCATAATCAAATTCATCAATAACAGCTTTAAAATGGTCAATACCAATCATTAAGAATGAAATTTTGTTGTTTTCATTTTTGGCAAGTGCTAATTGTTTATGTAAATTTTCTATAAAATATTTTCTGTTAAATACATTTGTAACACTATCAATTGAAGATGATTCAATATAGTTCTTTTTTAAAATACCACTTTGAATTATTGGTGATATTTGAAAAAAGGAGGATTGAATGACATCATATTTAGCTTGAAGAACCTCAAAATGAGTTTTTGAAGTCGCATTAAAAGACAAAACTGCGTTTAAACTAGTATGTGTATTTATAATAAAGAAAAATGATAAGTTGTCATCAAGGAAAAATTCTTCTCCTTTTGCAAAAATAACCTCTTTTGTATTTTTCTCAATATCAAATAAGGAGAAGTTTAAATTATCAATACTATACGTAGAATTTAACCACGTAAATGTATCTTGTGCCATTTGTTTAATACTCGTGGCATATTGTAGTTGTTCATAAAGTGTATAAATATTATCAAGATCAGTAAAGTCATTTTCTTTTGATGACTTTTTGATCAGTTCAATCATATTACTTTTCATCAAAAATCCTTAAAATAAATCAACGCTACTTTCTTGTTCTTGATTAAAAACCAAAACTTGACTTCTTCCTTTGTTTCTTGCTTCATATAAAGAAATATCTGAATTTTTTAAAATTTGATCAATTGATGTAGAATCATCAGGATACATAGAGATTCCAACACATATAGTTTTCTTTAGTGTTTGTCCTGTATAACTATTTACATCCACTTCTTTATTCCCAAAGTTCTCGACCAATTTTTCTGCTACCATAATAGCACTGTTAGTATCTTGTATGTTTGCTAACACAACCAAAAATTCATCTGCATCTAATCGTATAACTATATCAGAATTTCGTATATCTTTTTGAAGTGTTCTAGCAAGTTGAATTAAGACCTTATCTCCAATTTCATAGTCAAACTCATCAATCACTGCCTTAAAATGGTCAATTCCAACCATTAAAAAAGCAACATTTTTTTGTTCCCGTCTTGCTAGTGGAAGCATTTTCTCTAAATGTTCAAGTAAATACTTTCTATTGAATAGTCCAGTCACACTGTCTTTTACAGAAGTTTCTTTTACCTTTTCTTCTAAAAATGTAGTATTAATTAATGGCGTGATTACATAAAAAATAGTATTTAAATAAATATACCGTTGAGTGATTTCTTTAAAATGTTCTTCGTTATCACAAAGAAAAGAAAACATTATTGAGGATTCATCATTTATATCAATACTAAAGTTTAATGACAACTCACTTTTTACATCATACTCTTTCCCATTATGAAAAATCAAGTCACTTCCGTCAATATTTGCAATTATTATTTTGATGTTATGTATTTTATATATACTAGATAACCATATCTTTATCTCTTCGTATACATCTTCAACAATTGATGAACGTTTTACCTTCTCATATAAATGAAAGGCTTCTTTAACGTCTTCTGATACTCTATCTTCTTTTACAAAATTTTCTAACGAATTTATTATTGACATTTTTTTCCCTAAAATAAGTCTATACTACTAACTTGATCTTCACTAAATCTAACAACTTTATCTCTTCCACTACTTTTAGCTTCATACAATGCAATATCTGCATTTTTCATTGCTCCTTCTATTGTACCAGAATCTGCTGGAAACATAGATAGCCCAATACTAATAGTTTTTTTCAACTTTGCTCCTGCGTATACATCAATTTCATTTTCTCTGACTTTTTCTCTGATTTTATTTGCTACTTTTAATGAATCTTCAGCATCACAAACTCCAACTAATAATACTATGAATTCTTCTCCTCCGTACCTTACAACGATGTCGGATTCTCTTACGTTTTCTTCTAAAATTCTAGAGAGTTCTTTTAAAACTTTATCTCCAATATCATGCCCATATTCATCATTTACGGCTTTGAAATGATCCATATCTAACATTAATACACCAATGTTGAATTTTTCCCTTTTTGCATAAGGTACTAGTTTTTTTGTATGCTCATCTAAAAATTTACGATTGTATAGACCCGTTAAACCATCTCTAAATGCCGATTCTTTAAGTGCATCCATTAAAAGTTTTACTTCAATAGATGGGGCTGCCTCATTTATATAGTTTCGAATAAACGATGTTTTATCTTTAAGTGCCTCAAGTTCTTCTTTACAATCACACACAAAATTGATTATCAGTTGAACCTTATTGCTAATTTCAACATTTGTACAGTAATAAAATTTGTTTTTATTGGTAAAATGAGGACAGCTATTATGATAATCAACTGAAACAACATCATGTTTAGTTCTTGCAGCCCGGCATAACTCAGGAGATTGTATTATTGCATCTTTACAATAAAACATTTCGCCTACACTTGCAACTATAGATTCTTTTTCTTTAATCATATCAATTTCGATAAAAGTAAAGTTTTTCAGTCCAAATTGATTGATAAATACTTCTGATAATCTTTTGTAAATTTCTTCTTTAGTTTCATCTAATTCAATTTCTTTTTTAAACTGGTATAGATTAGATAAATTTGAAATAATTTCTCTTGATTCATTAAGTGGGTTCATGTCCTCTGAGGAGGATGTATGTCCAACAAAACCTTTGAGTTTTTTATCAATATCTATAGAAGTTTCAGTGAAAAATGTCATTACATTATTGTAGTTTTGTGCAAGTTCAATATCGTTGGTTGACAATCCCTTTGTTAGATTAATTTTTTCAAAGTTTCCTGTGGTTGATTTTTTAAGACTCTCTCCTAAAACATCAAACATGTGAATGTAAGGTCTTAAAATCCTTTTTGTAAAATAAATAATAATTATTATCCCAAGAAGTAACATAATAGATATAGCATAAATAGTTTCAATGCCTAATTGTTTTAAATCACTGATATCAAGCTCTAAAGATATTGCACCCAGAGTACTTCCGTATGAAACATTGTGACAGGATAAACAGTCTATTCCTCTTTGAGCTACCGCATTATAAGGAATGGTTATTCTCATAGAGGTTTTTGTTAGTGTTTCATTGAGGTTGTATTCCATTTTACCCGTTCGCAGGACTCTTTTTTCCATAGAATCTTTTGATAATTCTTGTGTTTTTCCATTACCGTATTGATTTGATACGAGTGCACTTCTTGTTAACCAAAGTTTTTCAACATTTTTCATATTTGAAATTGAATCAATAAAAGTATCTCTTTGGCTCATATTGTTATTTATCATATGTGAAGTAAGCCCATTTTTAACCGCTTCTGAAATTGCTTCTGCTTTTTGAATGGCTGAGCTTATACTGGTACTTCTTAAGTTGTACAAACTTAATGACAGCACAAAAATAGTTAATGTAACACTCATAAACACAAATTTGAAAATTATATTATTTTTCACAGTACCGCCTCTATTTAGTTTAATACGCTTGAACTACAGGTAATTTAACCAGTTATTTAAAGAATTTCTTTCTTGCTTTAAGGATGTTTTAGAACCATGACCTGGATATATATCTATATCTTTTTGCCAACGTAAAACTTTTTTAATACTTAATGTCATATCACCAGGACTTGAATAGGGAAAATCAACTCTTCCAATTGAACCATTAAAAATGAAATCTCCACTAAACAGAGTGTTTTCAATTTCAATTGCACTGCATCCTGGTGTATGTCCTGGAAAATGATGAAATTTGATTTTAATATCTTCAAGTGTGATTTCTTGGTCTGGTTGTATTAATATATCAGCAGCACAACTTGGAGTTCCTTGTTCAAAAGGATCTTTTTCTAACATAAAGCAGTCATCTCTTGGGCAGTAAATTTTTAAGTTTAAGTCTTTTTTCAATTGTTTGTTGTCCCAAACATGATCAAAGTGTCCGTGAGTATTTAGTATTGCAATTGGATTGGTGACATTTTGTTTAACCCAAGAAGTGGCATTAACGCCAGGGTCAATTATGAAGTCTTTATTATTTATTGTAATGATATAACAATTTGTTTGGTATTCACCCATTGGTTGGATTTTAATATTCAACTTAGTCCTTATAATTCTTAAATTCTAAAGAGTATACAACACTCAAACAATTAAAAAGATAAAAAAAGCAATTATTTAAATTATATAATTAAAAATGTAAAAAAATAATATTTGTTACATTTTTAAAGGAAAGTTTAAAAAATAACTCAAAAGCCAATGTTTAGTTTTTGAGTTACATAACTATGTGTTATTTAGAATTTTGAGTTTGGAATAGGATGGTTTTCGACAACAAAATCAATATCTTTATCCCCTCTACCACTTAAATTTATTAATATTGATTTATCTTTTGGTAAAGTACGTGCTAGCTTCATTGCAAATCCAACTGCATGAGCAGATTCTAATGCTGGAATGATACCTTCAAGTTGAGAAAGTTTATAAAAAGCATCTACGGCTTCTTCATCATTACATAATCCTATTTTAGTACGTCCAATTTCTTTTAGATATGCTTGTTCAGGTCCCACTGATGGGTAATCAATTCCTGATCCAATTGAATAAACGGGTGCAGGCTCACCTTTATCATCTTTTAACATGATTGAGTTAAAGCCATGCATTACACCTTCTTCTCCATAGGTTAAACTAGCAGCGTGCTCCCCTAGCTTTTCTCCAACTCCCATAGGTTCAACACCATAAAGATTTACTTCTTCATCATCAATGAAACCTGCAAAGATACCCATGGCATTTGAACCTCCACCTACACAAGCTACTATATTATCTGGAAGTTGCCCTGTTAATTCAGCAAATTGTTCCTTGGCCTCTATTCCAATAATACTTTGAAAATCTCTTACCATCACAGGAAAAGGATGAGGACCCACAACTGAACCAATACAATAAATAGCAGTATCCGCTTGTGGAACATAACTTTCAAATGCAGAGTCAACTGCTTCTTTAAGAGTTTTTAATCCATGAGTCGCAGGAATTACTTTAGCACCTAGTATTTTCATCCTAATTACATTTGGATGTTCTTTTTTAATATCAACTTCACCCATATGTATTTCACACTCTAAGCCAAAATATGCAGCAGCGGTTGCTAATGCAACGCCATGTTGTCCAGCACCAGTCTCAGCAATTACTTTTGTTTTACCAAGATACCTAGCAAGCAGAACCTCAGCCATACAATGATTTAACTTATGTGCACCCGTATGATTTAAATCTTCTCTTTTGAGATAGATTTTTGCTCCACCACATAGTTGTGTCAAATTTTTTGCATATGAAATGGGAGTAGGTCGTCCTTGGTAATGTTTACGAATAAACTTTAACTCATCTATAAATTCTTTTGAATTTTTCAACTTTAAATACGCCTCATTAATTTCTTTAAATGGTTCTACAAGTGGAGGAGGAATAAAAGACCCTCCGAATTTTCCAAAGTATCCCTGCTCATTTGGCATTGTTTCTAGATATGGTGTTTGCATTATTATTCTCCTTTTGATGTGTATTTTATATGATATAAATAGTAAAACTTTATTTTAGTTTTAAATAATATCCATTATAAATTAAATAATCTAAAAATAAGTTTACAGTTAAGGGCATAGTTTTAACTTTATAGCACAAGATTTATGTTCATTACTTTTTGAAGTATGTCTTAGATTTTTTATTTTATTTGCAAATTATATTTGTACCACATATTTGCCACTTTTTTTTCTTATAATTTATAAGGTTTCTTCTATAAAAGGCAATGAATGAATTTTTTAGATTTTGTAAAAATTAAAATGAAATTAATACTTTTGGCATTTTTACCCATAATGGTTTTAATGTTTTTTTTATTTTCTCAAATTTTTGAAAATTATAATAAAAAAATTTATAATTCTAAAACAAAAATACTTATATCAAAAATAGACAAACTTGCTAATATCATTCATGCTTTGGAATCTGAAAGAATGGCATATATGAGAATCACAAATGGTAATTTTTTAGATAACTTAACCAATTTAATTTCTTCTCCAAATTTGTTCGATGTTTTAGTTAATACAAAAAAACAATTTACTATTTTTAATACTGCAAAAATAAATAATACACCATTGCATAAATTTACCCAAGAGATGTATCATCAAGTCGTATTATTACGTCAAAAGATTGATAATGAATTATTAAGTACTGCCATAATTGGTAATGAGTACTCAAAAATTATCCATCTGTTTCTTGAAAAGATTAATTTAATGAGTAATAATAGTTTCAATCATAAGTTAAATTTATATGTTGAATCAATAAAGTTAACAGAAAGTACATCCCACGAAGTAGCCTCACTAGATGACGTGTTTTTGTCAACACAAATAAACAGAGATTTATTTTCAAGTTATCTATTAAGATATAGCAAACATGTAAGTTTGTTGACTGGTTTTACAAATTTACTAGATCAAGAGAAAAGTAACAGTGAATATTTGAGTATTCTAAAAAAAATCGAAAAAAACAATATCAGAAAATACAGTTTATTAATATTATCAAGAGTGGATAAGTTAAATGTTCTGTCCCAAATAAAGTCAAAAATTGGTTTTGGAGGTTTGATTCAAAGTTATTACAACTATCAATTATATAAAGAACAGAAATATAAAGATAATTTTATAAAACAACACAAAGAAGTTATAGGTTTAATACATAAATATAAAAAAATAAAGCCAACTATTAGTGACGAAAAAGTATTACTTGATAATGTTGTATTACTAACAGCAAAATATAATAAAAATATTAATTTAATTTCGATTAATAATCATACAATTCAAAACATAGATAACAAAACTGCAGTTATTGCCATTGATAATTTAAGTAAAAAAGTATATGGATATGATTTTGATAAGTGGAACGACAGTTCAAGTGAATACCTTAAACTTATGAGAAAATTAGAGGAAACTACACATAGTAATCTTCTTATAAATATTAATGAAACGATTAAAAATACTAATATACATAGTAGAAATCAATTGATTCTGTTTTTGATATTAATTATGATTGTTTCGGTGTTAATTTATTTCATTAATAAAAATATTATTGACAAAATCACAAACTTTGAATTTAAATTAAATAACTTTCTTAGGTTTGTAAAAGGTGAAGATAATCACATAGAAATTACTGAAGATAAAGGTAGTGATGAGTTCTCCTTAATGTTACAGAAAATTAGTGCAGATATGAAGTATATTCAAAAGAAAATAAAAGAAGAAAAAAAGTTTATAAAAGAATCAAAAAAATATTTTGAAAACCTAAAACATGGAAACTTTAATGAAGTTTTATTGTTTGATGGTGATAACAAGAATATAAAAGAGCTTACTTTAATCGTAAATAACTTTGATACATTTTTTCAAGAAATCATTTATGAAATAAATTTTACTTTTTATGAGCTAATACGTGGAAACTTTAAACATAGAATGAAAATAAGTTGTGATGGAGACTTCTTAGTTTTAAAAGAGTCGCTAAATGACACCATTGGAAAACTTGATGACTTAACAAATAATCTTAATACAAAAGTAACAAATGCAGTAAAAGAAAATCAAAAAAAAGATCAACTTCTAGCACAACAATCTAAACTCGCCGCCATGGGTGAAATGGTAGGTTCCATTGCACATCAATGGAGACAGCCACTAAATGCAATTGGAGGTTCAATACAAATGGTTGATTTAGATTATGAAGATAATTTAATTAATGAAAAGTATATTGAAGATTTTATTCAACATAACATGAAGTTAATTAATTATATGTCAAAAACGATTGATGATTTTAGGGATTTTTTTAGAGTAGATAAAACAAAAGGTAACTTTAGTATAAAAAATGTAGTTGAATCAACAATAAGTTTAATAGATTCACAATTTAAATGCAACAATATTAATATTGATATAAAAGAAAAACATAATATTATTTTAAATGGATATAAATCAGAATTTCAACAAGTTATACTAAATATTATAAACAATGCGAAAGATGAGTTCATTGAAAAAAAACAAACCAATGGTGATATTACCATTGAAATACTCAATGATAATAATATTGTATATATAAAAATTTCAGATAATGCAGGTGGAATTTCAGAAAAAATTATTAACAGAATATTTGAACCATATTATACAACCAAAGAACAGGGAAAAGGTATTGGACTTGGCTTGTATATGTCAAAGATGATTAT
>Ga0105351_1001626_pt1 | contig 10176 bp, 7 predicted proteins | sample EN4Hudsemesocosm_FD_83662 | JGI IMG/M metagenome (GOLD analysis project Ga0105351, IMG submission 83662) | Methane-oxidizing microbial communities from mesocosms in the Hudson Canyon - EN4B Hudson Canyon | ecosystem: Environmental > Aquatic > Marine > Cold seeps | place: Hudson Canyon | collected... | reverse complement strand
TTTACCCAAGGACTCTTGAATAAAGGCATTTTGCTCTGCTGTTAGCTTTCCCATTGCAAAGTTAAGCTTTTGGGTGTGAGGAAGGGTGGCACTATGCACTTGCTGTGTGTCTTTATCCTGATAAAGGGCGGAGATGCCGCTTCCACCTCTATTAAAAACTAATAGGTAGCGGTATTGACCTTGAACCTCCTCTGTCATGCCGTGATCTAAACTCCACCTGGATGTCATCCGAGAAAGCTGATCTATAGCATTTTGCTCCCACAAGACTTCACCCAATAAGAAATCGACGACCTTCTCGCTCTCGAGTTTTTTAATTTTGGTGTAATGGCTATATAGGGGCAGCATTAATCCCGCAGCCGCCTCAACAACCTTCTCCCTTGAGACAAGGTGATCGCGCACCAGCGCCTGAATAACCTCATTCTTGACTCCAATAGGATCATGCGTTAGCTTTTCTTTTAGCTTAGTAACAAGTAATTCAAATGACATGCTTACATCGCTCTTAATTGTGTGTTTTCATTCTGATCTAAGGCTACCTTCTCAATGGTGAGTTCCAGATCGTGATCGGCAAATAAACGTATAATTTCGTCTTCTGTCTTATTGATGCCTTCTGCTATTTTTGTGATGGTGTTTGCCTCAACCACCTTATTCATTTCAGCTGAAACGACCAGATCTAAAAAGCTGTTTATTGCTCTTTCGGAATTCGATGGGCTGACATTATAATGGCCAGATGATACCTCATCCTGCATTAACTTATAATTATTTAGGGTCTGCTTGCGCTGTTTATTTATTTTACCTAAATAGCTTTTCGCTATCACGCTTAAGGCTTTTGAAGGATCGGCATTACGAAAGGAACGACACTGCTCATTACTTAACGTAACACTGCTTAACGCGTTGTCGTTATCAACGTTTTCAGTATAGGTAATTTCAAGGGTCGCCCTATCTTGAGGATCGGCATCGTTCACAATGCTGACGATCGTAACCTTCCCTTGAAGGCATTTTGACACATAACCACCGACACAATGGTGTAGTTCACGTCCTTCACGCTGCAGAGCGACATCGGTTAAGATGGGGGTCATCGTATAGCCGCCCAGTGAGACAGGATCTTCCATGACAGCAGACCATGACACGCTCTCAGGATCGTCAACACTCAATAAAGCCGACATGTCACTGGCAAGATTGAGTGACTCATGAAGTCGCGCTGATTGTGTCACTGCTGCTTTTAAATCTAAGGGATCTCTTGATTTTATTAACGCGTCTTTCAATATTTTCTGCGCGCCACTCGATCCTGCGCTGAAGCCTTTTGCCATTCGGTTAAGGATATCCTCCCCGTCGGCCAGATGCATTCTAAGCGTGTCTTTATCTTTACTGCGGGGTAAGCCTGCTTTAATTAAGTTATCCATATAGCCAGCCAAGCTGCCTGCTTTAGAGATCTGCCTCCAGAAAGGTTTTGTTATCTCAACATTGTTCAAGCTAAGATCGTCAGATCCTTCGTCTTTCCAGTTAGCGGGTGACTTTATTTTTTTAATTGGCTGAGCGGTTTGCGTTGTCTTTTGTGTGATAAAGGGCGCCAAGCTTTGGAATGCTTTCCAGTTGGCTCTATTCGTAGGTAAGATTTCTTTACTGGCATAGCGAAAGAAGTCCATATAACTATCCAAATCAATATACCCGCCTGAACGCTGTTGGCTCACTCCTTTTAAGTGCTGAGCCAGCTTCTGTCGCTTAGACGTTGTTCCGACACATTGTTTTCAACACCTAACAAGGGCAATAACTGCTTAACATCAATATTGCTGCCATCACGATCAATCAGGCTTGAAACTTGGTAGCGTTGTTTCTCACCATCTCGGTCAAGCGCATCGACATCACTGTTTTTAAATAAGTGTTGTCCAACACGATCGGATAAAAGGCGGTACGTTAAAAAGAAATCAATCCTATTTTGACGCTTTTCGGGTGATAAATCAGGCTCTGTTAGAAATTGATATAACTTAACGGTATCTTCAACTTTAACGCTGTTAATCACTTTTAACGCATCCTGATCAAGGTAAGCACTTCTAAATACTTTATGGCCGTAAGCAAAATCTTTAGACTCCCACGCCCCTTTCATCGCTACCGCTTTATTGGCGATCGCCGCCCTCTCGTGTATATCAATATTAAATTCGGCGCTACCGTTCCGATTAATATATTTCACCGCACGCTCAATCACATCATACGTTTCCAGCTCAGAGTGACGGTAACGCTTTTTAAACTGGAGGTTTGCACGATAGCCTGACAAAGACAGCGTTGTGTCACTATGATCCTGCCAACGCGGCCACGTTGCATTAGTAATGGCGTTTTGCATAACGTCATTCTGCTCATCAGACAGTGAGCCTCGTGTTAATTTCAAATTATTTATCGGTGGAATAGAAAACTCTGACACTGCCCCCGTGTCTTTATCTTGAGCAAGCACTTTAACACCTTCACCTGCTTTTTCCGCTTTACGATTAACCATCCCTGTGACTATATAGCGATATTGACCCCTTACCTCCTCACTGATCCCTTGATTGAACGCATGATGCATCTGTGAATCGGAGATGGAATCGGTCATCGACCATAAGACATTGTCGGTTAAATAGGTCGCCACCTGCCCAGGCTCGATACCCTTGGTTTTTGTGTAATAGACGTACAAGGGAAAAAACATCGCCGCAGCAGACGCGATCACATCATCACGAGACGCTATCTGCTCTCGGCAGATAGCCTGGATCTTCTCATTTTTAAAGCCAACCTTATCGGCTTTAATCGATTCCTTTATTTTAGCAACAAGCAGCTCTAACGACATAACATCACCTTTAAATACATGATTACAATTGTATTTTATTTTACTCAAGTTAAATGTGATTTAACTCACGGACTTAATAGCAATATTATATATCAACTAAAGTTGTGAGAACATATGGCTTAAACCGCTCCACAGCTTGATTTAAAGCCAAAAAGGTTTGACAACCTAAACCCTTTAACGTATCATGCTTTCTGTATTATGTATTCATGACGAAAAAACACGTAAATTGATAGGGGATCCTATGAACAAAGCAGATATAATTACCGCTATTGCTGGTGAGATGGGGGTGACCAAAGTAGCCGCTCAAAAAGTGGTTGAAATCGTCCTGGAACAAATGTCTTCCGCTTTAGTGGCTGGTGATCGCGTTAGTCTAATGGGATTTGGCTCTTTAAAACCAGTGAACCGTGTTGCACGTACGTATACAGATGTACAATCAGGCAAAAAAGAACAGGCAGACGCGTATAAAACCATTACGTTTAATCCCAGTACTGAGTTAAAAGCCCTTATCAACAAATAAGTCTTACTCAGTGCGATCTAAAAAGCCCACTACGCTTACCAAGCATAGTGGGCTTTTTTATACCTGCTTTCAGGCGCTAAAATAGCGGGCTTAATATTTTAGCTTCCTATAGTTTTAATGTTTGCTTAACCGGTAACCGTACACGTTTTGTTATGGTACGAAAGCTGGCTTTTAATGCTTTTTTAGCTGACTCAGCCATTAGGTAGTTACCCCAACCGACAGCTTTGTATTCTATGCTCGCTTGTTTAAGTGCAGACATCTTATTCTCCTTAGTAAACTTAATCTTTAATAGTGGGCTTATTATACCATGATAACTTCAATTTGACAATTATTTATTTATGTTGTATTGTTTAAGTCAACTTGAAAAGCGTTGGCCACTGCGGTATTGTTTTGTTAACTTTATTTTATACTGATGACTATCTTGGAAATGTTAACTACTTAACGCCTTTTATCTATTTTAAATACGGAGCAATTCATGACTATCGAAATCCTTACAAGAGCCCTTGATGGTGCCGCCCGAGGTCATTTAATAGGATCTTCTGCCAGAGCAAACCGTCAAGCAGCCCTTAATGCTTCCGCCTCTAACGGATTTCAAGCGCAAGCAGTAGCTTATCTATCTCTGCTGATGGAGCTTGAAACAGATTATGAGGAGTTGATACAAAAATACAATGACAATATTGATTCTACGGAGCGACTTAAGGACAGGCTCCTGGGAACCCACAAACAAATTAGAACATTAAATGCTGAAAAATTAGGCTTATGGGAAGACAGGCAGCGCGCTTATGCCTTTATTGAAGAAATGGCAGGTGTCATCCGTGAAATGGATGATATTCACCCCATATTAGAAAATACCAATGCCGTATTATCGAAAGTGCAACAAGGATCGAAAGATGCGATGGATAAAGCGATCGATTTATTTAAGGCTGAAAGCGATGCTCAGTTTAGTTTGGCACACAGTTTTCCTGATTTACAGGATATGAGCGATCTTCGTGTGGAGAGGGGGCGAGCCTATAATAAGGCTGTACAAAATGGCGAGACCAAAGTAGTGGATGCGGATACCTATGGAAAACCCCCGCTTTAATGGAGTGAGGAATATTTAATCTCCCTACTTAAACGAAATCAAGCCACTCGACAAAGGTGTTGAAATAATCCCGTAATCGATGCTATATGTTCAGAATAGCATCGATTACGGGATTTCTTAGTGTGAAGGAAAAACAAACCCCAGTATCACGTTGTCCGTTGATGTCTGGGGTTTGTTGTAAATTAGCCCACTAAAAGATCAATACCTTTGTCGAGTGGCTTGAAACGAAATCCAATTTTATATTACAGTTAAGCTTAGTTTTTAGGGTGTAAAAAACTTACTGCACCCTAAAAAGATAAGTATCATTATTTGCCTTGATCACTTGGTGGATCATTCTTTGTGCCAGCCTCACTGCCCCCTTTACTATCAGGAGTATCGGCTTTTTCAGCATTGCCCTCACCGCCGCCACCGCCAGCTGCTTCTCGCTCTTGAGTTATTAGTGCGGCTTGAGCCAAGACAGCATCTTGATTTGCCTTACTGTTAGGGTCGTTGTCTTTACCTCCACCACCACCCATAGCAGATTGCGCTGCACCACTACCTGAGCCGATAACGGCACCAAATGCTTGTTTGGATTGTTGTTCTGCGCCCATATCACCAAGCGGCGCATCACCACCACCAATCCAACGTAATACACGATCAGGAATGATGTGAATTAGACCATAAATCGTATTCATTGTGGTGAGCGTGATAATTACGTAAATAGCAACTTGAGCGATATATCCTAATATAAGATAGAGCAGACCTACCTTATAGCTCGGATCGGCAAACGAAGATGTTTCATAGACGTTTGCATAGGTACCATTAATATAGGCAAACACAGCAAAACTAATCGCAGCCGCAAAAAACAGACCGAACAGCATGAGCGTAGGTCTTAAAAAGACACTTAAGACTAAGAGCCAGCCTTGTTTTGCTTTTTCACTGGTAAACCCTTCCCCGTCAGGCGATAAGAAGGAGATAGCCCAAATAGGCGCAATAATCATCGCCTCTGCCACCGTTACCAGCCATGACACGATACCACCGATCCAAATCACATACGGCACCATAGGGATATAAAAGGCCAAGGTCGCACCAAAAAATACCAGCGCGACAAACACAATCGTAATCATAGGGAGTAGGGCCATCAACGCACCACCACCACCGACGGCACCTGTTAAAACGTTGTCTGCTGCAAATCCTGTAAGAATTGATCCCATCAGTACAAGATCCCCAGTATTCATGAGTAGTCTACCAAATGAAACAGCTAAGCCGATAGGTGCTTGCGCATTATCAAGGAAAGAGCTCGACTCTAAAGCACTTGATTCATCAAAGATACCCTTCATCCCCATCCCAAGCATAGTCATTGGCTCACGAAGTATACTATCAATACAGTCTCGCCCTTTCTTACACTTAATTTCTATAAGAGGCTGATCCAGCTTAACGTTAACCCCTCTGACATCACCCCACTCATCTGAAAAGAGGTATGCCTGTTTCATTTTAGCGTCAACATGGGGCGCTATACCAGCCATCTTCTTATTGTCCAGCTTGTCATAGCTAATGCCTGTTACACTTTTATTCGCAATTATTGATTTGCGATCATTTATTTTTGTCATTTCAAAATAAATAGACCCGCCGCTTATCCATCCCTTATTCACCTCTCCTGTAATAAACTCACTCCAGTTGAATAAGTTGCTTCCCATTCCTGTTTTGAGTTTATCTAATTCATCTTGTATTTTCGTATCAAATTCATTCACCGCAGCAGAAAACTCAGTAATATATCCAGCGGGCGTTGCCCTTTTGTCAAAATGTATATCCTCTGCTAATCCTCTCATATCCCTCATTAGCCTCTTAAAGAAAACCAGATATTTCTGTTCATAATCTATTTGAAATTGAGATATATTATCGGTAATGTCTGGAGTCAATGAGTTTGTTATCACATAGGAACCACAGGCATCAAAACCGTATTTACTCGCGCCGCCTCCCAGTAAATCTGGTTCTGTTTGGTTTGAATTAATTTCACTTGTTTGATAGTCACCAAATTGATATTTAATCATATTATCAGGTTTGTCATACATACTTCCTGTACCCACCCTGAATTTAACAAAACCCTCCCCGGAAATTAAGCGATCAAGAGCATCTTCTTCCGCCTTAACGGCATCGGAGGCTTCTTGTGCAACTTTTAAGCAATAGTAACTTTTGAATAGCTCGTGGGCAACAGGAAGAATAGACGGCGCATTAGGGATAGCATCTAAAAAAACAGTAGATGGATTAGACGTGACCACTGCGGCCATTTTGGAATAAATATTATCGGCAAGCCCCACCCCTTGTAAGGTGAACCACATCACCAAAACTTGGATTAAGCTGTACCCTGAGCTTAACGGCAATAATACCGCAAAGCCAATACCGACGCGCATCGGCACCCAAAGTGTTGACCACTGCTTACCCATCACCTCCCCTTCATGAGCTGTTTTCGCCACGGCAGAAAGAGAATGGAGCAACACGTAAACACTCCCTAAAAACAAGATAGCAGAGTTAAATAAGATAAACCCCTGCGAAATAGCGTCCGCATACATCGAATTCGTCTTAACATCCAGCATCACATTCAGTAAAGGACCGAAGATGTAATACAAGATCTGTAAGGACATATCCTCCATCCCTGCAGGTATCGCAAAATTATCAAACATAATTTATTTCCATTTTTAGCATCATTAGTGTTTAGCCAGCTACCATTTTCAGTAAGTTTTTGACCATATTTCTCACGCGTTCAATGACTTCATCCATTTTTTTAGATTCTTCACCATCACTCATTTGCATCGTCTTGCTTCGTTTAACTACTTCTTCATTAATTGCTTTAAGCCCTGCCTCAAACTTTACGCCATGCTTATCCGCTGAGGCAGCATAAGTATTGGCTTTATCAGCATAAGCCTCGTACAGCTTCGCTGACGTTTTAAAGTTTGATGTTTCACTTTCTGCTGGCCCATCCTGTTTAAGTTTACGATTGTAGTCGTCCACTTTACTCTCCGGGATGTGTTTTAGTTCAGCGGCCAATATTTCTTGAGGTGACTTATTTTTATATCTGTCATTTTTGCTTTTCTTCTCATCAACAAAGGTTTGTAATTTTTCATTAAGTGGCGCTAATTTATTATCATCGGCCATGGCTGCTTCCGCTTGGCGTCTAAAGGTCGCATTCTCTACCTCTTTGGCTATTACTTGTTCGTAACTTAAATCAGCGTAAGCGGCATTATGTTCTTGTACTCTCACCACTTCTAAGGCTAAGTTTTGGTAGTTTAAAGGCTTGTCATGAGCCTCTTGAACCTGCGCTTTCACCTCTGCCATAGAGACATCAGGTTCTTTCATCATTGCTTGTAAGGTAGCGTTTAACTCTGCATTGGATTCGGCGTTGGCAAGCATATCTTCAAATGATGTACCGTCTTTAGAGGAGGCTACCATCTCATCAATCTTCTTAGCTGCCTCATGAGCGGGAGGCCGCTCTGTCAGCATGCTGTAGTTGTGATCTAATATGTCTTGAGCTGCTGACTTAACCGCATTAAAATCATTTTCAGGGATCTTCTCTCTGTATTTCAAAACCAGATCAACTAAACTGCCTTTATTGCCAGAAGGTCCTTTATGGTTAAAGATAAAGGATGACAAAGCGGCGGCAGGATTGCTGATGCTGTTTCGTCTTTGCTTTTCAGGATCGTCAAGATCGTTTAATTCATCCTCAGCGTCGCCCATGTCATTCGCTGCATTGGCTGATTGTGGATCGGCCTTTGATTGTTTCTCAATGGCCTTTTGTGCGTCTGCGATGATGGCGTTTTCAGCGTCTATCTCAGGCGACGGTGCTGGATCCTTACCGTGTTCGGCTTTATATGCTTTCCGCCCATCAAGAATGCCTTGCGCCTCTACGATGGTGGCTTCCTCTCGTTCTGAAAGGATATTTTTAGAAGGTTCACCGTCAGAATTTACGCCGGACGATACTGCATCCGCATCACGTACCGCCTGCGCTTCTTCTTGTTTGAGGGCGTCCCGATCTTGCTGCAGGCGAGCCGCTTCTGATTCCATTTCTGCTTCTGCTGCACTTATTTGTTCAGACATATTAGGCTCCAAGGGTGTGGCTTTGTGTTTGAGGTTCAGGTTGAGCCGCTTTAATTTCAGCTTGTTCCTGACGTGTTTTTAATTTAAGTTGCGCGCTATCAAGGCTTTCTAAGGCAGATTTCATCTTATCTATCGCACTTGAACCTGGATAAACTTGTCGTGTATGATCAATCAGCTTTTCCAACTCAAGAATATGACCATCAATCTCATGTAGCGCTGAGGCTCTTTTACTCATTGCCTCACTATCATGCTCTTTGATGGTCAGTAATGTTTCTTTAGTATCATTAATAGCGCCAGACAAGAGAGAGAGGCGACTTTTAAATGAGCGCACCTCATCCATGTCTTTACCAATGAGCGATCCTGCCGTCTTAGTTCGTTCATCAACGGATCGTGCTGCTTGCTTCGGCTTCTTCATGAAGTCATTGTCACTAATACCGTCCAGTGAAGATGACGCGCTATCCAAGCCTCCCTCTATCTCATCTGTACGGTTATGTGCATGGTGATCAGGGAGCACCCTGCTTTTACCAGCAGCAATACGCTCAACTTCTTCTTCCGCATCCCGAAGTTTACGCTGTCGACTCTCATTAATAGCGTCTGAGATACCCTTTTCTTCCGCCTCTTCCAGCGGCTCCATGTCGCCAACATGGAAATTACCATCACTGGTCAATTCAGCAAGAGGTGACCGTTCTACTACGGGCGATACAGCCTCGACAATAGGTGGTTGTGGTGCAGGTGCCGCCGCTGTAGCTGGCGACACCTTGTTAACGCGATTACTAAACTCTTCACCGCCTGAATTCTTATACGCAAATTCATCATCCGCATAAGGATCGTCCAGCGCCTCATGTTCTTTCTTTGCTGCTCTTAAAAAACTCATATTCTGTAACCTATATATAATATAATGTACTTAATTGTCTCATAACCACATCTTTAAACGTTTATATGAGTCACAAAAATACTATTTTTTAATAAACGGCATATCTTTATCTAAATCTTCTTTAGACACAGGGTTCACCATGGTACCTAACTGAACCGCTAATAAGACCTTCACATCTTCCATTGTGCGTAACTGTTCGTATTGAAGCTTAAGATTTAAAGCGCTCAACATTAATTTTTCCTGGTCTAACTCAACAGCGGTTTTGCCCGATAAAGAGGTGTACCATTCAGATGAAGCATAACGACGATCGACTTCAAACTTAAGTTTATCAGCCGAGCTAATTAAACCGTTGACCGCTGAAGACTCCAGCGTTTCAACCGCTAATGAATCAGAGCCTTTAATCTGCTCTTTCCACGCTTCTAAACTGTACGTAGGCTCACGCTCACTTAAAATTTCATTTAAGGCATTAGCACTAAAGCTGGTACGCGTTTGACGCGCTAAGAATTGTGACTGATATTTGGCAAAGCGAGGTGACTCACTCACGTCTTTATCCAGTGCCTTATCAGGTACAGGGTTAATCGCATTTGAGATAACAAGCTGACTCGCTTCCATATCTTCTTCATCAAACGTTAAGCGCTCTTTAATATCTTCTGTTGCTGATGAAGATACCTCTTCTTTTACCGCCAGCACATTGCCTGATTCACTACGGACAACTTCCATTTCTGTTGTGACTTTCTTAATGCCGCCCATCAAGGTGCTGGCATTGATGTCTGCATTGGCTTTTTCACTTACACTGCCACAGCGCTCAGCTGCAACGCCTG
>Ga0105351_1001623_pt1 | contig 10181 bp, 11 predicted proteins | sample EN4Hudsemesocosm_FD_83662 | JGI IMG/M metagenome (GOLD analysis project Ga0105351, IMG submission 83662) | Methane-oxidizing microbial communities from mesocosms in the Hudson Canyon - EN4B Hudson Canyon | ecosystem: Environmental > Aquatic > Marine > Cold seeps | place: Hudson Canyon... | reverse complement strand
TCAAATTTCAGATTTAATTAAACACCAAGTGGCCAACCATAACCAATTTGACGGAGAAATAGAGTTTGTAAATAACACTAGCAATTTAATGGTTGACTTTGATAACCACTTTATTGATCGAGCTTTAAATAATTTCATAAATAACGCGATTAAATATGGTGGAGGTAAAGTGAGAATTACCTTAGCTGAACATCAAAATGATCAAGGCCAAAATGAATGCATTATCAGTATAGAAGACAATGGTGATGGAGTTTCAGATGAATTCAAAAAGAAGATTTTTGATGCTTTTTCTCGTGGTGATCAATCTCGAAATCGCGAAACAGGTGGTTTTGGTTTAGGCTTGGCTATTGTCGCCAGAATTATGGAGTGGCATCATGGTACTGCAAAAGTAAGTGATAGTTCATTAGGTGGGGCTACATTCACCCTTATTTGGCCAATTAAACAGCCTTCGATTCATTAAAAATGTAAACTTGCTTGAGCTGCTTATTTTCATATTCTGTTATTAATTTGTATTTAATGACAGAATAAATTCATCTTTTATTTTTATTTGCCGATATAACTTAGAGTTGCACTAAATGAGCATTAAACTTTGCAAATGGAAATCGAAAATAACATTCTGGTTAATGAGTTACAGCTTGGTGTAAAGCTAGGCGAGTGTGTTCAGAGTGAACGTCGATCAGATTTTTCATTAATGTTGGCAATGTTAACTGATGACGTAAAAGAGCACAGCCAATTCAAACTTCCTGTGGTTGAAGAAAGCTCCCACTTAGCTGATGACTTACATTTTAGGAACAAATTTAACTTACCTAAAAAAATCGAATTGGCCATTAAACATCTATCAGAGTTGAATAATTTCAGTCAAGCGAAACACCTTAGCGATGGAAACATTGTCAGCATCCATCTTGCAAACGTTTTACAACCCAAGCCTTTATCTTTACATAATGACAAAAATCATATACCGAGTAATATTTTAACTAACTGTACATTGCATTGCCAAAATAGATATCAAAATGTCGGTAGAAAATCTACACAACGATTAAATTTTAATGTCAACAATTGGTTAGATGGTATTAAAACATCAATAGTTAGCGCACCTCTAACAGCTTAATAATCAAAACCATTATAGCCCACAACAATTCTTAAACTTCTTTTTGTTTTTAATATTCTGGTTCTTTTGGCAAGGACATCGATCATTTCTTTTAATCGTATTTACTTGATCATGTCTTGTGATATCTCCATCAAGATAAAACCATTGCTCTTCACTTGGTTGAGCATTATTAGCTTCTTTAATAAAACGTGATTTTTCACTAAGTTGATAAACCTTGTTATCCGTTAAATAAAAAGCATCAAATTCAACTGTTGGTAAGGAAGTTCTAATTTCTTGTTCTGTATTATGCCATTTAGAGCATTGACGAATATTAAGTTTTATCCATTGGCAAGAATTTGCAGCACTTTCGATTTCAATAATAGATTGGTTTACTCGGGTTGCTTTAGCATAAGTATCAAGAATGTATTGGGTATTCTTCATTGCGTAAGCACTATATCGAGATCGCATTAATTGTTGTGGTGACTTTGCTAGTTGTTTACCATCGATAATGCATAGACAACAATCTTCGTAAAGTGTATTTGAACCGCACGGACATAGCATAATATTTAAGCTGTAATTTAACTCACTAAAAAAGAATTATTCTAGCATACAGCAATACTCTTAGTGCATGGTTATTGATTTTTGCAACATAATGCATTGGGTTTTACCCTTTTCAGCACTGTGAGTCAATTGTGATATATCATCTTGCTTTAAAGTTGTATCAGATAATATTACTGCAGAACAATTACCTTTACTCAATGCTTTATTTATACCTATTAAGTTTAGAGATTTTGTATTTATATTAACTCTCAATATTTTTGAAGTATCGATATCATGGCTGCGTGTTAATTTTTCTAATGGCTCATCTTCTGGGTTTATCACTAAAATCCATTTTTTTTCATTTTTATGTTGTTGGCAAATCTTACTATACAGTTGAGACAGTTGAGTGTTGTTATCAACACTTTGAATATCAAGCCAAGAATCCAAGTGAACATTTTCAATTGTTGGTGTTGTTAAGTTGCTGTTATTCATTGCTTTTACTGTAATCATGACAAAGTACCTTTATGTAGTTATAGGTGTACTGTATGGATGTACAGTACATGGGATTATTTAAACAATCAACAATTATTTTTAAATTATTGGCTAATTTTATAAAAATAGGTATATTCTAGATTCTGAAATAAAATTTAATGAATGGAAATAAGCATGGAACAGCTATATAAACGAGTAATGGACAGAAAAAAAATACAAAATTCATTAAATGAACTAGAAGATGCTGCTCTTAATGATAATCATGCTAATGAATCATTATTACGTTTAAGTCGTGCACTTAAAGATATTAATGAAGAAGTTAATTTGATGAAAAGTATTATTCAAAATGATGAATGATTTTTAAACTACCACAATGTTTATGGTAAAAAGTATCATTGTTCCAACCTTTGTTTTCTCTTAAAATTTTGTTCAGAACTAAGTCCTTCACGTACAACTGCTCCTCTCAAAATAAAACTCTAATCAACAGTTGTATGATGATATTTACTTTCACCTTCTTGTGCTTGTAATTATGTTTTGATGATATAGAAGTTCTAAGGCAATTAAGATATAAAAAAGTTAGTCTAAATATTTTATTGGAAACGTATGAAATGGTACTAAAGTAAAGTTCATAAGGGGGCACAGCTTAACTTGTCAGCCATTAACCCTTATGAATTACTGATAGAATCTGTATTTCTTGTAAACACCTTTATTACTGGTATTTCTAAAGGCGACAAAGCTTATCCATTTTCGTTTTTTCTTAAAAATGAATTTTAATCTCTTTATTTATTTTTTGTAAAAGCAGGATTGTTGGTGTTAAAGATAATTTTGAGCAAACCTTTCTTTTAATCTGAACCACCAAGTTTTTTGGCTTTCATTTATATCGTAATTGTCTGAAAGTACAGTTAAGCGTAGAGAGTATGTGCCACCATGTCCCCAAGGCCACCAAATAGCCATTATTGCAGGTTTTTCATCTTCAGCGGGGCTGGTAAAAAGGCGTTGCTCTTTTACCATTTCTGCTAAAGAACCTAACTGTTTCTTAAGAACAGGGGGCGATTTTTTTATACTTTTTTTATCCCATTCATGGGCAAATAGTTGCTCAATCTTTGGGAGAGCCAAATCTTTTTTATCTCGAGAAAATTCAGTTAGTAATGACAGACGTTTATCGTCCCATTGCCAAATAAATACATCATCAAATTCTTGAATTATATCTTCAAATACACACTCTAAATTTTCTTGAGTAACGTTCAAAAGTTTATTCCTTTTCTTCTTTTGAAATTTTATCTTCTACTCTAATATTTGCGGTAAGTATTTTTATCTCTTTTGTTGTTTTACCATTTCGTTGTCCAAAAGTTTCAATTTTCTTTAATGTTTCATCCAACCCAGAGGTTACTTCGCCAAAAACTGTATGACGGTTATTTAAAAATGGTGTCGCTTTAAAGGTAATGAAAAATTGGCTACCATCAGTATTAGGGCCAGCATTAGCCATACTTAATATACCTGCTTTGCTGTGGCCAACTTCATCGTTAAATTCCCCTTGATATTTATAACCTGGATTACCTGTTCCATTTCCAATTGGATCGCCTCCTTGAGCCATAAAACCGGGTATTACTCGATGAAAAATCAAATTATCGTAAAAACCTAGTTTTGTTAAATATATTGTACTGGTTACATGCATAGGCGCAACATCGTGAAATAACTCAATTGTTAAATCACCGTGGTTGGTATGAAGGTCCCAAAAGTAGGTTTTATCTTCGCTAAATACTAGCAGTTGAGGTTGTGATAATTGAGTTTTCCATTGTGCATCGGTTTTATCTATCTTCTGCTCTGAAATAAAGTTATCCACTTGTTTAATGGCTTTGTCTGGGCCGAAACAAGCGGTTAAAGAAAGTGCAAGTAAACAAACGCTGGCTTTCGGGATAATTTTGAACATAGTTTTTCCTTTTTATTATTTTATTGTTGTTTTTTTAGAAAGTCCAAGCAATGAAACGACTAATTTTATTTCCTTGTGCCATTTTAATGACTTGAATTTTAGACGCTTTAGCTTTTTTTAAGGCTATCTTTATCGGTCTAATATTTTCCTTTTTTGAAACTAAGGTAGTAAACCATAATACTTGTTGTTGATAATCGATACTTTCTTTAATCATTCTTTGAATGAATGTCAGTTCACCGCCATCACACCAAAGTTCAGCTTTTTGTCCGCCAAAGTTCAATTTGGTACTGACTACTGAAGCACCTTTGTTGAGGTTTCTCCATTTATCTTTAGTACCTTCTTGAGCATCAGTTAATGATTTATGAAAGGGCGGGTTGCATAAAGTTAAATGAAAAAACTCACCTTCCTTGATTATACCTTTAAATATTTTTTTAGAGTCTTGTTGATGTCGACATTCAATTGCATTAGCTAACCCTTCGTTATTATTGATAATGTGTGATGCTGAAGTTATTGATACTGGATCTATGTCAGATGCTACAAAATTCCAATTATATTCTCGTTGGCCTAATATGGGATAAATGCAACTTGCGCCAGTACCAATATCTAACACAGAGGTTTTCTTGTTTGGTTGGCTTTTACTTAGTGGGTACTTATTAATATCGTTGTTATTAATACTTACTTTTAATAACTGTGCCAAATGATGAATATAGTCAACCCGCCCTGGAATAGGTGGGCATAAATATCCCTCTGGAAAGTCCCAATTTGGAATTTGATAATAGGTTGCTAATAATGCAGCATTAAGCGCTTTAACTGCACAAGCATCACTAAAATCAATAGTTGGTTTATTATTGTATTTATTCTTGATAATAAAACGATGTAGTTTAGGATGTACTTTCGAAATTGTTCGAAAGTCATAACCGTTTTTATGTTTATTTTTGTCGTGAAGCGTTAATTCATTAGCCATTTAGTTTTTAGTGCCAATTTTGAATAAACCATTTGCATTAAATTGCACTGCTTCTTTACGTTTTTTACCCACTAAAATAGGGCCGTCATCAATGAATAAAAAATTCTTCCAACAACGCTTAAAAACAAGCCAAGTTGTTTCAATAACATTGTTTCGTGTACTACAAAAATAAACGACGGTATTATTATCCCAGTTTAAATGTTGTGTTATTAATAGCGGCAAATCAATATCATCACTGTCCCAAGTCGGTTCCCATTTACCTTGATCGCTCCATGAGTTTTTATCAAACGGCCAGTCCCCTTTTTTGAAAAAGTCAGGATGATCTACTTGCTTGCTGATAAACGTGTCCCAAAGAATATTAGCTCTTTGCTGAGACATGGGTTTGATTTTAGTAAGGTCTTGCTCTGAAATCACAAGACTTTTATGCCTGAATATCCAAGCATTTTTTAATTGTTCCAGTGGAATGTAGCTCATTAATGACTTTCTTGTTGGTAAATTGAACCCGCAGATTATACTCACGGTTTTGCGTTTAGCATAATAGTATAAGTGGTTTCTATGGAAATATTTTTTGAAATTATTAAAACCTTATGTTTTCAATCAACTCTTAATTAATTGTACAAAAGTTTAATGTTTTGGGTAATTTGATCTTGCAGTTAGTCAATAAACTAGGATAAATTAGCTTGTCTGTTAACGAAATGTTAACAATTAAAAATTCTTTGAGTTCAAGCAAAATAATAATGAACCGATGTTAGAGGACTAAAAATGAATAACATATTACGAGTTGCATTACCTGCAGCTCTTATATTGTCGGCAAACTGTTTGGCAAATACCGAAGTAGAATCCATCAAAACAAAAATTGTTGGTGGTGAAGTTGCAACAGAAGGTGATTGGCCATGGATGTCAGCTTTGGTATATACCTACCAAGATGTATCCACAACCCTGACGGTAGACGGTACTTCTTTTGATACAAAATCATTCACGTTTAGCCCTGAAGGCAGTGCGAGTGGCGAAGTCATTGATTGTGGCCTTGGTGGTGAGGTTTGCACTGATGCAACAAGTAAAGTGTGCTTAATTGAGCGTGGTGAGTTTAATTTCTCTGAAAAAGCGAATAATTGTGAAGCCGGCGGTGGCGTTGGGGTTATTATTTACAATAACGTTGAAGGTGAAATTAGTGGCACATTAGGAGATGGTTTTGTTGGAACTATTCCTGTAGTTGCCGTTACCCAAGCGGATGGAGAATCGATAAAAGCTAAAGTAGGTACAGATGCGAATATTGATGTGGTTAATGACAGATTAGCGCAATCATCAAGTTGTGGTTCTTCGTTCTTAGGTGATAAATGGGTATTAACAGCGGCACATTGTGTTGATGGTACCTTAGCCTCACAAATCAAAATTAATGTTGGTGAATATGATTTAAGTAATGGCGCTGAAAATGCAGTAGCTGTTAAGCGTATTTATATGCACTCAGATTATGACGACGTTAATATTGATAATGATGTAGCGCTTCTTGAGCTTGTTGAGAGTGTTGATAGCGAATTTATTACCCTTGTTAACCCAGAAGCAACAGAGCAATTTGCTCTAGAGAATAGCCTTGTTACTGTGATGGGCTGGGGAGGGCGTGTTGGTTATGCTCCAGGTGAAGGCCCAACTTCAGACTTTCCTGATGTTCTGCACCAAGTTGATCTAAATCTGTTAAGTAATACTCAGTGTGAGGAGACTTTAGGAAGCGGCTATGACATTACCAATGCTATGATTTGTGCTACTTTCGCTGGTGGTGGTAAAGGGTCGTGTCAAGGTGACAGTGGTGGACCTTTAGTAGTAAATACTAATGAAGGCTGGCAACAAATAGGTATTGTAAGCTGGGGGATTGGCTGTGCTGCAGACGGTTTTCCGGGCGTTTATACCCGTTCAGCAACATTTATTGATTGGATAAATGCAATTAAATCAGGTGTAGCAATTGAGCAATCTCATGACTTTGGTATTTCACCGCAAGCCATTGAACAAAGCTCAACTTTAACAGTAGTAAATAATAGTGCACTGGAAGCGAACTTAACATTCAGTGTTGATGGTGATGCTGAATTTACTGTAGTTGGTGATCAATGCGCCCAGTTAAGCGCAGCAGCTGATTGCGAATTAACAGTAAATTATAACGGTAGCGAAATTGGTTCACATATTGCCACGATTATAATCACTAGTGATAATGCTGAAATTGAAGTGAGCTCTTCAAAAGTAACGGCGAAAGCAATTGCGCCAGCCGAAGAAATAGCCACACAACTTGCAACAGATACTTCAGTAATACAATGGTACGCAGGTGGTGATGCAACATGGGTAGCTGCTCCTACAACTAGTGTAATTGAAAGTGGTTTAATCGACCATAACCAAGAAAGTATTGTAATGTTAACCCTTGAAGGTGAAGGGGAGTTAACATTCGATTGGGCTGTTTCTTCAGAAAAGAATACTGAAGACCCTGATGACCCATATGATGCTTTGTATGTATATGTAGATGATGTTCTATTTAATTTTATCTCTGGTGAAGTCGAATTCACAGCCAGTAGTATTGATTTAGAAGAGGGGGAGCATAAAATCACTTGGATCTATAAAAAAGATCCTGCAGCCTCTGAATTTGAAGACAAAGGCTATTTACGAAATATTGCATTCAACCCTACTGTTGTAGTTACTCCTACACCACCAGTAGTTACAGAGCCAACTAACCCCAACGCACGTTCTAGTAGTGGTGGTACAATGGCTTGGTTATCACTGATTTTGGTTTTATTAGTAAATATCCGCAGAAAATGATGTTGATTAAAATAAACTAATATTAACTTCAGCGACACTACAAATGCCGTTCACTTTATTTAAGTGAACGGCATTTTTTATACATTTGATAAATATGAGCTAATTGTAAAGGTTGAATTTAAAGTTAAAGGCATAAGAATATTCATTCTAAGCTAATGCTTTATGAGATAGCTGGTCTTCTATTTATTACTTAGCAATGATTCTGTGTCAGTTGTTAATGAATATATTTATCAATAATACTTTCTAGTTCACCTGAGAGTGATAATTTTCTTATATGTTCATCTAACATGTTTTTTACATAATAAAGTTCGGGTCTTAAAATTATATTTAAAGGGACTGTACTTATCGGGTTAATTGAGCGAAATAATTTATTTTGTTTAAATAAATCTAACTTCATTATAGTTAAAGCATTGTATTCGCTTAAAATAGCTAAATCACATCTTTTCTTAAATAACATGCTAAGTGTAGTTGTTTGACTTGATGAGTCGACTCTAATTAATTGCTTATTAACAAAATAAGGCTCTAAATTCGGATAGACGAATCCTTTGCGTGTACAAATACTCTTCCTCTGAGCTAAGTTATCTAATGAAAAATCACCAGGGAACTTTTCCGTTTGATATAAATAACTACGATGTTGATGTAATGGAATAGTAGCAATAAGCTTTTCAGGATTACTTAACCATGATTGGCTTATTAACATCAAGTCTGCTTTCCCTTGATATAAGTAATCTTCACTTCGTTTACGACTATTTGCTACAAATCGTATATCAATTTTCTTTGTTTCAATTAAGGAACTTAGTATGTCAGGGATAATACCAAAATAGGTTTCATCTTCAATATTTTGATACAAGTAAGGAGCAGAACCGGGGTAGCTGACTATGAATAATAGGGGATCATTAGCCTTGACAGAATAACTGGCAAAAGAGAGAAATAAGCAAAAATATTTGAATAGCCTCAAAAAAACCACCTGTTTTTAACGATACTTAATTAATATTTACTATATGTTTATTGTAGTAAATTAAAGCGTGTTTAATGTGACACTAACTATATTAAGACGTTAATGTGTATTTATTCAAGATTATTAATCGAATTAAATGAATACCAATGGAGTTATAATCTTTCTATGGTTAATATTATTATATGCTGTTCATCAATTGTTGTTTAATATGAATTATGAAAAACTGGAATTGAAAGCTTGGTCTCGTTTTGAGCACTACAAGTTTTACAAAAATGCTGATCAACCTTGGTTTAGCATCTGTTGCAACGTTAATGTTTCAATACTTCATGCTTATTGTAAAAAGAATAAATACAGCTTTTTTCATGCTTACATGTACTTAACGCAGTTAGCGATAAATAACTCTATACCTTTTAAATATAGAATTGTGGATGATGAAGTAAGAGTTTACGGTGATATTGCTATTAGTATTGCCGTCACCGGTGAAGATGAGATGTTAAGGTTTTGTGAATTAAGTTACATTTTACCATTTAGTGAGTTTACTAAACACACTCAAAATATGGAGGAACTGGTTAAAAGTAAACCATTCACTGCTCTTAATCCTGGTTTAAATTCAATACGACAAGATGTTATTCATATGTCTGTATTGCCTTGGTTCGATTTTACAAGTTTTAGTAATGCTCGAATTACTAATACACTTAATTCAATTCCTAAAATTGTTTATGGCAAATGCAGTAAAAAAGCAGGGGAGTTATTGATGCCGTTGTCTGTTGAAGTTCATCATGGAATGATGGACGGACTAAACGTTAGCCGCTTTGTTGAAAAATTGCAGGGTATGTTTGATTCCCCTAATTTATTGGCAGAACCAGTTAATTAAATTTTAATAGCAAACTTGAAAGCAAAAAGGCTACCCTAAGGTAGCCTTTTCTATAATTTGGTGCCGCTACTGGACTCTGTTTGTGTATGTATGCTCTTGATTTAATATGTTATTTGTGGTTTTGGTTTTTTGTGGTACCGCTTGTGGTACCGTTTTTGTAATAAATCATATTATTTAATTGCTGACCTATAACAAATTAATGCATCTGTAAAAATACAAATAAGAAGTAGAAATAGTGGAATACTAAACCTCTGTGTATTTTCTTCGCACTGCGCCCCCACCCTAAAGATTGTATAAAGAACCTAATGAGGGGAAATATGTTTATTCATAAATCAAGAAAGCTTAAATATAAAAGAGGGCATAGTAACATCCAACTATTTATATAAAAGTGACAGTGTGAGGTTTCTAATCTATTGATACTATGCGATATTAATATAAATCATTTAATATTTATGGTGCGGATATTACTAAGACGTATCCATAACAAGCTGTTAGGGTTTTCATGAAGTTTGGATTTGCATTTTTACTTGGTATCGTATT
>Ga0105351_1001619_pt1 | contig 10190 bp, 11 predicted proteins | sample EN4Hudsemesocosm_FD_83662 | JGI IMG/M metagenome (GOLD analysis project Ga0105351, IMG submission 83662) | Methane-oxidizing microbial communities from mesocosms in the Hudson Canyon - EN4B Hudson Canyon | ecosystem: Environmental > Aquatic > Marine > Cold seeps | place: Hudson Canyon... | reverse complement strand
GTTCACTGCCGCACAGGCAGCTTAGAAATTCGGGGTGATTGATGCGACCACGTCGGGTAAGTTCACTGCCGCACAGGCAGCTTAGAAATAATACGGCTGCCATTTGGTCGGGTTTGCTCAGTTCACTGCCGCACAGGCAGCTTAGAAAATAGCCGTCGATAAATCCCCAGCCAATTGCTTGTTCACTGCCGCACAGGCAGCTTAGAAATGCTAAAAGAATGTAAATGGGGGGGATTGAGATCTGTACAGAATATTGAAATCGGTATACATTCACACAGAGCGGCAGCCATTAAGTTAATGGATAAAAGTTTAAAAAATTAAACCGTTATATTGTCGGGTTACGTTATCTCGCTACGCTCAATAAGCTAACCCGACCTACTAAAGATAATACTTAGATTTATATTTAAACACCCATCTAAGCAAAGCTGATGGAGTACTAGTTAAATTCACACGCTAAATTAACTATGTTTCAAAAGATAGCATGGTTCCAAAAGTATCACGCCAATCTTGATTAAACTTTTTAACGGCAGTATCTACTGCTGGATGAGTAATCATTTGCATGGCCACATCAGCAGGCAAGGTAATAGCCCCTACTCCCAGCTTCATCACTTCGATAACTTGTTTGGTATTTTTAAAACTGGCTGGTAAGACTTTACAGTCTAAATTATTTAGCATCAGCAATTGCTGTAACTCTGCTACTACAGCTACCCCGTCCCCTCCCATGCTGTCCATACGATTAACATATGGCGCGAGATAATCTGCACCACACATTGCAGCGAGAAAACCTTGCTGAGTACTATAAATAGCCGTTGCTAAAACCAGAATGCCTCGTCGTTTGATTTTTTTAATTGCCGCTAGGCCTGTCTCGGTTGTAGGGACTTTAACCACCATATCAAAAGGTAGTTTATCAATCGCTATCGCTTCAGCCAGCATCTCATCAACTGTTTCGGTAACGACTTGTACATGAAAACGAGCTTGGCTTCCAAGCACTCCTGACAATTCCGACAATGCCTGAGTAACGCCAACACCCGCATTAGAAAGAATAGATGGATTTGTGGTTACTCCCCGTACAGGTAAACAGGTATTTAAGCGGCTGACCTGTTCAACATCAACACTGTCTATATATAATTCAATCATTTTAAGCTCGCTATTAATTAATCGCTATTTATCATTTTTTGTAACAAGTTCTTCTAAATACCGCTCGCCCTTTTCTATCTGGGCCGTAATCACATCTATTTCCAGCTGTAATGCTTTTTTAAACGCTTCATTGGTACATAATGAATAACTTTTTTTAGTTTGTAACAGTTTGTTTTTTAATTTATTTAGAACCACTCTAATTTCATCAACACTCTGCACTCTCTTCCTTTCATCAGCATCAAAAAATGATTGCAACTTACTTAATAGTTTAATTTTATTCATTACTTTGCCCTAACAAAACAGTCCTTAAAATCATTCTGGAGAAGATTCAACAACCTCGGATAGCTCACTATCCGATAACATCATTTCACGCTCGACATCTGTTGAATCAGCAGATTGATTAATAAAGACAGTGGCAGCCATACTAATTAAATTAGACTGTATATCATAAACATAAGCACTATCATTCATCAAAGATGTGCCCATTTCAGCTGAAATTTTGTTCTCCCTGATAAGTACTTCAATATTTTCCATCATTTGCTGATTCTGTTCTTTCAATTGCGCTTTTAACATATCTTGAGACAATAAAGGCAATTCACTGATTGTATTCTCGCTTTTAAACAGCTCTAACTCACGTAATAAAGTCGCAATCTGACAACGGACTTTATCGTATTCCTGTTTTAAATAAAAATTTTGCGATAAAGAACTTTTCTGTAAATTTTTTTGCAGATGCTTAACACCTTTTAAAGACTCCGCCAACTTTAAATTAGCCTCTCTTAACCAATACAATCGTCCCGACTGCTGCATTTCCCAGGTAAATCTGGCTTGTGAAATAAAATGGATAATTGCACTGTATATACCTTTAAAATTCCTCTTATAAGCATCATCAAGGTCATAATCTGGTAATTTTTGATATTGCTCTACAATAGCACTCATTTGCTGATCAGTAAAAACATCTCTTCTATGTAAGCCCATGGTTTTTAAAATAATATGGACTACATTATCATATAAATGTTCAGTTTCACTTCTAACCGCTTCCACTGCTGTATCAGGGTATTCAAGCGCAGAATCCATTAGAAAATTGGGTTTATCAACCGCTCCAGCCTTATCAACCAGAAGCAACTCAAGTACCCTGGCCAATGGATTGACAAAAGGTAACATTAACACGATACCCACTACATTGAATAAGGTATGAAACGTCGCTAATTTAAGCGTGTAATCATCTGCTGCAATATCTACAATGTTACAAAACCAGTCTACAGCCCACATAAACTGCCTTAGGAAGATAATCGCGATAATAGAGGTAAACAGGTTGAAAACCAAATGTGCCCCGGCCAATCGCTTACCTTTAATATTAGCACTTAAGGACCCCAGAATGGCTGTCATAGTGGTACCAATATTGGTGCCAATAGCGAGTGCTAAAGAGTTTTCATAGCTTATTTGTCCTGCGGCCAATGCGGTAATAATCAATACCATAGCCGCGCCACTGGACTGAATAACCACCGTGGTGAGCACACCTAGTGCTGAAAAAACAAACAAGCCATAAAATCCGGTCATGGCATAATCAGACAAGCTTATAGTATCCTTGAATGCATCAAAACCTTCTTTCATATAATGAATGCCCAAGAATAAAAAACCAATCCCTGTCAGTATATACCCTAGGCCTTGCAGGTTTTTTGATTTCTGGATAATAAATAATACGCCGAAAACCAGAATCGGCAGGGCATAAGCAGAGATTTTAACTTTCAAGCCAAAACCAGCCACCAGCCAGGCACCTGTTGTGGTACCAAGATTAGCCCCAAAAATAATACCAATGCCTGCGGCTAAATCTAATAAGCCCGCACTAATAAATGAAATAACCAGCACAGACAATAAGGAGCTAGACTGCATCATTGTCGTTGTTATGATGCCAAAGCATAGGCGTTTAATAAGGCTATCAGTAATTGTGCGTAAAACTTTTTCTAACACCCCGCCAGTAAATGATTTAAACCCTTGCTGCAAAGACATCATGCCAAATAAAAAAATAGAAATGCCCGCTACAATTGATTTAAAGTCAGCACTTAGCCAAAATCCATAGGATAGAAGCAAAACCGTGAGAGCAAGAAAGCTATTTCGTATCATTCGTCAGTTGTTGGTCAATGACCCACTTTTCATGGATGGATCGGCTTGAGTTTGGCGGTCGGCTAATAACCTTATATCTTCACTTAAAGTGGGCAGTTGACCTTCAGTTCTTTTTCGCCCGCTAGCCCGGTAATTATCTATGCATCTGATGCCTGTTGCTTTTTCTCTTAATCCCTTTTGGCTGCATACTCTTCCCCATCCCATTTCTCTTTTCGTCTTGCGGCTATTTCCATGGAAATAGTCTAATGATAATTGGGCTATGTATTCTCGCCTCTGATGGCCTTTTAATCTTTTTACAGCTTATTGGATTAATTCCTTTTTTTCAATATCCATGACTTTTTATCGTTCTCTTTTTTACTTATTCTTTAAGAGGGTATTATCGCAAATACTCTGATATTTGGGTACAATCATTACTTTGTAATTCCTAATCACTGATAACTCTATAATTTGTCACCATTCTATAGGCAGCAGCTGGCAGTATTTCTATAATATTGGATGCCGCATTTGCAATTTCTACACAAACAAAATTTTTGTAGTCCTCGCTTTCTAGATCCTTCATGGCTTCAGCGCCTTCCAGCCAAGGATTCCAAACAACAACATTTTTATTACCTGAAGAGCTGATTCTAATTTTTCTTTTAAAAACAGGATCATTGATAGTTAAATTATTCCCTGCATTCACATGGATTCGATCCGTTGCTTGTTGCAAAGTAACTGCACCCACCTGACAAACCTGAACAAAATCTTCGGTCTTATCCAAATATTCTGTTTTTTCCAAACCTAGAACCTGTACCTGAGCTGCATCTCCCACATTAAAATAAGCATGCAAGGCTTCGGTTATCACAAAGCTTTTCTCACCTCGGTTTTCTGTAACCAAACTAAGCGTCAGTGAATCACTGATAGTAATATCCAGGCAAAGGTTAAACTGGTGAGGCCACATTGCTCTGGTTTTATCGCTATCAACAAACTCCAGCTGTACTTTAGTATCCCCATTGAGCAAACTTTCAACAGCTGAAACACGCCAATAATTATTTCTCACAAAGCCATGATCCGGATTCCCTGAGCCTTCAGCTGCTGCGCCAAACCAGGGCCAACAAATAGGAATCCCCCCTTTAATGGCTTTGCCTTGCTGAAAATAAGCATTGTCACTCACGAACATAAAATCTTCAGCCTCGTTGACAGGCTTAAATGATAAAACTTGAGCTGCATAAATAGAAATTAAGGCACTGGCTTTTGAATTGTTTACCTGAATAAAGGGTAAGCCCCCTTTTCCTTCAACAAACACGACCTGATCACTTATACCAAAATCGGCATTCAATTGCTGTATGTTAATTTCTTTTGTCCTTTCAAAATAAAATTCAAACTATTGTCAACGTATGCTTTACTTTACGCACTTAATATAAACATTCTTTTTTGCCTTTCTTAATTTATAAATATCATTCATTTGACTCATATCATTAAAACGTACATTCAAATCTTTCAAAATACCTGTCTCTAATGTGTAAATACATCCATGAACAATGAGTTCTTTATTATTACGCCAGGCTCTCTGTACCGTTGTGGTATGACAAATATTCATCACTTGCTCTATCACATTAAGCTCACACAGCCTATTTAATCGATCCGTCTCATCATCAATAGATAACAGTTCATCCTCATTTTTCTGGTGCACACTTTTAATATGACAAAGCCAGTTATCAATCAAGCCATGCTCAGTTGATTGCATGGACGCTTTAACTCCGCCACAACCATAATGCCCACAAACAATAATATGTTTTACTTTTAATACCTCAACAGCAAATTGAATGACTGATAAACAATTTAAATCGGTAGGTACAACGACATTAGCTATATTTCTATGTACAAATAATTCCCCTGGTTGTAAACCAACTAATTGCTCAGCAACAACCCGACTATCAGAGCAACCTATCCATAAATACTCGGGGGACTGTTGTTTTGATAAATCAGTAAAAAAGTTAGGCTTATTTTTTTTAATATTATCAGCCCAGGCAATATTGTTATCATATATTTGTTGCAAATGATTCATGTCTACTCTTTTGATATGTTTTTTTTATAATTATAAAAGCAATTACCCCGCCCCTTATTAACAAAGAGCAAAGGATTAGCTCATTTTAACAAGAATTCATTTCACATGTATTTAATGCAGGTTTCATTGAAGATGACTTTCTTTTAAGCAATTCTCTAGCCAACTTTAAAACACCAGGCAACATAGACAACAATCTTTAAATAACAACAAGTTACAAAGCACATTGTATTTAATAAGTTTTTATTGACCTTGTAATATGGAATAATTTTGTGCAGAGAATAAACAATTAAAATTCACAAGCACCTTCTTGGTGCGCACCCTGGCATTACTCTACCCCAAAGCCCCAATCTTAAACAACGCTTACACTCAACAAAAAACAAACAGTGTTTACGACAGTCCAGACTCTTCCTCTATACTTAAATAATACATATACAGACTCTATGAAAGGCTAAATTGATAAAGTTTTGTATAAAGCTCGCTGGCTCTCCCATTAACATATTTTTCAAATTCCATTTTTTTGATATGAATTAGCTTACTTGTTTTTTTTCAATTTGCCTAACCATTAAAACTTGAACATCGAGTGTAAGCAGGTATAGGTATTGAAGGCCAGGACTCATTGACAAAGATATTGCAGCCTCTCTTGAAATTGCTCCTCGAACAGTTGAATGTACGCGTCAACGACTGCTGGAAAAGGGGTTAGAAAAAGCACTAGAGAGAGAAATTCGCCAACGCTCAACAACACTGAAACTTGATGGTGAACAGCAAGCCCGTTTAGTCGCTCTTTGTTGTTCTGAGCCGTCCCAAGGATATAATCGGTGGAACTTGAGGTTACTGTCTAAAACTATGGTGGCCTTAGACTATGTTGAAAGCATTAGTCCCGAAACAGTGCGCCAAGTTTAAAAAAAACGCCATCAAACCTTGGCAATGTTAAGAATGGTGTATACCTGCCAAAGAAAATGCAGGTTTTGTTTGTGCAATGGAAAATATACTCACCGTTTACAAGCAGCCCCATGATAAACAGTGACATTGCATTGAAAAAAGGCCTAGATTACGCTATAGAGGCCGTGAAAGTATTCGGCTTTAGCTCCCCTCTTTGGAAAAGAGGGGCTGGGGAGATTTTATTATAAAAATAAAGCCTTTAATATCAGTGTGTTATTATTCTATAAAATCCCCCTTTTCCAAAGGGGGAGGTCAAAAAGGAAATACTTTCACAGCCTCTATAGCTCATCCACCCTACACAACGTCAACATTCTATATCAATAACCTAAGCCTTGTTCAAGGTCAGAGATTGATTGCTTAATTTCATCCAGGTATTCTTTCCAGCATTCAACTTCTTCACTATTAACCTGAGAAGTATCCAATGCAGTTAATGCCTCATTTAACTTACCCACTTTAAGCATTGTTGCTCTATGCTGTTTTTTTATTTCTAACGCTTTCTCTTCAGCTGTTGGCTGTATATGCTCAACGGGGTTTGCAGAAGCTTTTACCGCCTCTTTGATGGTATTAGTCGTTAATGGCTTATCTTCTGCTTTAGCCTCAACAGCGGCCATATCCAGAACCGCAAGACGCTCACCCTTGGGTGCTTTTGATAAAGCCACTAAATGTGGAGTGCTGATCTCTGACAGATCAGGAACATTAGATACAGACTTCACATTTGCCTCAGTCAAAATATCAGCTTCATAATTTTCATTACTTTCTTCATTAGCAGCCTCAGAAAATGAATCATCAACAGGGGATGCAATATTTTCTGGCACCTTAACTTCTTCAACAGAAGCCGAAGGTTCATTCTGCTGTTGTACATTTTCTACTCCAGCTGATAACAATTCTTGTTGCACCTCACCTGCAACAGCCAATTCATTAAGCCGAGATTTTTTTAAATTTAAAGCACTTTCCCCCCAGGCATAATAAGACTCAAAGCCAAGCGCTTTATAGGCTTTAGTATCTCTCATTTTATGACAGGCAATAATAGCCTTATCTTGACCGAGCTTTAACTGACCCAGCCCTTCTTTTGCCTGTTGTTCAAATTCTTTAGCTCTTTCTAATGAGGGTGACTGATTAATGACTTCGTTACTCATTTATAGTTTCTTGCCTTATTTAATAAAAAAGATCGCTAAGCTAACATAATGAGAGCAACTCTAATCACTTTTTTATTCATTTTTTGCTATAAAGTATATTATGCAGCTAATCTCAGAGTGGAAATAATCATAGATACAATTTTCCACGACTTGATCTTATGCTCTGTCAACTCTTTTAGGGCACTAAGTTATAAACTGACGCGATAACATCTACGCTGTTGTTTGATTTTTCATAGCATAAATCTTTACTGCATCAGCCACTAACCGACTCATTTCTGTCGCTAATGAGAAAACCTGTTTTAACATATGATATTCTTTGCCGATCACTTCCGGCAAACATATCGCTATAAACCAAATCAGCCTTTATGTCTTTGCTCATATGCTGCTAGCTGTTCTGCTGTTGCTTTAAGTTGATACTTATCTTTCCATTCATTATAAGGCATACCATAAACCTGCTCTCTAGCCGCTTCATAATCCAGGGCTACATTTTGCTCTTTAGCCTCGGCAGTTAACCATTTCGCTAAACAATTGCGACAGAAGCCTGCCAGAATCATCAAATCAATATTTTGTAGCTCTGTTTCCTTCTGTAGATGAGAAACCAGGCGCCTAAAAGCGGCTGCTTCTAATTCTGTTTGTGTTGATTTATCCATAATATTTCCAAAATTGGAACATTCTAGCAGAAACCATTGTCAACTCATGTATAATTCAAAAATTCATCTTAATAATAATGTAATATGGAAATTCATAGTTCATCTCTTGCCTTTATCCCTGCTGGGTTTAATGGGAAAAATAGACATGACTCATCTCAACTTTCTAACGCTGATAAAGAAACTCGTATAGAGAGCATTGAGGTTTTACCCTCAACGACTAAAGCCGTTGAGGGTAAAAAGAACATACCCCAATTACAAAAAATATCTGATGATATAGAGCAACAACAAAAAACACCCTCTAATTCCCGTACAGCACGCGCAGTCAATGCTTACATTCAAGAAAACTCTGAACCACTAAAAACCCAAAGATCCGAGCTAATATCTGGTCTTGATTTATTTGTTTAGACTTTATTACCTATAACCTGATCGTTTAACTATGAAACAACTCTTAGAATTTATTCCCGTAATATTATTTTTTATTACCTATAAACTATATGATATCTATACAGCAACAGCGGTAATAATCGTTGCAACAATCATTCAAGTAAGCATTACCTGGTTTAAATATAAAAAAGTCGAACCCATGCAATGGATTACCTTAGGACTGATTGTTGTTATGGGTGGGGCGACTATTTACTTACAGAATGAACAATTTATCAAATGGAAATTAACCATTATTGAATGGTTATTTGGAGGTGCGTTTTTAGGTAGTCAATTTTTTGCTAAAAAAACATTTGTTGAACGTATGATGGGTGCTAATTTAGAATTACCCACACCCGTATGGAAAAAATTGAATTTTGCCTGGGCAAGCTTCTTCATTAGTGTGGGTTTCATTAACATTTATGTTATGCAAAACTACAACACTGATGACTGGGTAACGTTTAAGACCTTCGGAGTTCCTGGACTGATGTTAGTTTTTATTGTTATCCAAATGCTGTTTATTTATAAACATATACCTGAAACAGAGGAATAAATATCGTGTTATACGCAATACTAAGCGAGGATATTAAGGATAGTCTGAGTAACAGACAATCTGCACGTCCCGCACATTTACAAAGATTACAAAATCTACAGGATCAAGGTCGATTAATTATTGCCGGGCCACATCCTGCAATCGACAGTAATACACCCGCTGATGCCGGATTCACTGGCAGCCTTGTTATTGCAGAATTTACTGACCTGGCTGCTGCCCAAAGCTGGGCGGATGTTGACCCTTATGTTGCAGCAGGTGTCTATGCAAATGTGACTGTAAAACCTTTCAAACAAGTATTTCCACAATGACTACAGAATTAATTAAACAAAAATTAAACGAATCCATTCAGCCTGAGTTAATAGAAATTATTGATGATAGTGCATCTCATGCAGGACATGCAGGGGCAAAATCTGGCGCTGGCCATTATAATGTCACTATTGTTGCCGAAGCATTTGACGGTAAAACCCTGGTTCAAAGACATCAACTAGTTTACCAGGCTCTCGGTGATTTAATGAAAACTGAAATTCATGCCTTAGGCATTAATGCTTTAACACCCTCTGAAAACATATAAGGAACTGAAGTAAATGAACACAAAATTTATCCCTCTTTTAGTATTGGCTGGGGCAACATTATTAACCGCCTGTAATGAAGAAAAATCAACTAGCCCATCAACTGAAGCTGCTGCAGTAACAGTTGCCAAAGAAGATGCTGTTGCCGTTGTTAATGGCAAATATATAAGTAAAGACTCATTGACGAAGCTTGAGAATGAAATTTCACAGCGAAATCAAGGCAAATCTTTCCCTAAAGAAAAATTACTTGAAGAGTTAATTCAACGCGAATTATTAGTACAAGAAGCTGTACAAAAACAATTGGATAAAACAGCTGAATACACTAAGCAACTTGATACAGTCAAAAGCACTTTATTGACTCAAGCTGCTGTACAAAACTTCTTAAAATCTAGCCCTGTCACTGATGCCGATTTAGAAGCTGAATATAACAAAAATGTAGCGGCATCGGGTGCTGAATATAAAGCTCGTCATATCCTTGTTAAAGCTGAAGATGAAGCGAAACAAATCATTACAGAATTATCTGCCGGAGCTGATTTTGCAGAACTTGCCAAAGCCAAATCCACAGGTCCTTCAGGCCCACAAGGTGGTGATTTAGGTTGGTTCGCTGCTGGACAAATGGTT
>Ga0105351_1001618_pt1 | contig 10191 bp, 7 predicted proteins | sample EN4Hudsemesocosm_FD_83662 | JGI IMG/M metagenome (GOLD analysis project Ga0105351, IMG submission 83662) | Methane-oxidizing microbial communities from mesocosms in the Hudson Canyon - EN4B Hudson Canyon | ecosystem: Environmental > Aquatic > Marine > Cold seeps | place: Hudson Canyon | collected... | reverse complement strand
GTGCTGGTTAAAATACTCCAAGGCGGCGTTGTTCTCAATCCCAATAGCCAGCTATTGTTCAATCGAGCATCTTGCCGTGATTTATTTTTCCTATGCACAACAAGATCACAAACTTAATGAAGCTGGTATGAGGTTTTCTCGGTCATTTCTTCGGGGACAAGTATAAAAAACGACATAACAGGAAGGAGCTGCTATGTCGTATGCTATTGGCGGTTTCTCTTATTAGAATGCCATCAGCATTAAACTTTTACTGTTTGTTTATAACTAAATAATCGCTGTAGTGTTGTTATTTTAGTTAATACCACTAAGTTACCTAGTAGCACTAAAATTAGACCAACAACCGTGTACTCGCTCCAAGTAAAGCCTTCAACTAGGGTTGAAATTAATACGGCAATAGCAGGAAAGATAATATTGGCATATGAGGTTTTATGAGCGCCAATACGCGTCATCAAGCTTAAATAGCAACCAAAAGCGATTACTGAGCCAAATAGTGATAAATAAATTAATGAGCTTAAATAAGCCGGTTCAAATGAAAAAGTAAACTGTTTGCCTTGCACTACAACAGCTAAACTTGTAAACATTGCGCCATATAGCATTCCCCATGCATTGGCTTGAACAATAGGAACGTTATTTTTTTGGTTTTTTATTGATAGCATATTACCGATAGAAGCAGAGAAAGTACCTAATAAACAAAGCCCTAATCCTAAGAATGTTGCAGCACCCAATTCTATATCCGTTAACTGTGGCCAAAAAAGAGTCACAATGCCAAGTAGTCCAAAAGCGCCGCCCAAGTAAACTTGTTTAGTAATACTAGTCTTAAAAAAAACCTTGGTATTAACAATATTCATTAACATTAACGTTGAAAAAGCAATGCAAGCCAATGCTGAATTAATATGCTGCTGTGCGTTATAAAGTAATAAATAGTTCAGGCCAAATAAGCAAATGCCAAAGGCAGCAAATAAACCATGCTGTTTCAGAGAGAAAAGCATTGGTAAGTGTTTTATTTTAGCAAACAGAAACAAAATTAACGCTGCAAGGGCAAACCGATACGTAACAGAGGCTTCAGGTGCGACATCACCAAGTTGGTAATTAATGGCAACCCAAGTAGATCCCCAGATAAGGACAGTGATCAGATATAGAAAACTATTATTCATTGTTCGACCCCTTTTTATTTGATATTTAATTCTAGTTGAAAAAAGCTAATGACATTGTAGAGTTTATTTGTTGTAATAACATATACAGAATAATGAAAATGAAACCTACACAGTTTTGTTTCCTAATAGATTGATGCTATGCGATTACTTGATAAAACATCCTCCGCTTTTTTATATCAGCAAGTAATTGATTTTGTTGGGTATCAACAAAAAACAGGTGCTTTGTTGCCTGGTGATAAATTACCTAGTTTACGGAAGTTAAGCCGCCAGTTTGAAATAAGTGTACCTACGGTAAAGCAAGCTTACATTGAGTTGGAACGGCAAGGTCGTGTTTGTGCAAGACCGCAATCAGGTTATTACTTAACAGCACAACAAGCACGAACATTAAAGCCTAGGCCAACAAAATGGTCTCATTGTGCACCCGCCACTGTGCAATGTCGTAATATGATTGAACAAGTATACGAGGCAGTACATATTCCTGATACAGTTCCCTTAGGTATTTCAAACCCTATTCTTGCAAATCCACCAGATAAAACACTGGCAAGGTTAATGCGCTCAGTTATATCAAAAGTATCAGAAAAAGCAGTGAGCTATGGCCCAGTAACGGGTGATCCAAAATTGCGAATGCAGCTAGCCTTTCGTTATCAAGAGCAAGGTGTCGCAATTAATCCCGATGCAATTGTTATTACCAATGGCGCGCAAGAAGCCCTGTCTATTGCACTGCAATGCGTTGCACAACGAGGCGATATTATTGCCGTAGAGTCACCATGTTTCTTTGGGATGATTGAGTTAATTGAAACTTTAGGTATGAAGGCACTGGAGATCTACACCTGTACAGAAGATGGTGTATGCCTAGATGAGCTTACCATTGCATTACAGAAGCATCCAATCAAAGCCTGTTTGTTTTCTACGGCTATAAATAATCCTTTGGGTTCAATGAAAACAGATGCACAACGACAAGCTATGGTTAGTTTGCTTGAGCAATATGATCTTCCTTTAATTGAAGATGATGTTTATAGCGAACTGTACTTTACAGAGCAAAAACCTAAACCAGCTCAATTATATTCTGAAAAAGGCTTGGTGATGACTTGTTCATCTTTTTCAAAAACGGCAGCACCAGGATACAGAATAGGTTGGCTATTGCCGGGTAAATATGAAGAGCAAGCTAAAAGAATAAAACGAGCCCAGTCGTGTTCAACGCCAATGTTACAGCAATGGACATTGAACGAGTATATTCAAAGTGGAGATTATGATCGCCATTTGAGTGTATTGCGCAAAAAATTAATTTACAACTGTGAACGTATGCGCGCTTTAATTGCAGAATATTTTCCAAACGAAGTGTGTATCTCTAAACCTCTTGGAGGAAGTGTACTTTGGGTTAGATGTCAGTCGCATGTTAATACAGGTCAATTCTTTCAAGAAGCAATCGAGCAAGGTGTTAGTTTTGCCCCTGGAATAATATTCTCACCTTCAGGAAAGTATGCTAACTACATGCGTATTAGTTTTGGTGTGCAGTGGAATATTCAAGTGGAAAATGCAGTGAAAGCGTTAGGTAAATTAGTGTTTGATTATTCGCATAAAGAAAACACGCATGAACAATTCGAGCAAAAGAGTCAGCAGCAATGAAATCAGGGAATTTAATGCAAGTATCACTTAAATTACTCTTACCGTTGCTCGCATCAGTAATGGCATTGTCGCCATTAGCTATTGATATGTATTTGCCTGCAATGCCTATTCTAGCTGAACATTTAGGCACGGATATGCCCATGGTACAAAACTCATTAAGCATTTATTTATTGGGATATGCCATGGGACTCATTTTATTTGGCCCAATGGCAGACAAGTATTCACGAAGGAAAATGGTGTTATTTGGAATTGGTGGCTTTTTAGTCATGAGTTTTTTATTACCTTTTGTTACTAATATAGAGCAATTCTTATCATTACGCTTCATACAAGCTTTCATTAGTAGTGCGGCAACAGTCGTTGTTCCCGGGACAATTCGTGAGTATTATCAAAAAGATACCGCTAAAGGGTTGTCATATGTTTCAATGATCATGATGCTAGCACCGATGATAGCCCCGAGTATTGGTAGCGTACTATTGGTTGCTGATAGCTGGCAGTTAATATTTTATGTCTTGGGTTTTTATAGTGTGATTGTATTATTCCTAGTTGCAAAGTATTTGCCTGAAGTAGTGAGAAGTAGTAACTCGAAAGATAAGCAAATTAGTTTTTTAGCTAGGTACAAAATAGTGTTCTCCAATAGTGAGGCACGGTTAGATATTATCAGCTCTATGACTATATCCTTGGCTTTCTTTGCGTATATCACGGCAATTCCCTTTGTTTATTTAACTGTTTATAAAGTCTCAGAATTTAGCTTCAGTGTATTGTTTGGTATTACAGTGCTGGCATTAATGACGGCACATTTTATTAACACTCGTTTAGTTGTTCGCAAGGGTTCAAGAAAAATGTTGTGGTATGGTTTAAGTTTATCTGTAATTGCTTCTGCCTCATTATTTTTAGTCAATCTGTTGTCAATGCCGCTTGTTTTTACGGTGATAACAATATTGCCACTGATGGGAAGTATTTCAATGATAGCCGTAAATTCAGATGCTTTAGTCTTAACTAAGTTTCCTGAACAATCTGGAACAGCCACCGCGGTAATAGGGACTTTACGCTTTGGTATTGGGGCTTTGGCGGGACCAATTTTGGCATACTACTATGATGGCACTGCTCTACCTTTTGCAGGGTTGATGTTTTCTGTTGTATTGTTGGTGCTATTGTGTCAATTAATCAATGCTTATAAAAAATAATTTTAATCAAAAAAGAGAATAGCTTTGATAAACTCTACTTGTGTCGATTATGCCGATTTAAACTGATAGCATATACCCAGTATCACCAATATAAACTTTATATAACAAACAGGTTTTATTTTGTCAGACATATTATCTCACTTGCTGCAAAGCCAGACTTTGGAGCAAGAAATCAATCAACTGGGTTTGCGCAATCAAGTTAATGCATTAAGACAATGGCAATGCTCTCGTTTGTTGTTTTCCTATGACGAGTTATATCAAAAAAAACAATACTGTGCGGCAATGGATTTTTTTACAGATGAACTTTATGGGCCAAATGATTTCACCAAGCGAGATGAAGACATCAAAAAAGTGCTGCCTTTAATGGAAACAGTTCTGTCTAAAGAAACGCTAGCAACCTTTGAATTAGCGTTAAAGCTTAACACGCTTTCTTATCAACTAGACTTTGAGTTGGTAAAACGCTTGGATGGCATTATAAACATTTCAAGTGAGCAGTATGCCCATGCTTATCGACGTTGTAACAATCTAGAACAACGTCAGTTACAATTAGAACTGATTGATAAGTTAGCTAATAATTTGGCTGGCATTGCTCATAGGACATCTATTATGCTGGTGCTCAAGTTATCAAGAAAGCCTGCTAAACTAGCCGGGCTTGGAGAGCTGCAAGCCATTTTAGAAAGGGGTGCAAATGCATTTCGCAAAATAAAGAAAATTGACGACTTTATTAAACCAATTCTTCAGGGTGAAACCCAGATCATGCAAAACCTATTTTCAGGTAATAACTGCTTGCCTGAAAAGTTCATAATAAATTAACAGACAAAGTCGAAATAAAGATGAGAAAATAGCCGTGTTTATGAAATCATGTGCCTAAACTATTTATAGAACAAGAGTGAAAATTATGAAAAAAGTAGCAATAATTTTAAGTGGCTGTGGCGTTTATGACGGCAGCGAAATTCATGAAGTCGTATTAACCTTATTAGCCATTGAACAAAATAATGCAAGTTATCGTTGTTTTGCCCCCAATATTGCTCAACATCATGTCATTAATCACTTAACAGGTGAAGTTAGTGAAGATGAGAGCCGTAATGTGTTAGTGGAGTCTGCTCGGATTGCCCGCGGTGATGTCGAAGACTTATGTGAGTTACGAGAGCAAGACTTTGATGCTTTAATTGTTCCGGGTGGCTTTGGTGCAGCAAAAAATTTATGCAATTTTGCGCTTGATGGTGATAATTATAAAGTAAATGATCAAGTATTAGCTGCTTGTCAGGCATTTGCTAAAGTCGATAAACCCGCGGGTTATATGTGTATTGCTCCTGCCATGTTGCCATTGATTTATCCTAAAGGAGTACAAGGAACTATTGGTAAGGACTCTGATACTGCCGCGTTAATAGAAGCTAAAGGTTTACTGCATAACAATTGTAGTGTTGACGATGTCGTGATCGACCAAGCACATAAATTAGTTTCTACCCCTGCTTACATGCTCGCAACATCGTTAACTGAAGCGGCTTCAGGTATTAATAGTTTAGTTAAAAATGTTTTGGCTTTAGTTGAATGACAATAAGCTTTGTTAACAACAATATATTACTTGCTGTTGTTTTTTACTTTGCACCTTTAAGTGCTTGTTTTGCTAATGCTAACGATCTACCAAATAAACCTATGACAGAACCTATTGAATCACAGATAACATTTTCTGATTTTGAAAGACAAATTGCTGCCAAAATGGCGCTAGATATTCGCTATTTCTGTTCTGATACTCCTTCTGAAAGAACAAACCAAAGCAGCCATTGTTTAAAGCCAGTAACTAAGCTCTCAAAAAAACTAGCAGATATGGTGACCACAACAGGCATTGGCAGTGTGGTACTTTTTACTGAAAATTTGGAGTCAACAAGGCAAATAATTCAACTAACTCATGATTTGCAACAAGCAGCTTCGCAATCTAAATCAGGTCAGCCTTTAATTATTTCTATCGATCAAGAAGGTGGTAGGGTTGTACGTTTGCCCCATGCTACTTCATTTGCTGGCAATATGGCGATAGGCGCTACTTATCTTGCTCATGGCATTAAGTTTGCTACACAGACAAGTACCGCTATTGCAAAAGAATTGAAAGCATTAGGTATCAACAACAACTATGCCCCAGTTGTTGATGTTAATACTAATGCAGATAATCCCGTAATTAATACACGTTCGTTTGGTGAAGATCCTCAGCGAGTAGCTGAGTTAGGTGCTGCTGCAGTAAATGGTTTTCAAAAGCAGGGGGTTATGGCCACCTTAAAGCACTTCCCCGGACATGGTGACACTCATGTTGATAGTCACTTAGGTTTGCCTTTAGTCGCACATGATTTAGAAATAATAGAAAAAAAAGATATTGCGCCATTTCAGTGGGCTATTAAGTATAGTGAGCCCGCGATGATTATGACAGCGCACATTCAATATCCTGCTTTAGATGATTCAACTATTGAGAATATCACGGGTGATAAAATCATTCGCCCGGCAACGATGTCACGCAAAATATTAACTAATTTATTAAGAAAAAAAATGAAATTCGATGGGGTTATTGCCACCGATGCACTTGATATGGCGGGTATTTCTCATTATTTTGATGACGTTACTGCCGTGACTGAAACCTTTATTGCCGGCGCTGATTTAGCGGTAATGCCTTTTAAAATAAGAAAAAGTGAAGATATTGATAAGTTTTATGCTTTTATTAAAGCGGTCGCTCAAAAGTTGCAACAAAAAGCAGATAAAAATGAATTTTCATTGGTAGAAGTTTCACAATCACTAGCGAGAATAAATCGCTATAAAGCTAAATATATAACATTGCCTAAAATATCAATAACACAGCAAATAAGCTTAGCTGAGCAACAAATAGCGCAAACGCAACATTTAGATCTCGAACAAGCGCTAGCTGATAATTCAGTTATTTTGCTAACGAATAAGCAAGATAATTTACCTGTAAATATAGCCAACATTAATCGCATACATTTGTTTGTTTTGAGCTGGCAAGAATTTCGAGCTTTAAAAGAAGCTATCACGCTTCAATGGCAAAAAGTGGGTAAATCCCCTCCTCAAATTAGCGCAACAGTGGTGGCAGAAAGTGATGCACAGTCACAGATTGAAAATGCTGAAAAGTTAGCAAAAGCAGATTTAGTTATTGCTACTATTGATACCAAAATAGCTAGCGCTGTAGATATTGGCGGCGCAGAAGATGTATTAACTCAAGCGAATTCTAAAAATGAACAAGGTAAGGTTAGTTATGAGCAGTTACTTACTTACCAATTACAACAAGCTAAACAAAGAGAAGTAACGAGTGTTTTGGTTGTTAAAGGTTCACCTTATTTAATACAGCCCTATGCTGAGTTAACTGATGCTATTTTAGTCACTTTTGATGACAGAATTTATCAAAAGGAGAACCAGGCTTCATCTAGTCCAGGTTATAATACGAGTATGGGGGTTGTTTTTGGTTTGCAAAAGGCACTAGGAAAACTGCCTGTTAATTTAAAAATAGATTAACTTACTACTTATTATCTCATTATAGCTGTAAACAACGGTATTTAGGGAGAAATATCCTGTTGGAATAGATAAAGAAAGTTATGTGTTCAAAGTCTCGCCGTCGGTTAATGCACTTGGAGGGGGCACTATATACTTATCTTGTTTGCTCAGGTATATTCTTGTTATCCTTGTTTTTAAACAGATTGTTAAGAGATTATTTACGTGAAAGCAAAAGCTACTTCTTTTGATATCGCATACCAGGCGGGTGTTTCTCAATCAACAGTATCCAGAGCACTTCGAAATAGCCCCTTAGTTAATGAAGAGACTCGACTAAAAGTTCAGGCTATTGCAAAAGAGTTAAATTACAAGGTAGACAAAAATGCCAGTAATTTACGCTCACAGCATTGCGATACTATTGCGTTGTTGTTATTTGAAGATCCCACTAATGATGATTCAGCAATTAATCCCTTTTTTCTTTCTATGTTAGGTAGCATAACTAGAGCTTGTGCACACAAAGGTTATGACCTATTAGTTTCTTTCCAACAAGCGAGTAATGATTGGCATGCTGACTTTGAAGATAGCAACAAAGCTGATGGTTTAATTTTACTTGGCTATGGTGATTATGTTGATTTTGAAGAAAAGCTAATTAAATTGAGTGAACAAGGGACACATTTTGTTCGCTGGGGTGCAGAGGTAAAAAACTTATCTACTGTTTCTATAGGCTGTGATAATTTCCTTGGTGGCAAAGAAATCACTGAGCACGTAATTAAGCAAGGCCGTAAAAATTTTGCTTTTTTGGGTAGTGCATCTAGCCATGCCCCTGAATTTTTTGATCGCTATAAAGGTCACTGCCAAGCACTTAATGATAATAACTTAGTTGTGAATAGCGATATGCAGTTTAATGCTCTATATACGGAAGAAGCAGGTTATGAAGCCGCATGTGAATTGATAAAAAGTGGTGGGAAATTCGATGCTATATGTGCAGCATGTGATTTAATTGCGATAGGTGCTATGCGAGCCTTACAAGAGTATAATATTTCAATTCCTGAGCAAGTTGTTGTGGTAGGATTTGATGATATTGCCATCGCTAGTTTTACTTTCCCTCCGCTAACAACGGTTAAACAAGATACTCAATTAGCGGGTGAGTTATTAGTGAATACTTTACTTGAATCTATTAATGGTAAAGAGACTTCAACCACCCTAATCGCTCCAGAGTTAGTCATCAGGAAATCTTGTGGATGTTAACTGTTCAGACTGTAGCTGAATAGTTAACATGATGAAAGTTCTTATGAAGTCGCTACTTCATCTTGATGTGAAGCTGACTTATCTTTCACACAGCCTTCTACGCCATCTTTGACAAAATATACTGAAAGAGCTGCTAATATCATTGAGAAACCAGCCATCATAATAATGTAAACCGCTTGGTTATCAAAAATAGCTGTTAATATCCAGCCAGCAAAAATACCTGAAACAATTTGAGGGGCAGCAATGGTGAAATTAAATATTCCCATATAAACACCTGTTTGTTTCACTGGTAGTGAGCCAGCTAAAATAGCGTAAGGCATCGCTAAAATTGCAGCCCAAGCAATTCCGATACCCACCATGGGTAAGAATAAAGCAACAGCACCTTTGGGTACTTCAATTTGAGTAATCACTAAATTGACTACAGTTAATTCAGGGTTTTGCATTAGCATAATGCTTAAGTAACCAATACCACCAGCAAGTAACGATAAAGAATAAGTTAGCTTACGACCTATCTTACTGGCTACTTTGGCCATAAACAGTGAGGCTATCGCAGCAAAAAAAGAGTATGCAGCGAAAATAATGCCAACCCAATCGCCTGCGGTGCCTTTTGCCTTAGCAATATTATCTGGAATTGTACCGACAGATTCTAAGTAGTGCGGATCAAACCATTTAGCATCTATATCCCAAATATGCTGGGCGATAGCAGGCATGGTATAAACCCACATAATAAATAAAGCAAACCAAGAAAAAAATTGTACCAATGCTAGTTGTTTCATCGTACTTGGCATGGTTTTCATTAGGCCGAAAAATTCAGATAACTTATCGCTAATAGTCTGTTCTGTATCTCTAGTTTCTAATGGTGCTAAACCATTAGTGCCGGGCGCATATTCTTTGGTTCTAAAGACGGTCCATAAAACTGAACCTAACATTACTGAAGCACCAATATAAAATGCCCAAATAACCGATGGTGCAACTGAACCTGTGCTAGCCGTATTCTCCAAACCAATTATATTTGTTAGTACAAAAGGTAAAATTGAACCGAAAACTGCGCCAATATTAATTAAAAAAGACTGGATGGAATAGCCAATATTTCGTTGTTCGGCTGGCACCATATCTGATACTAAAGCACGGAATGGTTGAAAAGCCAAATTAAAAGAAGCGTCCATTAATGCTAGCATCATAGCGCCAAAAAACAATGGGGTAATAAAGCTAGCTAAGGTCGCGGAATTTGGCATTAACAACATACCAATAGCGGCAGCAAACCCGCCCGCTAAAATGTAAGGGTTACGTCGACCTAAACGATTCCAAGTTCTGTCTGACGCAGAGCCGACAATTGGTTGTATTAGCAAACCCATGATAGGAGCAACTAACCAAAATAACGATAATGAATGTAAATCTGCCCCTAAGTCTGAGAGTATGCGGCTGGCATTGGCATTTTGTAATGCAAAGCCAAACTGAACACCTAAAAAACCAAAGCTGACATTCCATATTTG
>Ga0105351_1001614_pt1 | contig 10207 bp, 9 predicted proteins | sample EN4Hudsemesocosm_FD_83662 | JGI IMG/M metagenome (GOLD analysis project Ga0105351, IMG submission 83662) | Methane-oxidizing microbial communities from mesocosms in the Hudson Canyon - EN4B Hudson Canyon | ecosystem: Environmental > Aquatic > Marine > Cold seeps | place: Hudson Canyon | collected... | reverse complement strand
GGTCACAGAGAAGAAATTTCTGAATTTGCACCGCGCATTCATACTATCAAGGTTAGCCAAGATAAAATTCGCGACATCATTGGTAAAGGTGGCGCAACTATACGTCAACTTACTGAAGAAACAGGAACGACTATTGAAATTGATGATGATGGTACTGTTAAAATTGCCGCTACCTCTGGTGAACAAGCAGATGATGCGATTAATCGTATCAAAGCACTAACAGCTGAAATTGAAGTAGGTACACTTTACACCGGTAAAGTTGTTCGCATAGTTGACTTTGGTGCTTTTGTTAATGTATTACCAGGTAAAGATGGCTTAGTACATATTTCACAAATTTCAGAAGAACGTGTTAGTAACGTAACTGACGTATTAACTGAAGGTCAAGAAGTGAAAGTAAAAGTACTAGAAGTTGATCGCCAAGGCCGCGTTCGTTTAAGTATTAAAGAAGCAATGGAAAAACCAGCTGAAGAAACACCTGCCGCTGAGTAGTTTTATTTGCTATCAATGGGACTAAATGATTTACAATTTAGTCCATTAAAAAGGAGCCTTATGGCTCCTTTTTTATCGCTAAATCAAGTACAATCAAAAATACGCAGCATTTAATTTTATTATTTCTAAGGCATATTAGTGAATTTATTCTTTTCCGATTTTAAGCGTAAACCGTTAATGTTTATCATTGTTATTTCCATGACCTTTGCTATACAAGGTTGTGCATCTCTTAGCAAGCCTAGTAATAGCGTGAACTCTTCGGCAATGAGTCAATTGGTTATTGCCGAACCATTGGCTATTAATTTTAAAAGTGAAATTGCTATTGCACGCTTATCTGAAGTTATTAATAGAGTTAAAATTACTGATGATCAAAAGGCTCAGCTTCATTATGACCGCGGTGTACTGTATGACAGCGTTGGTTTACGTTCGTTAGCTCGGTTAGATTTCTCTCATGCTTTACAGTTAAAACCAGATTTAATTGATGCATATAATTTTTTAGGAATACTTTTTACTCAATTAAAAGAATTTTCTCAAGCATATGACAAATTTGATTCTGTTTTAGAGCTTGCTTCTGAACATGAGTATGTTCATTTAAACCGTGGTATTGCACTTTATTATGGTGATAGACCCGAATTAGCGGCTCAAGACTTTAATGATTTTCATCATAAACAAAATGATGACCCCTACAGATTACTATGGCTTTATCTAGCCGAATATGAAGTTGATGCAACATTAGCTAAACAAGAATTAAAAGAAAGAGCAAAGTTGGTTGATGAGCGTACTTGGGCTAAACAGGTAATACTTTTATATTTAGATGAAATTAGCCAAGAAAAATTCATTAGTGAATTAACTCATAATGTTCAATCAAATAAAGAATTAACTGATAGGTTATGTGAGGCTTATTTCTACTTAGGAAAATATAACCAAATTAATGGTTATAATGGCGCTGCAGCTAATTTCTTTAAATTATCATTAAGCACAAATGTTTACGAGTTTGTTGAACATAGATATGCGAGGCTTGAATTAGAGTTTATGCGCACAAAAAAAGTGGTGAGTATTGAGCAACCAAATAAACCTTAATAATCGCATCTTGAAGTGTTTTAGTACCGTTTAATGAAAAATAAATTAATCATTGTGAGCTTGTTGGTTTTCCTTTTAACAGGGTTATCAACAAGCTCATTTTTTTTAAATGAACATTTAACAAGTGTAATTTCTAAAAAAGAGCATAGTAATATTCAATTAGCTTTTGCTATTGATCAAAAAAATGTAACAGCACTTCGCTTTGCTTGGGAAAAAGTGCAACCGCAGAGTAAAAAGTGGTTAAAATTAACAAAAGAATTGGCGAAAACCCAGGGAGATGCCGCTTATCAACTTGCTCTTTATTATCAAGCCGAATTCAAAATTAAGCCTAAGCAAGCTATCTTTTGGTATAAAAGTGCTATAAGGCTTAATTATCTAGAAGCATCAACCGGCTTAGCTCTGTTGTACTTTCAGCAAGGAAATTTAATTAAGGCGGCGGAAGTCTTAGATGCATTACCAGTAGAGCTATTTGAAAAATTAAGTGATGAAGCTATCATTCTTAAAGTGAATATAGCTATTAATCAAGGGGAAATGTCTGATATTCAAAAGATAACTAGCAAATACTCTCAGAAATTAAAAAGTTCAAAAGAAGGGCTGTTGTTGTTAAAAGATATTCAAAAGTATCAAATACAGCTTAGTGATAATCAAGTTATTGACTCTAGCCCCCTAGCGATGAATTGTAATAATAGCATTCAACTATTTGCAACCACGGTAAATCACCTGAAACGTCTAGAAAGCTTAATTTTAGACTTTAAAAAGCAACCTCTAAATGACTCAGTTTGTTTTTCGCCAGTACGTTATATGGCAATTGATTCCCTTGATTGTACTAATGAAAAAGATGAGAGCATTCAATGTAATGAAGTTAATTGGTGGCCATGGGCTAATAGTATAAATACGCGTTATGTTGGTCTTATGTTACCCCAAGGCGGAGCTAATGTTCATTTTGGTGTGTTATATTTGGATGCAAAAGACAGTGTTGATGTTGTAGCCCATGAGATAAGCCATTTATTAGGATTTGTTGATGAATATCCTTTGATATCAGAGCACGTTAAATGTCAAACAATTCAAAAGGATATGTTTTCTCAAAATATTTCAGTGTTGAAAAACAAATATCAAGGCAGGCGAAAAGTTATTCGTGCCAGCATATTAAAACAAGTCGCATGGTCGAAACATATCAATAATAGTACTCCCATTTTGCAATCGGCAATAGACTTGAATGGGGAACACTATTGGAAACTAGGTACCCCTGAAGAATTTAAACATGAAACAGGGGTATTTAATGCACAAACCTGTAATAATTCTGCCTTTAAATCAAAAGATGATTTTAGTGCTTTTAAGCCTGTATCGTATGGAACAAAGTTACAATATTTTTCGCTAAACTTTCCACCGCTTTATTCAAAATTTATACAAGTTAGCTTAAACCAATTTTCAATGCCTAGTTTTCATTACAATATTGCCTTAGCTTATTTTCAACAAGCTCCTTTACAGCAAAGTTCTTTTCAACATAGAAGTATTGAAAAAGCAAAGTATTGGCTTGAGCAAGCGGCAAACAGAGAACATGATTCTGATAGGCAAAAAAAAATACGTAAAGGTGGTTTTTAAAGCTTAATTAGTTTTAATAACTACTAACGCTGTGTTAGTTGGTAATATTACTTTTTGAAGTTTTGGAGACTTCTCACTAAAATTTGGTGGTGTTATTTCAATATTTTCTTTGATTCTTGCCGTTGGCCACATAGTGTAGTTTTCTATATATTTGGCCGTGCTTGCTGCTTTTAGTAAATCGCTATTCACGCTTACTTTTTTAACGCTTGGTTTCTTATCATCCCTTGTGAACCATGAATATAATGCCATCAAGCTCTCCTGTATAATCCTTCGTACTAGTTTATACACTATACATCAAAAGCAGAAAAATTGCTTAGGTATTAATGATTTTTGTCCACGTTAATATGAGGTATAATTGTGTGAAAATTATTATCTTATTGTTTTTATAACTAGAATTTCATAATGAAATATTTTGAACCTGAACAGTTTCGCCAACACTTTCCACTGATTTGTAACAACAAGCAATTAAATACATCGAGTGAAATGCGCTCGTCTATAGTTTATCTAGATAATGGCGCAACTACACAAAAGCCAGGCTGTGTTATTGATAGCTACTCGTATTTTTATCAAAATATTAATGCCAATGTTCACCGTGGATCTCATCAATTAAGTGCTAAAGCAACTACTGCCTTTGAGCAAGCTCGAAATAGGGTTAAATCGTTCATTAATGCTAAAAGTAATAAAGAAATAATTTGGACTAAAGGAACTACAGAAAGCATTAATTTGATTGCATCTAGCCTTGGACGATTGGTACTTGGGCATAAAGATGAAATTATTCTAGCGGTGAGTGAGCATCACGCAAATATTGTGCCTTGGCAATTAATCGCTAATCAAACAGGCGCAGTGCTTAAAGTATTAATACTTGATGTTGCAGGAAGAGTTGATCTTATTGAGTTTGAGAAATTACTTACTAATAAAACCAAAATAGTCTGTTGCGCTCATGCTTCTAATGTTTTGGGAAAAATAAACCCAATAAATGAAATCATTCAAAAAGCAAAGCTTGTTGGTGCAATTACAGTAATTGATGGCGCGCAAACTGTTGCACACTTTAAGCCTGACGTACAAGTACTTGATTGTGATTTTTATGTGTTTTCTGCTCATAAAATGTATGGTCCCACTGGTGTTGGAGTACTTTACGGTAAACAGGGTTTACTTGAAGCAATGCCGCCATATCAAGCGGGTGGTGAAATGATTAAAACTGTGAGTTTGAAAGAAAGTACCACTTTTAACTCTCTGCCGTTTAAGTTTGAAGCTGGAACGCCAAATATCGCTGGTGTTGTTGCCTTTTCAGAGGCAATCAATTTTATTGATCAGTTTAATATTGCTGAAGTAAATGCATATGAACAACAATTAACACTGTACTGCTACAAAGCGTTGAATCAAATATCAAAAGTACAGTTCATTGTAGACCAAATCCCTGATATTCCAGTCATCGCTTTTATCATTAAAGGGCATCATAATCATGATATAGCAACAAGTCTTGATAGTTTTGGTATTGCCATTCGTAGTGGCCACCATTGTGCCATGCCGTTAATGGAGTATTTAAATATCTCAGGTTGCTTACGTGTCTCGATGTCACCTTATAATACTTTCGCTGAAATTGATTATTTTATTGAATCTTTAATGACTATTATTGAGCAGGAAAATGAGTGTTATATAGAAGAAGCGTGTATTAAAAATACTAATGTAAAAGGGATGACGAGTGCTGAAATACTTAATAAATTTTCAATAGTTAAAAGTTGGGATTCGCGTCATCGTGAGATAATGTTATTAGGTAAGCAGTTAGAGCGATTAGATAAAAACCTTAGAAATGTGCATAACTTAATCAGTGGTTGCGAAAGCTTGGCATGGCTTGTGGTTATAAAGGGTTCACAAGGGAAATTTTATTTTCAAGCAGATAGTGATGCTAAAATAATTCGAGGCTTGTTAGTGATAGTGCTTGCTGCTTTTAATGGTAAAACTGCTCAGCAAATAAAATCATTTGATATTACCCATTATTTTGAAAGTTTAGGGCTAATGCAGCACTTAAGTCCATCTAGAGGAAACGGTGTTTTGGCTATTGTTGAAAAAATTCGAGTGTTAGCATATTAAAGTAAAGCAGTTCAATATTCGTTACTACTTTTGTTAAATAACTTACTTCGAATCTAAAAATTGTTATCAATCAATATATTTATGATCTTCAATTTTAATATGATTTACAAGCCAATCATTTAAAAAATAAAGTAACTCTAATGACATGCCATTTATTCTTAAGCACTGCTGTTTTATCTTTTCAATTTCATCAATAAAAAATTGGTGTTGTTGTTTATGTATCTCAATATTTTCATCAGACATAAATGAAAAGTAGGTCTCCTCTTCATTAAAATGATAATTACTATATTTAGTGAGCTCGTCAAATAATTCAATGATCTTTTGAATATCAGAATCATTTTCAGATGCAGTATAAATTTCATTCATAATGTTGAATAGCTTTTTATGCTGCACGTCTATAATTTCTATTCCAAGAGCATAACTACTACTCCACTCAACTTTGTTCATAATATGTCCTAAATAATGTTATCTTAATTTATTCTGTAATTATTGACGAATTTATTTCATCCAGTTTTCATTATTGAAATAAACTATGCGTTTTAATCGTTTATTATAGATTGAACTATTTTGATCTTATTTTCAATAGTTTATCTATCGCTCTTCCCACAGCAAAGAAAGCAAAAGTAGCCGTAACATGGGTAGTGGCTCCGAATCCACCGCTGCAATCTAAACGCATAGCATTATTCATTCCTTCAGTAACTTCAGGTTTTGCTAGGCAAACTTCTCCTAACTCAGTTGGATACCGTAGCTGTTCAGCAGAAAACACTGCATCAATAGAAAATTTTCGTTTACTCGCCTTTGTAATATCTGCCCGGGGAAAGTTAAATTCACGTCTTAATTGGTTTTTAACTTTAGCAAGAAGAGGGTCTTGGTAAGTTTTACTTAAATCTGTAATGGCTATTCTACTAGGGTCTACCTGGCCACCCGCACCGCCAATAGTTATTATTGGCAGTTTGTTACGTTTACAATGTGCAATTAAACGTGTTTTTATATCAACAGAATCAATCGCATCTATAACGTAATCATAATTTTTGTTAAGTAAGCTACTAAGATTTTCTACTGTAATAAAATCTTCAATAACATTAACATGGCAATCAGGATTAATTTGTTTAATGCGATCACTCATTACATCAACTTTACTTTCACCAATAGTCTTACTCAGCGCGTGAATTTGACGATTAATATTAGTAATACAAATGTCATCAAGGTCAATTAAGGTAATGTTGCCGACACCATTCCTAGCAAGTGCCTCAGCTGCCCAAGAGCCAACGCCCCCAATGCCTATAATACAAAAATGTGAGTTTTGTAGAATTTGAGCGCCGTACTGACCGTATAGACGGACAATACCGCCAAATCTTAAAGAGTAATCTGACATTTTAAGGGTAACACAAGGTTAATACTAAATTGGCGTCATTATAACGCCTTAATCTATACCGTTAAAACTAAATTAATATTTTAGTGCAGCTGATATGGTCTAACCTACACTGCATTTATATAAGTAATTTATCACTGTGCAACCTTTCCTTGCCTTAATTGACGTTTTATTTAAGGCTAAAGTATTTAATTTTTGATCTATTATAATGCTTAATGTAAATATAAAAATTAAAAAAGTGGGTAAAACTACAAAGGCAGTTACCATATTAATGTTAATAATTAATGGGATGGTTGCTATTAGTAGTAACAAAGTGACTAACGCTACTTTATGAATTAGTTGAATTAAACGTACAGTATTTTCCATGAAAATGTCCTTGAATGAATGGTCACATTAATTGATTAAACTATAATAACGCTTGTAATGAATAAAATATGGTGGCATATTTGCCATAACTAGTGCCAAAAGTGTCATTTTGTTCGGAGTAGATATGAAAGTTTTAGTGTTGGCAACTGAACACTGCATGGTTTCTGCTATTTATGGGGTGTTAGATGTTTTTTCTGCTGCCAATTATTGTATAAATCGTCGCTACGGTGACGGTGTTGTTGATGATTTTGATTGTAAAATAGTCACAATAGATAATGAAAATGTGATTGCTTATAACGGTATAGAAATTAAACCCACTCAGTTATTGGATTGTCAGAAGGCCCCTGATGTTATTGTTCTTTCATCTTCTGTTAAAGTTGTTATTGATTGTTGTGGCGAAGATATTTCTATAGCTAATAGAGAGAACATTAAACAGTGGTTAGTCAACTGTAAGAAGCAGGGCACACTGATAACCAGCTTTTGTACTGGGGCATTTTTGTTAGCATCCTCCGGCTTACTTGCTGGAAAAGTTGCAACAACTCATTGGCGAAGCGCTGATTTATTTAGGCGTGTGTTCCCCTATATTCGTCTAGATTGCGATCAGTTAATAATTGATAACGGTGATATTATTTGTTCTGGCGGTTCAATGTCTTATATTGATCTTTCTCTACATATCATTGATAGGTTTATCGGAAAAGATATAGTTTCAGATTGTGCTAAGCTTCTTGTTTTTGATCCCGTAAGACAAAAGCAATCTCCCTATGTGTCTTTTAAAGCTCAAAAAGGCCATGAAGACAAACCCATTTTAGCTGCACAAGATTGGCTAGAGCAACATTATAAAAGTGATATTTCTATGGATGAATTGGCTGAAAAAGTGGGTTTGGGACCTAGAACTTTCAAGCGTAGGTTTAAATTAGCAACCAATGAAAACCCGATAAATTATTTGCAAAGAATTCGTGTAGAGCAAGTAAAAAGTAAATTAGAAAAAACAACGGATGCTATTAATCAAATAATTTGGTCTGTGGGCTATGAAGATATAAGCAGCTTTCGACAACTTTTTAAGCGCTTTACAGGGTTAACGCCAAAAGATTATCGACAAAAATTCGCATAAATTTATCTGTATTTACATTACTATTGTGAATAGTTGTTATTAATTTAATAAATAAAGGTTATAGTGGTTTTTACCAATATTCAACTAGTTGTGTTTAAAAAACAAACGATTTTAATAAGAGGATATTTGAAAAATAAGCGTGTTAGAGTCAATTTTGCGCAATAAAAAAGGCAGCAAATGCTACCTTTTTATTGATTTAATACTCATCACCCGTTTCTTATTACGCGTTTATCGTAACTCGATACTTGTAATTATTGTTTGCACTTATCTTTTAGATAAAGATACAAACTCACGGTTGATTTCACCCGTATACTTTTGGCGAGGACGACCGATTTTTTGACCAGGTTGAGACAACATCTCATCCCAATGAGAAATCCAGCCAACCGTTCTAGACATTGCGAAAATCACAGTGAACATACTTGTTGGAATACCAATGGCTTTTAAGATAATACCTGAGTAGAAATCTACGTTCGGGTAAAGTTTTTTCTCAATAAAGTAAGGGTCTTCTAACGCTACTTTTTCTAATGCCATAGCAACATCAAGTAAAGGATCGTTAATACCAAGTTCTTTTAGTACTTCATGACACGTTTCACGCATTACTGTGGCGCGTGGATCAAAGTTTTTATAAACACGGTGACCAAAGCCCATTAAGCGGAAAGGATCATTTTTATCTTTTGCTTTAGTAACAAATTCATCAACGCGGTCTAAGCTACCAATTTCTTCTAACATTGTTAAACAAGCTTCGTTTGCGCCGCCATGTGCAGGCCCCCATAAAGAAGCAACACCTGCTGCAATACATGCATAAGGGTTAGCACCTGAAGAGCCAGCCAAACGTACAGTTGAAGTTGAAGCGTTTTGTTCGTGATCAGCATGTAGAGTGAAAATTCTATCCATTGCATCAGCAACAATAGGGCTTACTTTATATTCTTCAGCAGGAACAGAGAACATCATGTGCAAGAAGTTTTCAGCGTAAGTTAAATCATTGCGTGGATAAACAAAAGGTTGTCCAACGCTATACTTATAAGCCATTGCTGAAATGGTAGGCATTTTAGCAATTAAACGATGAGCACTACGCTTGCGTTGCTCTGGATCATTGATATCTAAATCACTATGGTAGAAAGAAGATAATGCACCAACTACACCACAAAGCATCGCCATTGGATGAGCATCAGGTAAAAAGCCATGGAAGAAATGGGCTAGTTTTTCATGAACCATAGTATGGTTAGTAATAATATCTTTAAAATCATCATATTGATCTTTAGTTGGCGCATCGCCATTAAGTAGAATATAACAAACTTCTAAGTAATCAGCTTCTTTAGCTAAGCTATCGATAGGATAGCCGCGATGTTGTAAAACACCTTTACCACCGTCAATAAAAGTGATTGAAGACTCACAAGATGCCGTAGCTAAAAAACCTGGGTCATAAGTGAAATAACCGTGGCTACCTAAGGTTCTAATATCAATTACATCGGTACCTGCTGTTCCTTTATGGATGGGCAGTTCGGCAATTTCTTTACCGTCAATACTTAGCAAGGCTTTTGATTCAGCCATATGTTTTATCCCCTATTATTTTTAAATGTACAATTTGTGTTCTGATTATCTGGTTAAAACTTGTAGATAAGAATAAACCTTATTTAGAAGAAGAATGGAAAAATAATCAGCTTATTTGACTTAACTTGGGTAAATCTAACTGGCGACATTCTACCCCAATTTATAATTAAAATGTAATAGCCATTAGACTAAAGTTTGATGACTGTCATAAAAACAGATTAAAAAGTAATCATAAGCTATTATCCGCTTATGAAAATTGAATTTATTCAATATCAGCTATATAATCACACCGTTTTGTAATTGCTTTTATGACTTCGTTGTTTTAATAAGAAATTAGCTAGAAAACTTCTTATTGATTGAGACTTTATTTTTATAGTGAAAATAACGACTCTTATACGAAAGTATTAATAGAATTACTTAGCCAACGTAGGTTAAGTTCGCTATTATTACGCGACTCGGTTAACTGGAGTAATAACTATTAGTTATTCTATTTAACAAAGGCAGTTACCGTTCATTTCGGGAATTACTTATTTAGTAATCTCTTT
>Ga0105351_1001597_pt1 | contig 10269 bp, 12 predicted proteins | sample EN4Hudsemesocosm_FD_83662 | JGI IMG/M metagenome (GOLD analysis project Ga0105351, IMG submission 83662) | Methane-oxidizing microbial communities from mesocosms in the Hudson Canyon - EN4B Hudson Canyon | ecosystem: Environmental > Aquatic > Marine > Cold seeps | place: Hudson Canyon... | reverse complement strand
TTGTAACACTCTTTGACTAAAAAGAATCGTTACAAATTGTTTTAAGACTTCGACATAACTATCTATGGCTAAACTAGAAATTCTTGAGTTCCCAGATCCAAGACTACGCAAAATCGCTGCACCCGTTGCTAGCGTTGATGATGCGATACGTAAAATAATCGATGACATGTTCGAAACCATGTACGATGCCCCCGGTATCGGGTTGGCGGCAACACAGGTCAACATTCATCAGCGTATTGTTGTAATTGATGTTTCAGAAGAAAAAGACCAGCCTCTGGTCTTCATTAACCCTGAAGTCACCGTGCTTGAAGGCGAACCTCTTGCAATGCAAGAAGGTTGTCTCTCTGTACCCGGTTTTTACGAAGATGTGACTCGTATAGAGCATGTATTAGTGAAAGCACTGGATCGTGACGGCAATGAGTTTGAGCTTGAAACCAATGAGTTACTGGCTGTTTGCATTCAGCATGAGCTTGATCACCTCGATGGTAAGCTGTTTGTAGATTACATCAGCCCCTTAAAGCGCAATCGTATTCGTAAGAAGCTTGAGAAAATACATCGTAGCGGCGCTTGATTAGCGCCTCCAGAAACAAACAGGAGCCCACCTCAGTGGCAGATGCATCTCCCCTTCGTATCGTATTCGCAGGCACCCCTGATTTCGCAGCATCCAGCCTTGAAGCACTCATTAATCAAGGCTATAACGTGGTCGCTGTGTACACACAACCAGACAGGCCAGCCGGACGAGGCAAAAAACTTCATAAAAGTCCGGTAAAAGATGTTGCCGAACTGAACGATATTGCAGTATACCAGCCCGTTAATTTTAAAGATGAAGCAGACCAGCAAGTACTGCAATCGCTTAATGCAGATCTTATGATCGTCGCGGCCTACGGAATCATTTTACCTAAAGTCGTGCTTGATACACCTAAACAGGGCTGTATTAACATTCATGCTTCATTGCTTCCACGTTGGAGAGGTGCTGCCCCTATTCAACGGGCTATACAAGCGGGTGACACTGAAACCGGCATTACTATTATGCAAATGGATGTAGGCCTCGATACCGGCAACATGCTCTGGAAGAAGCAAACCCCTATAAAGCCAGACGATAATGGTGGTTCACTCCATGACCGCCTTGCTAGTTTAGGTGCTGAAGCTATGATTGAAGCATTAGAACAACTAGCTTCTGAGCAGCCTTCCAGTCAGTTAACGAACGAAAAGCAAGATGACCAGTTAGCTATCTACGCCCATAAGCTTTCTAAGCAAGATGCTCAAATAGACTGGTCAATGAGTGCGGAGTCTATTGCCTTAACCGTAAGAGCCTTTAATCCCTGGCCTGTCGCTTTTACAGTGGAAGCCGGTGAACGTATTCGCTTATTTGAAGCCGAAGTTATTCCTGAAGCTCATAATAAAACGCCAGGGACTGTTATCAGTAAATCTCGTGAAGGTATTGTTATTGCCTGTGGAGAGAACGCGCTAAGTGTTCAAAAACTTCAACTACCCGGCTCTAAATCCATGCCAGTAAGCGATTTTGTTAATGGTGGAAAAGCCATGCTTAATGAAAATACACAACTAACCAGTGCAGGAGCACAAGCTTAAGATGGCTAAGAAATCGACCAAAAAACGTTATTTAAAGCGTAAAGTCCCTATGGTTGAGACCTCCAACCTTAGAGCCATTGCTGCTCAGGTTGTTCACCTGGTAAGCCACGAGCAAAAATCACTTAGCAGCTTAATGCCACCAGCACTGGAAAAAGTACCGAGCCAAGACAAAGCATTACTGCAAGAACTTTGCTTTGGCACCTGCCGTTGGTATCACAAGCTACAGGCGATTCAACAATGCCTAATGGTTCAACCACTGCCTCATCTTGATATCGTAGTTAATTCAGCTATTTTAGTAGGTATTTATCAGCTATTAGAAATGCGAACCCCTGCTCATGCAGCCATTTATGAGACCGTTGAAGCCGTTGAAGCACTAGGATTTTTCCGCTTGAAAGGTATGGTTAATGGCATATTAAGAAATGTAGAGCGTGAAGAAGAGTGGCCAGAAGAGCTAATTGATGCTGACACCTATGAATCTTTCTTTTTTGAGTACAGTCATCCTCGCTGGTTTATAGATAAGTTATCTAACAACTGGCCAGATCGCTGGCAGGAAATTCTGCATATAAACAATGAACGCCCCCCCATAACCTTGCGTGTAAATCTTACCAAGGTCAGCCGTGACCAGTACCTTGAAAATCTCAACCAGGCAGATATTGACGCAAGAGCCACAAAATACGCGCCAACAGGCATTACACTAAACTCGCCTGTCGACGTAACCGCACTACCTGATTTTGAAGAAGGCCTTGTAAGTGTTCAAGACGAAGCCGCACAACTATGTTGCGAACTGCTAGATGCACCAGCCAATGCACGTATTCTTGATACCTGCGCGGCACCCGGTGGTAAAACTTGTGCCATTTTAGAGCGTTTTCCTGATGCAGAAGTCACTGCTATTGATATTGACCCTGGGCGGGTAGAGCGTATACATCAAAACCTCGAACGTACTAAGCTCACAGCTAAGGTTGTTACCGGTGATGCAGCAGACCCTGATAGCTGGTGGGACAAACAACTTTTCGACCGTATATTGCTAGATGCTCCTTGTAGCGCAACAGGGGTTATTCGTCGCCACCCTGACATTAAATTATTACGTCAGGAAAACGACATAGTTCCTCTGGCAAGTTTGCAATTAAGCCTGCTAGAAACTTCATGGGCCATGCTAAAACCGGGTGGAAAGCTGGTTTATGCCACCTGTTCTGTTTTCTCTCAGGAAAATAGCCGTATAATCGAGCGGTTTATCAATAAGCAGTCTGACGCTACACTGATACCCATTGAAGCAGATTGGGGAACAAGCACACCTTTCGGTCAGCAACTGTTTCCACAAGAAGGTGGTCACGATGGCTTTTTTTACGCTTGCCTGAAGAAGTCGGGTTAATAGAAAGTCGGATTAGACGAATATGAAAATAATCATTCTCGGTGCAGGACAAGTAGGCGGCACACTGGCAGAAAATCTGGCCAGTGAAGCTAATGATATTACCGTGGTAGATCATGACGGTGAACGCCTCAGACAACTTCAAGACCGGCTCGATATCAGAACCATTCAGGGTAAAGGCTCCTACCCAAACATCCTAAAACAGGCTGGGGCCGAAGATGCCGACATGCTGATTGCTGTCACCAATAGTGATGAAGTCAACATGGTTGCTTGTCAGGTAGCCCATACATTATTCAGAACGCCGACCAAAATCAGTCGGGTTAGAGCGATTCCTTACCTTTCAAAGAAAGACTTATTTGGGACTGAAGCCTTCCCTATTGATGTATTGATCAGCCCTGAACAGGTAGTAACCAATCACATTACCCGCCTTATTGAATACCCTGGCGCACTTCAGGTCACTGATTTTTCAAAAGGCTTGGTTCGACTCGTTGCTATCAGAGCATCAAAAGGCGGCCCTCTGGTAGGTCACGAACTGGCTTATCTTCGTCAACACATGCCTAATATTGATACCCGTGTTGCGGCTATCTTTAGAAAAAACAGCCCTATAACCCCTGAAGGCACCACCATCATTGAAGATGGGGATGAAGTCTTTTTTATAGCAGCAACCAATCATATTCGCTCGGTGATGAGTGAACTTCAGCCTCTTGAAAAACCTTACAAGCGCATTATGATTGCCGGAGGAGGCAACATTGGCCACCGCCTGGCTGAAAAACTCGAAGGCAAGCATCAGGTTAAGCTAGTTGAGCACAATACTGGCCGCTGTATAGAGCTTTCTGAGGCATTGAACAAAGCCATCGTACTACAGGGAAATGCCGCCAATAAAGAGCTGTTATTAGAAGAAAATATCGAAGATACCGACGTATTCATTGCCGTAACCAACGATGACGAAGCTAATATCATGGCTTCAATGCTAGCTAAGCGGTTAGGCGCCAGAAAAGTAATGACGTTAATCAACAACCCCGATTATGTTGACCTTATTCAGGGGCGAGAGATTGATGTCGCTATCTCCCCTCAGCAAACAACTATTGGCAGCCTTTTAACGCACGTACGAAGAGGCGATGTAGTTAACGTACACTCACTAAGGCGTGGTGCTGCAGAGGCTATTGAGGCCATCGCTCACGGAGACCATAAATCATCGAAAGTAGTAGGTAGACGACTGGATGAAATTCCACTACCTCATGGCGCCACCATTGGTGCGATTGTACGTCACAACGAAGTATTAATTGCCCACGATCATATCCGAGTGCAACCTGATGATCACGTTATACTATTTTTAGTCGATAAAAGCCGAATAAAAGAAGTTGAAAAACTGTTCCAGGTCGGACTAGCATTTTTCTAACAGGGAAATAAGAATACACCATGCACCTTTCTATTATCTGTCGTATTTTAGGCATTTTGTTGATGCTTTTCAGCATCACCATGCTGCCCCCCATGGCAGTATCCCTTATTTATGATGATGGTCAGTTAAGACCTTTTCTTAATGCCTTTGCGCTTATCCTCAGTATTGGTTTGATGGTTTGGTTTCCGGTTAGAAACAAAAAACAAGATCTGCGCGTACGGGACGGATTCGTTATTACGGTGCTGTTCTGGCTAGCACTGAGTTTGAGTGGATCTATTCCTCTGTACGTGAGTGATAACCCCTCAATGTCTTTTGTTGATGCCTACTTTGAATCACTTTCAGGCTTAACCACCACTGGCGCTACTGTTATCACGGGTATTGATGATCTTCCCAAGTCAATTCTCTGGTATCGGCAGCAACTTCAATGGCTCGGAGGTATGGGTATTATCGTACTTGCGGTGGCCGTTTTACCGATGCTGGGAATAGGAGGAATGCAGCTTTATAGGGCTGAGACACCCGGCCCGGTAAAAGATACCAAACTCACGCCTAGAATTACCGAAACGGCCAAAGCCCTTTGGTACATTTATTTAGGGCTCACTATCGCCTGTGGTTTAGGTTATTGGCTGGCGGGCATGTCTGGTTTTGATGCCATAACCCATAGTTTTTCAACCATTGCCATTGGTGGATTTTCGACCCACGACGATAGTATTGGTTTTTTTGATAGCACCGCCATCGAGCTGATTGCTATCGTGTTTATGTTTTTATCAGGCATAAACTACGCCTTGCACTTTTTTTCATTCAGACAACGCTCAATTTTCGTTTACCTCAGAGACCCTGAGTTTCAGTTCTATGCACTCGTCGTGGGCGGCGTGAGCCTTATCACCATCTTCACCCTATTAGCCACCGACACCTTTGAAACAAGCGAAGCCATTGTTAGCGGGTTATTTGAAGTAGTATCTATTGCCACAACCACAGGCTTCGCAACGGCTGATTTTGCCCACTGGCCTCATGTACTCCCCTTCCTTCTCTTTGTAGTGGCCTTTATTGGTGGTTGTGCGGGGTCAACGGGTGGCGGAATGAAGGTTATTCGTATTTTGCTTATCTACAAACAAGGTTTGCGGGAAGTTAAGCGACTGATACACCCTAATGCGGTTATTCCCATTAAATTAGGACGAAAGCCGGTACCCGACAGGGTAATTGAAGCTGTTTGGGGCTTCTTCTCTGTTTACATGTTTATGTTTGTGTTGATGCTACTCATCTTGCTAGCCACAGGGCTAGACCAAGTCACCGCATGGTCTGCAGTAGGGGCGTGTATTAATAACCTTGGGCCAGGTTTAGGAGAAGTTGCTTATCATTATGGTGACTTGAACACCACAGCAAAGTGGGTGCTTTGTTTTGCCATGCTGTTAGGTCGCTTGGAAGTATTTACACTGTTGTTGCTATTTACCCCCGCGTTTTGGAGACATTAACAAAACTATTTTTGGTAAAAACCAACCCGTAGCCGTGATACAGTGCATCAAGGCTACACGCTTCGCTCAACTACCTTTTTCCACCTGTAAATTTCTTAATATCCCCCAATAAGCGTTCAGCAAAGTGCCCTATCTCATCTTTCGCTTTCTGCACGGTTGTCGGCTTGTCGCTTTCAGAAATTTTGTCCGGAACATCCTCTTTAATCGCCTCTTTATCCGCTATTTTAGCTTCACCATCACCCAAGTTCTGATAAGCCACCATAGAGCCTTTCATCGCTTTTCTGGCATCGGAGTTTGAAGCCAAACCATACCAGTCAGACACTCTATCCACAGCCATCTGAAACGCTTTCTCAAAGCCATGAACATCTACAGATATAGTGGTACGTCTAATTTCATCTTCCCAGGGAATATTAATACGCAGCTCAAACACCTCGGTAGGGTTACGGCCTTTGCGTTTAACAATAATCCGGCGCACACCTCGAATACGTCCATCTGGACGCATATGAAATTCTTTCGTATAAGCCTGGGCGGTATAATAAGCTTTCTGTCGCCGCGCTAGTCGTTCATCAATAACTTTCGCTTTAGCATAAGCAGCCTCCTTGCTTCGCTTAATGCGAACATATTCTTGATACTCTGTTCCCCCCCACGCTCTAAAAACTCGATAGTAGGGTAGGTTGCCGTACTTATGATTATAAATCGCCATAACGAATCACATCACACGCTTGTTTAGTCGATAAGAATAGAAAGTAATACGTACTTTCCGCTCATTGCATTACCCTTAGTCTAGTTTAAATTTCAAAATTACCAACGAAAAATGGAAAGCACGCAGTGATGGGCTAATCTTATAGAGGTTACTGAATCGCTGAAATAACGACCAGTCTGCATGGAACATAAAATTAATGGATAATAATAAAAACCAACCATTACCTTCCTTGTTAGTAATCTCGGTATTGTTACTGGGCCTTTTAGGAAGGAGAATCATCTGATGACTGATTCCCACACTCCTGATAATAAGAACGAATATAGTCATCAGGGGAAAAACAATACCGTCAAACACAAATCTCTTGGAAACCAGTTGATGTTCTGGTTTCTATTATTGTCGCCTGGATTAGTTACCAACAAGCAAACAATAGCCTTTCTCACGCTGCGGCCGAAGAACTCAAACTATCAGAGCGGCTTAACAGGCAGTTTATTCAGAATTGGTTTAATTATCGATTGATGGGTCTGGGAGTTCAGGAAAAAGGACTTGAGATGATACTGGACGTCACACAGATTGAGCACTCTTCAGTAAAGGGAGACCCTGGCCGGCTCCGTCAAATACTTACAAACATTGTAGGTAACTCCATAAAATTTACCGAAAAAGGTGAAATTGTCATTACAGCAGGGCTAAAAGAAACCATTGATAACAATATAACCTTCTTTTGCTCAATTAAAGACACGGGCATTGGCATCCCCAAAGATAAGCAATCTAAGTTGTTTGACGCCTTCACTCAGGTAGACGCCTCTACCACACGTAAATACGGTGGCACAGGGCTTGGTCTATCCATAACAAGACCCGGTAACGGTACCTGTTTTGAATTTACTATTACCTTGCAAGTCAGTGATCACTCAAGCCCTGTGATTCCTAAAATCAGCATGAATGAACTGAACTTACTGGTGGTGGATGACAATAAGACCAACCGAGAAGTATTAATAGGGCAATTAGAACACTGGGCAATAACCCATCATTACAATGGCCAGCCAATACCCGACTATTATTGGTAGAAGATAATCGCATTAATCAGGAAGTGGCACTAGGCGTACTGGAAACCATTGAACTACAAGCAGATATTGCAGGTGATGGATTGGAAGCACTACATGCACTGAATAACGCTCCTGACGAAAACCCTTACACACTCATATTAATGGACTGCCAAATGCCAGAAGGAGCTCTTAAAGAATGAGTCAACAGGCAAGAATTATGATTGTCGATGACTTTATGCAGCAAGAGTCATAAATAAGCGATAGAATATGTCCCCATTGATATTAATGAATTATTTAAATGGGAGCACCATGGACTACACAATTTACCTGTCAGGCGAAATTCACAGCGACTGGCGCGAGCAGATCGAAACAGGCATTGAAGAAGCAGGCCTTAATGTCACTATCTACAGTCCGATAACTCATCATGAATCCAGTGATGAAGTAGGCGTTAAGATCCTCGGTGAAGAAGAAAAGCCCTTTTGGAAAGACCACAAAGCCGCAAAAATAAACGCACTCCGAACCCAAACCTTAATTCAACGTGCCGATGTTGTGGTAGTGCGTTTTGGTGAAAAATACAAACAATGGAATGCCGCTTTTGATGCGGGTATTGCGATTGGTTTGGGTATCCCCCTTATTGTTATGCACGATCCATCACTTACACATCCTTTGAAAGAAGTAGATGGCGCAGCGATGGCTGTGACAGAAACCCCCCAACAAGTGGTTGAAATTCTCAAATATATCAGCCAGTAGTGCATAAATAACAAACAGCACGCTATAATGACGGATTTTCGTTATTACAAACCGTATTTATAACCATCAACCATACAATAATCGAACTGGTGAACTTTTCGTGACTAGTCAAAACAAACCCGATGCAAGTACCTTTCAGGGCCTGATTATCGCTCTCCAACAATATTGGGCAGAGCAGGGCTGTGTTGTTCTTCAGCCACTAGATATGGAGGTCGGTGCCGGCACCTTCCACCCAGCGACTTTTTTACGGGCTATTGGTCCTGAAACATGGAATGCAGCCTATGTTCAGCCAAGTCGTCGTCCAACTGACGGTCGCTATGGTGAAAACCCCAATAGACTACAGCACTATTACCAGTTTCAGGTTGTTCTTAAACCATCGCCAGACAATATTCAGGAACTCTACCTTGAGTCTTTGAAAATGCTGGGCATTGACCCGCTGGTTCACGATATTCGTTTTGTAGAAGACAACTGGGAATCTCCCTCACTGGGTGCCTGGGGTCTTGGCTGGGAAATCTGGTTAAATGGTATGGAAGTGACTCAGTTTACTTACTTCCAGCAAGTAGGTGGCCTTGAATGCTTCCCTGTTACCGGCGAAATCACTTACGGACTAGAACGTATTGCAATGTACTTGCAAGGCGTAGACAGCGTATATGACCTGGTATGGGCTAAAGGCCCCGAAGGTGTAGTGACTTATGGTGATGTGTTCCACCAAAACGAAGTTGAAATGTCGACCTACAACTTTGAGCAGGCAGATGTTAAGTCACTATTTGCCAACTTCGATACTTATGAAAGTGAAAGTAAGCGTTTAATTGGTGAAGGGCTTCCCTTACCGGCTTATGAGTTGGTGCTTAAAGCCTCTCATGCCTTCAATATGCTGGATGCACGCCACGCTATATCTGTGACTGAAAGACAGCGTTTTATTCTTCGTATTCGAAGTCTTTCTCGTGAGGTTGCACAATCATACTTTGACCGCAGAAAAGAACTGGGCTTCCCTTTAGCACCCGAAGCATTAAGAAATGAAGTGTTAGCCAGCCTGAAAGAAGGGGAGAAGAAATAATGTCTGATACAAACATTTCCGCTCAAGATTTTCTCGTTGAAATTGGTACCGAAGAGTTACCACCCAAGGCGCTTAAAAAATTATCTCAAGCCTTTTCAGAGGGTATTCAACAAGGGCTGAAAGAAGCCAAAATTGAGTTTAGTTCTGTTGAGTTATTTGCTGCTCCACGCAGACTCGCTGTGCGCATTAATCAGTTGAATAATACTCAACCAGACAGCAAAATTGAAAAACGTGGCCCAGCAACAAAAGCAGCCTATGATGCCGATGGCAAGCCAACACGCGCGTTAGAAGGTTTTGCCCGCTCATGCGGTGCCTCTGTAGATCAGTTAGAAACCATGGAAACCAACAAAGGTGCATGGTTAGTTTATCGCTCGGTTCAGCCAGGCAAAAAAACTACTGAACTACTACCTGAAATTGTTAGTAAATCATTATCTCAACTGCCTATTCCTAAGCGTATGCGCTGGGGCGCTAGCCGAATTGAATTCGTTCGTCCGGTACAGTGGATTATTATGTTATCCGGTTCTGAGGTGATTGATTGCGAAATTCTAGGGCATAAAGCAGGTAATACAACCCGTGGTCATCGCTTTCATTGCAATGAAACACTCACCATCAATACGCCTTCAGAATACGAAAGCACCTTACTTGAAAAAGGCTATGTGATTGCCGATTTTGATGTACGTCGTGAAAAAGTACGTGCGGGTGTTGTCGCTATTGCTGAAACAGTCAATGGCCAAGCAGTTATTGATAATGACCTGCTAGATGAAGTCACCGCTTTGAACGAATGGCCTGTCCCTCTTATTGGCCGCTTTGAAGAGCGTTTTCTTGAAGTACCCTCAGAAGCCCTTATTTCATCAATGAAAGAGCATCAGAAATACTTCCATGTAGTTGATTCAGA
>Ga0105351_1001582_pt1 | contig 10314 bp, 9 predicted proteins | sample EN4Hudsemesocosm_FD_83662 | JGI IMG/M metagenome (GOLD analysis project Ga0105351, IMG submission 83662) | Methane-oxidizing microbial communities from mesocosms in the Hudson Canyon - EN4B Hudson Canyon | ecosystem: Environmental > Aquatic > Marine > Cold seeps | place: Hudson Canyon | collected... | reverse complement strand
GGTTATCAAGCAAAAGTAAAAAGATGGCCCCTTAGCTCAGTTGGTTAGAGCATCCGACTCATAATCGGCAGGTCCCCTGTTCAAGTCAGGGAGGGGCCACCATTTTTAAAGACTTCTCTAGTAATAACCTACTAACACATACTCGCTTGTACTACCTCTGTGCTACTAAATACCAAAAATTGATATTTCTCAATTATCACATAAGTAATTTATTCGATAAAGAGTGATTTTTCTACGTTTGACGTTTAATTGCCAAGTGAATTATTTTAAGTCACAGTAAGACGAACTGTTTCATGTCCATTAATGCCACAAACATGATCTAATTGACTGGTCAAAATAACTCTATTTTATGTTCACTTTGATACGATAGCGGAAGTTAGCCACAGATATAAACATGCATTGTTTGACTATAAAATCACCAATTAATCGAATGGCCTGACTGGCAAAAATGCCACCAAAGCGGTCGTTGGCATCGATAATTTCCTTATGACTTTTTCTCGCTAAAAGTTACCATGCTGATTTTAGATTAGAGTGATGGCAAAGATCATATCAATATTCTTAATAACGTTGGTCGAAATGTTAATATCATTCCAACGCTAAAAATTCCTAAACCTAGACTTAATGGCCAAAGTAACAGAGCGAACTCTATACCTTCTTCAACAATATATAAGACTAAACTAGTACTCAGAGCGAACAAGCTAAAAACCTGCAACCGTGTTTGTTTAAGTGGCAATACGCTTGGCTTAGTAACAGCTTTCCAATGCTGATGTTGAGACAAAGCGTAGTACCCACAGCCAACTACACTCAGTAGCAACGCTGTAGCTATCAATAATTCGTTGAACATCGTTTTTCCTTGGTTGTAACCATTGTTCTTTGAGTTGTTTTTTGTATGATTTTACGCATTATCGAATCTTTGTATTCGCACTGCTATAACAATGGCTATCACTGCCGAGAGTATGAGTACCATATCCATTCCAAACACAGATAATAACCCTTTATGAAGCGTTTCTATTGGGTTATCACCGGTAGTAACCCAATTAAGTATGGGCGCAGTAATAGCAACTAAAGCAATAAGTATTGCTTGTTCTCGCCATACCGTTTTACGGCGAAAACCAGCGTGTAAAAAACTAGCCATCCAAACAGTATAAAAAGTCAAAACTTCAAGTTCAGAACGGTCGAAGCTATAAAATTCAACTGTTTTTGGCAATAAGCGATTTGTTAACAAAAACCCCCCAGTTGCTAATATTGTTCCGCAGATTATGCCAATAGTGACTGTATTAACGATACGATGAATTAATAGCTCTTCGCCGTGTTTTTTTCTTCGGGCTCGTTGCCAAAAAATGAGACCTGTGGCAATCATCACACAACCGCTAAGTCCGCCTAAAAAATGCAACCATCGCATTGGCCAATGTTGATACTGGATATAATGCATACCTTTAATCCAGCTTGATACGGTAATAATGGGACCGGCCACATAGTCATATAATAACTCACCGCTGCTACCATCAAAAATCATCTGTTCACGGTTCATCATAACTCTGTTATCTGCAAAAATACGCCGTAACCGCACAAAAGAATTTTCATCGCCGAGATTACCCACTCGTATAGCATCTACCCTCACAGGTTTACCATCATCGAGTTTGCTCCATTTCTCTTCAGCCTTTAGTACCATTTGATCGATTGAAACGAGCTCATTGTTGGCGACATTGGCCGGTGAGATTTTCATGCCTCCTCTGAGCGCAATTGTGCTTGCCGATTTATCTCCATTTACTAGCACGGAGGTAGCCCATGGCAAGTATGTTTGCAGTGGTATAATCAAACCACTAAGAACAACCATAAAATAAAAGGGCAATGCCATTAAGCCTGTTAACGTGTGTAGGTCGAGTGTTGAACGTCCAAGTGCTTTTTTAGGCCTGAAGGTAAATAATTCAGTAATAACCTTACGGTGAGTAAAAACACTGGTGACAAGAAGAAGCAACATCGACATCGCGGCAAACCCTACAACCCAAGTACCCATATTCTTCCAAGTAAGGTTTAAGCGATGGTGAAGTCGATAGAGAAACGCCGTTCCGCCTAAGCTTTGGGCAGGCTCGATAAATTCACCACTTTCTGGGTTGATATAATGCCTTGGAAATACCACACCTTTTCCACCTCTAAACCAGAGTTCAAATGTAGATTGGCGATCGTTAGGTGGGCTGATCGATAATGCCCGAGCGCTCTCTGGCTTGATTGCCAGCATTCTATTTATGACATCGTCCAACGATATTTTTTTTTCAGTCGAACTAATCCGTAGTTCCGGCTTCATCCACTGATCTATTTCGACATCAAACACGCTTAGTGTGCCCATCCAAAAAATAACAAACAGTAGTGCGCCAACAGAAATACCACACCATGTATGGACCGTCGCCATGGACTGACGAAATGTGTGGCTAATTTGCATTCAATTTCACCTTAACGCTTTCGGCCAGATACGGTGATACCGTTACCATTACACCCGCCATAAGGATAATAACAATTGATGTTCGCCATATTTTTGGGGTTGTAAAAATCCATAAAATCACACCTAAATAGACAATGAATCCTGTCATTGCACTTAACATCAGTGCTTCGCCTACTTCCATGCCAAATTTCGCTAACATAATACTTAAAAAGGCCACATAGCCTGATGTTAATGCATAACCAGCCAATATAGCGACTAAGGTTTTAACGCTACCCACGACCCTCGTAAATGCCATATTTTACCTACCCGTACACATAATAACTTAGCGATAATGATCGACGATAATTGAGTACTATTTTTCAATAGTAATAGCGAGCAAAAATTGAAGTTTTCGTTTAATAAGATTGGCGCTCTTATTCATCATTAATAAGAGCGCGCGCATGACTAACCACAGACTAGGTTAGAAAGTATACTCGGCACCCACAAAAAAGGCGCGGCCTTGTAAGTGTAAATCTGATTCAGGATCATCTTCTATCGGTTGGGCGGCACTGGCATTTGTGATACCTGCGCGTAGTGCTAAACCGTCAGTTGCTTGAAAACGAAGGCCTAAATCAATCAAGGTGTAAGCGCTTTGTTCATATGGAGTGGCATCTCTGCGTTTATAATGAATGTAATCGCCGTAATAGTTAGCACCTACAAAAGCAGATAATGAATCAGTAATATCCATATTAACCCGTAAATTCGCTTTATGTTTTGGACGATAAGCAAGTGGTTCATCTTCAGGACCTTTTGCTTCTAAATAAGTATAGTTAGTATCAATACTTATTATGTCATTCAACGATATCCAAAAGCTTGCTTCAACACCTCGTAACATAGCTTTATCTAAATTAAAGTAACCTGAATTACCCGCATGAGGATGTTCGCCTTTGTAACGACCGACTTCTATCAGTTCATCTACGTTGTTGTTGTAGATGGTGACACTGCTATTCCAGCTTTTACGGTTAACTAAAAGTGATAACTCGCTGCTAACACTGGTTTCTTCGTTTAAGTCAGGGTTGCCATAAATAAAGCAGCGTCCGCCACAAGAAACAGATTGAAAATTAGGCGATGCTTCAAATAACGTTGGCGCACGAAATGCCGAACCTACTCCACCTTTAAGCGTTATACCATCTCCTAAATCATATACTAGGTAGGCACGTGGACTGAGATGGAAACCATAAATTTCGGCATCTTCGGCACGTATACCTATGGTAGCTGTTAGATTCTCACTTAACGCTATCTGGTCCTGAAAAAAGACAGACGTTAGACCTAAGCTATCAGAGCCATTAACTGGATATTGAATATCATCTTTAATTTCTGTATTTAAGTACTCGACTCCAGCTGTCACTGTGTGATCACCTAAATCAAAATAACTTACCGCGCGTAACGTTGTATAAATTTCATTTGGCTTTAAATACTGTTCATCTCGTTCAGTCTCTGGCAAATCGATATAACGGGTATTGAAATCTTCCATCTTTGCATCAGATTGGTTGATTGTTATTTGGCTACTTCCCCATTGCCAGTATCCGGTATGGGTTAATCCATAAGTCCATCGGTCTATGTGCTGTGTACGCTTATAATTACCGAAATTAGAGAGTAAAATTTCATCATCATCGTGAGCTAAATTAAACGCTAATGTTTGATCTTCTGCTATTTCCCAATCTAATGTTGTTGCAAACTTAGTTGACTCTCTTGGCTCAATCACTGTGTATTCTTGTATATCGCTTTTAACCAAACCGACTGGCTCATAATACCAAGCGTCTTGTTCTGAATGCTCAGCACTAAAGGTTAACCCTAGTTTTTTATTAAGTTTACCACTACTCATGTAACTAATTCGTGAACGGTTACCGTCATCACCTTGCTGCATGATTCCCTGTTCTACATCTAAAACACTGATCCATTCATCGGTAGGTTTTCGAGTAATAACATTGACTACTCCGCCTACTGCATCCGAGCCATATAATGCCGACATAGGCCCACGGATAACTTCAACTCGTTCGACAAGGGCAAGTGGAACAGATGTATTGTCAAAGTTATTTCTCCGCCAGATGCCTGTACTTGATGAGACACGTTTACCATCGACTAAACGCAATACATAATCTTCGTCTAAGCCACGAATCATAATGCCATTACGACCACCTTGAGTTGTATGATTTGACACACCAGGTAAATTTTTAAGTACATCCACCAAATCTTTAACTGGCTGCTGCTTAATTTGTTCGGAGTTAACGATTGAGATAGAAGCCGGAGCCTCTGCGATAGTGCTTTCATAACCGCTAGCGGTCACTACCAACACTTCAATATCTGACGAATTGACGTTTGTATCCAACTGTTCGCCCATTGTATTTGTGCTTAGTAATAGGGAAATACTAGCAGCGATTAATTTTTTTTTATGAGTTAATGGTAATTTTATGTTCATTACTTTATCCGGTTAGTGCTCCATGCGGGGTTTAAAGAGGTATTTATATCTTGATTTTTTTGTCTATGTTTTTTAGTTGCAAGACTAAAATAAATATCCCGCGCACTGTAACGTAAATACAAATCATTATCAATTGTATTGGTATTTTCTTTTTAGTGTTATAACAGCACGAATATGCATATTTCATCTAGACGTTGATGTAAGCCATTAACGTAGTGATAATGAATAAATTAATCAAAAAATTAATTGTATAAAAAAACTTTGGTGGCTAAGTAATATTGGTCATGATTTTGTCGCTATAAATTAGCGTTCGTAGCTAAAACCTTAACGGCGGCTTTGGGCTTGAAGCTGCCCCACACAAAAACAGTAATCTTTGATTGGATTTGATCCTGTATTCACAAAAACTTAATGTCCGCTTATGGCTAGCTGTTGTCCTAAAGCATAACCCATAGTTAATGTCAGGAATGCGCACATTGCTGAAGAACGTATCAGTTTTTCTCCACAGATTATGGTAGTTAAAGTCTTGCGAGTGTCGAGTCGTCCCTACTTTTTTGGGTAGGGACGACTCGATAGAGTCGCTATCAGACCCCATTGCTCTTGATGTCTGATAAAAGACACCTCAAGGACAGCAGAGGTATTGCACTTATTAGCCTCTGTGATATATTGAAAACGTATACAAGCTCACTTATGAGCTATCAAAAAAGACAGGCGCTATTCAGCTGCCTTCAATGCGCATGACGCAATGAAATACCCGCCCTAATATCAGGGCAAAGCAATAAATCAAAACTACCGTAGCCTGTTTTATTTTCAACAGAAAATTTTCAGCTCAGCTTTCCCTGCTTTAAGGTTTTTAGCCTTTATAACGCTTCCTTTACGTTGCGTTGATACATGATGATTACGATCACATGAATGGCTTTTAAACTTACCGATAGACTTCTAGTCGTTAAACCTTTTTGTTTTGCTTTATTGCTACTTTCATAAATTGGAGAGCAACTATGAGTCAACTCGGATACAACTTGCATTTACTAGTAAAAACACACAAACAAGGAAGCCAAAACACCCAAGCATCAAGAATGAAAATTCTTAACCTTGTTGCGGATCAGTTACTGACATCAGGTTTTAAGCTAAAAGGTCCCAAAGGGTTAAAAACTAAGCATATTGAACATTTAGTACAGCGCTGGAAAGAGGAAGGTCTTTCCCCATCTACATTAAAAAATAGATTATCAATTTTACGGTGGACGGCAAAAATTATTGGCAAGCAAAATATTGTGTTAAGAACGAACGATGCATATGGCATTAATCGTCGGCAACATAAACCTGAAGGAAAAGCGAAGGCGCTTGATATTAGTAAGCTTCATCAAATAACAGATAGGCATATATATTTTTCATTACTGCTACAAAAAGAACTTGGCCTTCGCCGTGAAGAGTCCATAAAATTTAACGTATCTTATTCAATGCGTGGAAATCTAATAAGGCTTAAGAAATCATGGACAAAAGGAGGAAAAGCGCGGGAGATCCCAGTAACTAAAGAATCACAACACAAATTACTTACTGAGATAGCCCAATTTTGTAAAGGAAAGTCTTTAATACCTTCAGATAAAAACTACATTCAACAATTAAAGGTATATGAATACCAAACAAACCGCGTAGGTCTAAATAAAAACCATGGTTTACGCCACATGTACGCGAGAAGCCGTTACTTTGCTATCACAGGTTGGCAGTCCCCTGCCGATGGTGGTTTACATCGTAAAGAGCTGTCCATAGAAAACAGAGAAATTGATTATCAAGCTAGAATGGCTATTAGCAAGGAATTAGGACACACAAGATTTAGTATCACTTATGCATATTTAGGGAGTTAACAATTTGGCATGCCAAATTATTTTTGACTCCAATTAATAATTATATTTGCTAATTCATCTTCTTCACAGAAAAAATACGCTGTGGGTACTGCCAGTACCTCAGCTATTGCTTTCACTGTTTTAAAATCTGGTGTATGAACTCCTCGTTCATACTGATTCATCCGTGCAGAAGCTACAAACTGATCAATGCCAGCTTGTATACCTAATTGTTTTTGAGAGAAACCTTTAGCCGTTCTAGCTTCTTTTAACCTTTTCGAGAAAGGTGAACCATCATTAATTTTCATTGGTGTGAGACATTGACTCTTGAAAACTAAGATATTCTTAGGTTTAATGAATGCTAGATACTAAGGAATACTTAGCACCCAAGGCATCCACGTAGAAATGAAAACAAATACTTAAAATACAATTGGTTAAATAAAAAAAAGCTTTTAGGCACATTGCCTATTAATTAACAATTTGGCACAGAGAATTATAATACTTCGGAACAGGTGAGTTTATGTTAAAAAAAGCACTAAAAATAACAGGTCATATTGCGGTAAGTATTGTAGAGGTAGTTCTTGATGATAGTTCAAATGATCATAATGATGATCAGCTCGATCAATTATCTGATGGTTTAGGTAACTATATTGCTGATGATGAATCTTATACTGATGAAGAAATTACTGCAGCAAAATCTCGTGGTGAGTTATACGACACTTACTTATAGGCTATTAAAATTTGGCATGCCAAATTCCTCATGGCAAAGAGCATCTAGATGCTGCTAATTTAGTTAGTTGCTCTGCACCAATTAAGAAGGACCCAAGTTGTTGGGCGCGTATACGATGTACACGACTATAGTTAAAGCGCTTCCATTAAAACTCCTCGCTTCTAACGAGATTTAGTTATTGGGCATAACTTGCCAGCCTATAAGCAGCCACACTCGGCGCGGAGCAAAACAAGTATATTTACTATCCCCAAAATAATCTTTGAAAAACCCCTGTTCGATTACCCTAGCTTTCTTGAGACGCATAAAAATTTATCAGGATAATGGTTACGCATTAATCAAGTAACTAGTGAGAAGTGCTAACCATGGAAAAAATATTTTATCGCTTGGAAGAAGTCGCAGTACTACTGCATATAAGCAAACAGACGCTATATAACCATATAAACCACAATAAGCTTAATGATAAAAAATACCCTATTCCTCCATATATCCGCATCCACGGGAGGCTGTTATTTTCAATAAAAGAATTTGATGCATGGTTAAACAATCAGCCTAGGCATTGATAATGAAAGAATTCTTATTAGATACCACTCCCGTACTTTGTAATATCCAAAACCCACCATTGAAATCAGATATATTCTCAATGGAGTATCCAATATTTGCTTTAGACGGAAAATCAAAGGCTTCAGCTCTATACAGTTATAAAGATATTAATATTGAAATTGAACCAAGTATTGAGGGTAGAGCAACAATTAAAGATAAAAGAATTATAATTTATTGTTTAAGCCAAATAATAGCTAAAATAAATTATGGGTATGCCGTTTCAGATATCATTCACGTTAAAGCTTATGAGCTTCTACAATCGACTCAAAATGGAACTTCAGGCAAGCATTATCAAAATTTGAGGTTATCTCTGCGTAGACTTGCTGGCACTAGAATCACAACTAATACTCCCCTTAATGAAGAAACCGTTATTCACAACTTCTCATTAATAGATAGTTATAAGGTTATTGGGACTAAAGATAATGCATTAATAGAAATCAGATTACCTCAATGGTTATTTTTCTCAATTCAGAAAAGTAACATTTTAACCCTGCCAGCTACATATAGAGATATTGGTCGACCTATTTGCATACGCATTTATGAAATTTGCCGGAAATTTTGTGGTCATCAAACATCTTGCATAATAGGAATTAAAAACCTAAAGCTTCGATTAGGTAGCAAAAGCTCTTTAAGCGAGCTTAGAAGACAACTTAAACAGATAATCATCAAACATAAGTTACCTGGTTACCGTATTCAGCTAGTAAAAAGCAACGTACATATTTATAACAGATCGAAAACAGGTAACTGTAAATTAACGAAAGATATCATAAGCGGAATAGTAAAGTGGGATTAAATCGATTGTTAGTAACATCGTATTTTCAAACATTTTACTATCGTACTTACATACATTAAGTGTCGTACTTTTGTACATTGCAGCACTCGTACTTTTATCCAACAAAAGCTCACTATTCAATTGATTATAAAGAATATATTTATTTGGAGGTTTAAATGAATTTATGTAGTAACTATTTAATAACAAATATATATTTAACTTTTTATATTGGAAGCGCCTTATCATCACTAGACGAGTATTTTTCAAAAGTATGAAGCTTTGTTTAATTTGCTTACCCCTTTCTAATTAGCCTCGACGATTAGCACTTTAGAAAATGTACAAAATAAACTTTCACATGGAGAGTGTGAATCTGCTGAATTTTTGTTGATGGATATGCTATTTCGAAGCAATTGGTAGTTTATTTGTACCTATAGATAACTGAGGTAGCCAAGAAAGCCACCATGGCGGTTATTGGTTTTATAAGAAGTATAAATTGAGTATTAAGTCTAAGGCGCTTCCGCCCCCATAACGAGATAGAGATACTTTTACAACGATACGTTTTCAAATATAAACATGAAAATTCTCATCCAAACAAGACCCGATACGTAAATAAATTTAACTTTGTAAACCAGCACTTTATAATACAACTTTGGATTATATTAAGAGCACGGAATGCTATTGTTTTTTATTTGTTGCTACTTTTTTCTTTCGCAGTTTTTTATCGCGAATACAAGCAAGCTACAAGGAACGTATAGAAGGAAAAACACGCAAGAGTTCGCAGATATTTTAGTTAACCATGCGCGAAACAAAAAGAAGCCGCAGTGGGTTGTCGATAAAGTAATTTATCTAAAAGCACTCATGCCAGATAGCGGTTGTGGCACCATTGCGATGACCTTCAATCGACTTTACCGCACCAAAGGTGAATCCGTCAGTAAAACCTTTGTTTATGAGAAACTCAAAGCTCACGCCTATCAAGTTAAATCTCAACGACGGGACTTAAAAACAAGGCAACCTAAAGCGACAGCGATTAATCAAACATGGGGAATGGATTTAACCACCGTGACTATTAATGGCAGGCAGCAATTGATACTAGGTGTTATTGACCATGGCTCTCGTGCGTTGTTGTGTTTGCAAGCACTTCAAACCAAACACTCAGGGGTTATTTTAAGAGAAATAATTCATACGATTAAGCGGTATGGCTTTCCTAAACAAGTAAGAACCGATAATGAACAGTGCTTTACATCAAGGTTAATCACCTTATCGCTTAAATTACTTTAAATTAAGCACCAAACAACCGATGTTGCTTGCCTATGGTAAAATGGCCGTATTGAACGCTGTTTTGGTAGTTTTAAGCAAAAGTGGCGACTGGCTAATTTGAGTAAGACACTAAATTTTCAAACTGAGCTTAGTCATTATCAAATTTGGTACAACTCAATCAGACCACATAGCAACCTTGATGGCCGAACTCCTGCTGAGGTT
>Ga0105351_1001575_pt1 | contig 10331 bp, 9 predicted proteins | sample EN4Hudsemesocosm_FD_83662 | JGI IMG/M metagenome (GOLD analysis project Ga0105351, IMG submission 83662) | Methane-oxidizing microbial communities from mesocosms in the Hudson Canyon - EN4B Hudson Canyon | ecosystem: Environmental > Aquatic > Marine > Cold seeps | place: Hudson Canyon | collected... | reverse complement strand
CGCAGGACGTACTGGGGCATTCTATTAATTCGCCCGAGCGCAATGAGTCTTTGGACATGGATGTCCTAAGAAGATATGGAGCGAGGATGGCGCGGCAGTGTATCTTGTTACTTTTAATGGAGATTAAAAATAACATACGATAAATTAATACTAAAAGTGCGTAATGTTGGATGCTGATTGAAATAATAACCTAAAAGATTTGGCTGGATGACTAATATTTACCTGATGTATTCAAGAAAATCACCCAGCCCGAGAATGGTTAAAATCGTCTAAATCGGCTATCCTTCTCCCTAACTTCAAAGCGATGACCTCCTCTGGTTTTTTTAATTGGTGTCTTATAGGGGCGATACATATTGCCTACTTTTTTTATGACTTGTTTCTTGGGGTTACCTACTGCCTTATTAGCAGTGTAGGCTAATGCTGCTTTAGCTACATACCATACCCAAGCTTCGGCTGTAAGAGGAGTAGAAATAGTTGCAACAAATAAAACAACTGACAGGATTTGTGAAATTTTCTTTTTCATGATTGACTCCTAAGAAGAATGTAAATAGTTATGAAAGTGACTGAGTTTTGTTTGAGTGAATTATGACTTGTATTAAATGGACCTGGTAGGAGAGTCACCGGAGAGTCAAATTAGCTCATTTGAGAGGTAAACAACTTGGATAAAAATAATGAAAATTTTTTTCGCTTCTTACTTGAAGAGCTTCCATTACATGCGGAACTGGATAATATTCGGGAAGAGATCACAGAATCTGAATTAATTTCTAAAATATGTGATAAAGGTGTAAATAAGCTTGGTCATTCCTTTTCGGTTGACTCTTCAATTACCGTTGTAAGGCGCTTGCTTGAAGCACTTTCTTTGTTGGATCCTGTTGAACTAAAAAATGGGACATGGGCTTTTATTTCATTTCCAGCATCGCTAATGGCGCGCTCAATTTTAGAAACGATGGCAAACCCGAAAAATACCTTTTGCCACCCTGCATATTGGGCTCAGGATAGTGGTACGCCAGGAAAGACAATAGATAGCCAAAGGGAATTATTGCAAAAACTTGAAAACCAGAGGACTTCAGATAAAAAAAATACTGCACCTATTATTCGAACTGTTCATGTAGTCTGGGGGATTATTCGGCTTGGAACGAATTTTTTAATGTATAAGCGTGAAGATAAAGGTCGTCCTGGTGTTGCGGAATATGGTTTTCCTGGCGGACGGTTTAATTTAAAGGATTTACCATTAAATTTACAAAATTCTACATCACTACGTAATCTCTATTGTATTGATTCAGATTTAGTAGAAAATGCACGAGTAGTAACACTTGCAAGAGAGCTAGATGAGGAGCTTGGGTTGCAGCCAAACGATTATAATTCGACATACCTTCAAAACTTATCGCCCTATCGTAAAGTAGAGGGATCTAAAAATAATCATGCTTATACGCAATACAATATTGCGATTTACTCAGTGCAATTATCACCTGAGAGTGAGGTTAAAATTCTGGAGAAATCAGTATTAGACCGAATAGAATTTAAGTGGTTTACTGTTGATGAATTAGAGCGTGGCGGACGTGCCGATGGTGCCAGAGCATTTATTAATGCGATACTAGAAGATGACAATTTTGAGGCTAAAGAATTTCTGGAAAGCATTCCTGATAGCAGCAGAACACCGCCATTTTACAGCGGCAAAAATAAAGCAGTTGAACTACCAAGTAATAGTAATGCGCAGATATTAATGGGAGATTCTGGTAAGCAAAAAGAACTACCAATTCATCTTGTGCATGATGAATGGTCGTTATTGATGATTATGGGTTGGCATATTAAAGGTTTAGAAGTTGAGCATAATGATAACGATATGATTATGCTTGGCAATGGGTGGATTAAATTATTTAAGGAACACCTAAAAATTCTAGCAGAAACATTAGCCCAAAAATTTTCATCCAACTCTCTTCAGTTAGTTGAATATAACCAACAGGGTTACTGTCGCTTATCAATAGACCCTGAGCATCTTTATTTTCAACCGGATTGTTTTAATTATCTATGGGATTTTGAAACAGATGATAAGCCGATAATACTGACATTGATGAGTTTTGAAGCAACCTGGGCAGAATTGAAAGGGCAAAAGTTATCCATTAATTTGTCACCGACTTCTCTTAAGGCAATGCCTAAAATTGAAGATGAGCATGAACCAGGTGGTAACACTGAGTCAATAAAGCGATCCTTTTTTGAAAATTTTAAATCTGCAAAATCAATAGGGCTGCATCAATTTCTGTCATTCAAAAATGAGTGGTTTGAAATTTTGCCTTCAAGGAAGATTGAATAAGACCTCCGCTCTCCCTCCTGTATATTTATCCCCAAATGCTATTTGTTAATTAGTATGCAAAACTTATCAGTTTTCTGAAAAAATCTCACCCTAAATTGTATGAGATCTAAATTCTTAAGCTAACTGCCCCATTAAAGATAGAGCATCCCTATACTTTTAACTGTGTAATTATCTGTGTTGCTAGGTTTTACTAAGTGTTAAAAGGTGATTATTCTTGTTCAAATAGAGTTTCCGCACTTAATGCGGCTTAGCTAATTGTCGCCTAATAATGAGTTTTTTTCGGAATTTCATACCTCCCTAAATACGCTCATATCCAGCATGCTTTGTCTTGTGAAACTGCTAAAGCGTATACGTAATAAGGGGAAAGTATGTCAAATGATGGTGTTCCCCATGCATTCCCTATGAAGTAATTATAGATGAGATCATACTTGCTCCATCTTAAACAACTCCAGCGGAGAAATAAGCATGGCAACAGTTCCCAATTCACGCAGCTATCGGACAACGGGGAAATTCTCAAGAGGTAGATCAGCATATCGGGACATTAGGGGCTCTACCTCGCAGTCCGAAAGTCAAGAAGGCAGGGGCTTGTGGCTTTGGGTAATATTTGCAGTAGCTGAAAACCTAATACACAGCGGATTTCAGAATTTACAAAGAATCAACCCTAAAGAAAAAGTATACGCACACGCTATAGGCATAGAGGATGAGGTGGCATTATCAGTGCTGATACAAAGTGATTGGATTATGCTTGTCACGGATAATCATTTTAGCCGTTATAAGTCACAGGAAATTGCTTTACAATTAGGAGTACCCTTGATTTCTACAGGTGTAAATAGTAGTGTTGAAAATCAGCAGATAACAGATATGAGAGGTGAGATCATTACGGCTCTATATGGTGACAAACTATGTTTAAACTGCCTAGGGCGGATTAACCTAACGTATGTAGCTGCTGAACAACATAAGAATCAGTTTGTTGGTGACGAATTGATTCGTAGGGGGCATGTTACAGGCGAAGACATAAAAGAGCCTGCAGTGAAAATACTGAACTCAATTGTTGGAGCTATGGCTGTGAATATTTTGCTGCATCAATACGCTCAGCGGCAAGAACATAAGCCTGTGTTGATTTATGAAAATAACAAAAATACCTCAATTTATGAGGATAACGAGAGTTTGGCCAATCGTCAAAAGGGCTGCTTTTTATGTTGCTAAATTTCTCTAATAACTAGGTAGGTAGGTAGTTAATTAAGTGAATACACCAGAATATTATAATTATGTATCCGAAGTAGATGATGATTTTTTCCCATCGTGGCTTGCCGTTCAGGGAGTCGAGGTTGATCAACTCAAGGACAAACAATATATTTCTCAGGTTAGTGGTAATGCAAGTAACAAGGATAAAAAGTCCATGCTGTTAATGTTTTTTATTTGCAAAAATAAAATGCTGCATATTAACGAAGGTAGTGCTTGGTGTTGGCTGCAATCTGCTGTTGATTCTGGTTTGGCAGAAGCAGAGTATGTAATGGGACAATATCTTACAAAAAATATTCTGCAGAAAAAACAATTACTCGAAAGTGCGGCTAATAAAGGGATGGATTTAGCTCAAATAAAGGTTGCTAAAGGCCTAGACCTAGAAGGGAATACCGAAGCTTCAAATAAGTTTTATCAATTAGCAGCCAAACAGGGAAATCTAGTTGCAATGATAGAGTTGGCGAAAAATTATGAAATGAGCGATCATGGTTTTGAAGCTTTCAATTTATATAAACAAGCATCAGAGAGCCAAGGAGCATCTTTAAATATATATAAAGCTAAATACGAGTTGGCAAAATGTTTTGCAAAAGGGATTGGTTGTGAGAGGTCAATAAAAAGTGCAGTGGAATTATATAAAACTATTGCATTGACAACTCAGGATGAACTCGACGATGTGTGGAATGATTTTAAGCTATCTTCTCAATTACTGTTGATAGGTATGATGCTTAGCGATGAGTATAGTATGCATATTGATGCAGGAGATACATCAAAGATTTTGACGGCATTTAAGAATAGCTCCTTTTCAAAAGATATTATCAATTTATCCGATGAATTAGCGATTGAAATAGAAAATGCAATTAAATCTGAACTAAACTTAATTAATTTTGATTCAATAATAAATGGATTTGGTAAAAAAATTGAAATAATTATTGCATTACTTGCTCATAGTATTGAAGCTTATAAAAAAGAGTCTGACTTAAATAAAAAACTTGAAGAAAAAAACACACACCTCAATAAGTTGCAAAACAGAATGCAAAAACTTGTTGATCAGTTTATGCATACTTTAGGTAATGTGATTTTTCCAGACACTATTTATCAAGTTGCTGAACGATTGAAAAACAAGCCTGAATGTCGTAAAGATGTTTTATTACTACATGAAGTTTATCATTCAGAAATTATCATCAAGCTGCAAGGTGAATTATTACGTCACCGTTATGTAAACACTAACCCTGAAAATTTTCGCATGTTGGTTAGAAAATGTCGACGAACACCGGATAGTGCAGATAACACAAAATCTATCGAAGATATTTTGGATTATGCAGCGAGCCGAGTAACTGCACGTTTTCTCAACCAGAATTATGCAGGGCTTAATAGCATTCGTGATAAAATTTTATCCAAGAAAAATGTAAATCTTCTTAGCTTAAAACAGAAATTTGAGGATGATATTTTACTTAATAAATTCCCCTCCATTCCATGGGTTAACAAAAACCTACGACCGATTAAAATCACTGAAATAAGCCCTTCGTGGAAAAAATTTTTCCTGCTTTCGGAAAGTCATGTTGAAGCTTTGTTATTCGGTTATTTTTCAGAAATTTTATTTAATGCTTTTAAATATGCGGACCATGATAAAAATGAATTCTTAACTATATCTTTTAGTGAAATTATTAAGGGGGGCGAAACTTACTTATCGTGTAAATGGGAAAACCCAGTTAAAGATAACCCTCCACACCTGCTAGGAACAGGGGAAGGGTTAGGTGCTATCCGAGAAGATTTAAAACAACTAAATGGTATTGAAAATCCAGAAGAAAGTTTATTGATTTCTCAGAAAAAAAATAAATTTCAGGTGACACTATTTTTCAAAAAAGACTTGCTAGTAAATGAATTGCCTACTCTTAAAATAAAAAGAAAAGCTAATATGGAGAAGTAAACTATGCTGAATATATTATGGGTTGAAGATAATTTTACAGATGAAAAACAAAGTGCGTGGTTCCAGAGTAGGAAAGTTGATGTAAAAACAGACTTTACCAAAGCAAAAGAAGCAATTAATAGTAGTTTAGAACAGTTTGACTTGATAGTCTTGGATATTAATTTAGAGAATTCAGAGCACTCAAACGAAGTAAAAAAATTTGCAAACAAATTTGGAATTACGGAGCAAGAGTTTTTAGAAGAAAGTGGAATGAATTTATTTTTACAATTGCTAGAGCATGGATTTCCAAAAGAACAAATTATATTTTTAACTGCTAATTCAGATATTAATATAAGTAGAGTAGATGAATTGCGCGAGTCCTTTGAACAAGAAAATTATGATGTCTCTGATAAAATATTAGAATCTATAAGAAATCAAGTTAGTGAGGAAACAGTAAAAAAATGTGAAGAACTTTTAGATAAAGGGGATAACGAAGGGTTATGTCAACATCTTGAAAGTTATTTTAGTGATTTAACTGGTAACAACCATAATAGCCCTACCTATAACAGGTTTCGTGAGGCATATCGGCGTTGTCGTATCGAGCCACCAAAAGCAATTAATATAAAATTAAATAATGAAGGTAACCTGCATTTTAATAATTGGTTAGAAAACCACGAAGAAAATAATTACTTACTTTTACGGCGCGGAATTATTGAAGGTTGCAATTTCTTAAAAAGACATATTCTAGAGAATGATGCAAACTTCCAGTTTAGAGGTTATATAAAAAATGAGCCGGAGACTAAAGAGCCTATTATCGAAATAGAAACTATTGAAATCATGAATTATCTTGATTCATTGTCTCAATTTTTACCAATAAAACAACCAAGTGCCTCAGAAAATCTTAATGTGCAGTATCGGTTATTTTTAAGAGCGCTTGTCCATATTTGGGAAGAAAATATTCTTTCATATAATAAAAATAATCCAGAGTATATTAATACTTTTGCTAAGTTATCAAAAATAACTAGAAATTGGACCTCTCACGCTAACCTACTTGAGCCATTAGATACTCAGATAGTTGCCTTTTTGTTTTTAGTTAACATGCGAGCTATGTTTAAACTTAAAGACGTAGAAGCATACGAAAAAACTTTATTTAGCTGTTTTCCTGAGCCAAAAAAAATTGATAAAAAGGAGCTATCAAAATGCATTAAAGGTGCGGATAAGCATGTTAATCAAATTTTATTCGAGTTAGGTTTGTCTGAGTTCCAAGAGGATAAGCTAGGAAAACCAATATGTTATGGTGATGGTAATCAAAAGAAAAAATTTTTTGATCAAAAGGTTAACGATATTTATAAATTTAAAACAGGCAAACTAAATAAGGAAGAATTTAACTTTAAAAAGTTTCTGCTGCAATATCCCTGGATTAACCAAAAAAATTTTATAGGTTTAACATCAAGTTCAAGCGGTTTTTTACCCGTATTAGCTCGTCATATCTATAAATCAAGTTTTGAAAATATTAGTTCGTAGTTATGAATAACATACTTCAAGCTCTTATTTCTTTTTTACCTCGCAACTCCGAAGAACAAAGTATTGCTTCTCGCATTAGCAGGCAGGAATTAAGCACTAAATTAAAAGAGCAATTTGGCATTGAGCTAGAACAATCACTGCAAACCATAATACAGCTAGTTGAAAATCTATTGACTAGCCATTGCTTGTTGGACCCTGAAGAACTTGACGAGGGAAGGTGGAAGTTTGTTTCTCACCCTGCTCAACTGTGTGCGCTATCATTACTCAACACGTTAGTGGATCCAAAGCAGAAACTATTTTCATCCGATTTCTGGCATAGCAATGTGGGTGATGACGAAAAACAGCAGCAGAAAAAAGTATTGGAAAATCTGGAGGATCAGCGTTATGAACATAACCAAAATGGTTCTAATGTCGCAGTACCTATTCGTTTTGTCTACGTTGCTTGGGGGATTATTAAACTGGAAGACAAAATCTTATTCCACCAGCGAGAGGCTTCAGAGCATGCGAGTGAATACGGGTTAGTCGGTGGTCGCGCTAATGTTAGTGACCTTAAAAAATTAATGGGGGAGTCTGTCTCAAATCAGGATTTACTTAAAACTTTACAGTCACCTGATTCCAAAGAAATGTTTCAGTCTTTAGAATATACGCTGCGCCGTGAATGCAGGGAAGAAGTTAAACTGCTTTATGACGACAGCCATTTTGAAATAGAACCTTGGCATGATTTAAAGCCTTATACAAAATGCATGGGTGGCGCTCCCAATTATGCGTTGACTCAATATTTTATTCGCCTATATGAAATAAAACTTAGCACGCCTGGTTATTTTGCTTTGCGTAAACAGATAAAAACAGATAGCCGTTTAATTGAATGCTCATTGGATGAAGTTGCTTGTGGTGTCACTACCGATAATGCAAAATCACTTAGAATTGAAGCCATTTACAACGATTTTGGTAATGATCGTAATGCACTTAGACAAGCATTAAAAGCAATGGAGCCTTCCTACAAAACTCACTATGCTTTTACTGACATAAAAGATGGGTTGATTTTTACCTTAGAAAATAATATTTTGAAGGGTGGACCAGGAAAAGAAAGGTCGATATTGCATGATCTAACCACTGACCAAAAAAGTTTATTATTTGCCTTAGCTGCGTATGGTAAGGGCTACCCTATAAAGCTTAAGGATTCGAAAGCTGTAACATTGCATGCATTTGGTTGGATTGAAATACACGATGAAATATTACAAACTGAGCTTCAGCAGTTGTCCGAGTTTTTGCGTATAGAAAACAGTTCAATAATTGAGGTTACAGCAGGAAATTATTTTCGATTATCTGTAGCACCGGAATTGATTTATTTCGATTCCAGATATTTTGAGTGTTGCTTAAAGCAAGATAGTAAGAATAAATATTCTTTAATTCTTAAAAGAGTTCCACTATCAATATTAATTGGAGATATCGAGCCAGATATTCGTAAGTTACCTTTAGAGGGTACATTAGGCCCTCAGTTTAAAAAAGTTTTTGAGTCTAGTGATTTTTCGAGTATCGAAGATGACGCTTTCCCTAAAAAAGTGCGCTCAGCACTACAATATGTGTATCAATCTTTAGGGCTAAGGCAGTTAGTGGCAAGGAAAGGTGGCTGTTACACCTTAACTTGTAGAGATTATGAGTAGTGAGTTGGTCATTGAAGCATCATCTATGTTTTTGCAGCTTGTAAGACTGAAATTAAGTATTCTAAAATTTAAGTGTCATCATTTAGCAGGCTAGCAAACGTCTTTGAGGCTTGGTATGTTATATTTTGAGATAGATGGCCATAATGCGATTCAATTAAATCTGTTGTTTTATGCCCTGCCATTTCAGCGATTACTTTTAACGGTACGCCTTCCATGATTAGTCATGAGATAAAATTATCTCGAAGAGAGTAAAGTTCTAACTCACAGGGTAAGTTAGCATCTTCTTTTATAAATTCCCGGCATGATTGTAAGTGTTTTGTAGTTAAACGTTTGTTAGTGATTGGAGATGGAAACATAAGGCCTTCGCGTGGGTTGCCTTGCTGTTGTCGCTATGAATGAAAAACAGTCGGGAATGGGGAGTACATAAATAGTTTTAACTTTTCGTCTTGTTTTTTCTAACACTTTTTTTGGCCCCGAATTTAAGCAATAAATGTAACACTACACGACTTCCAACGTTAAATACCATGGGGTTTTTAGATGTCAGAACTAGAGCCAGAACAAGGTCAGTCACTGGAAACGTAAATTGAACGCAAACTCCTATGATGTTTTCGGATTTACTGGATTTTTACGTGTTCTGATTAATGAGCTGACCACTACAGCCCCAGAGAAATCATAAATATGATCTGTTTTTATGTGGAGATGAGCAGCTAAAGGTCATAGTAACTAAAATTATGACCTTTAGCTGTTGGTGCGACTGAGTGTTAAGGCTATTATTTTTTTTGTAATTGTAGCTTTTCTAAGTAGTCAGCCCATGCTTGCATCATTTTACGTCTTACGTCTAAATATTCCGCAAAATTATAAGACCCTCTGCTTTTGTTGCGTTCAAAGTGGGAGAGTTATTTCTCAATTGCATCAGGTTTCCAGTTTAGTTCATTTAAGTGAGTTGAAGCGATACTTCTAAAGCCATGCGCTGTCATTTCATCTTTTGTGTAACCTAGTCTTCTTAAGTCTGCATTTAGAGTGTTTTCACTCAGTGGTCGGGATGCAGACCTTATGCAAGGAAATAAGTATTTACCATGTCCAGTTAACGGTTTTAGTTCAGCAATAATCTGTAATACTTGCTTTGATAAAGGGACGATATGAGGAAGCCTCATTTTTATTTTATGGGCAGGAATACGGCACTCTTTTTTTTCAAAATCAAATTCAGACTATTCAGCTTGGCGTAGTTCACCTGGTCTAAGAAAGACTAAAGGAGCCATTTTTAATGCACATCGAGTAATAAATTCACCAATTTTATCTGCCTCGAGAATGCTGGCGTGATGTTTAACAATTAAAGGTGGAAGCGCTCCAATGAGATATGTGGATATGTCATGCTTTGCTCTGGCTGTCGCTATAGCATACCTGGAGACTTGACCGCAGTTCTGGCGAATTCGATGAGCCATTTCATGAGCGCCTCGGCTTTCTGCTTTTTGCATGGCAGTGAGCAATTCGTGAGGCCCAATATCGTCAATTTGCCGAGAGCCTAACCAAGGAAAAAAATTTTTTCTAAGCGCCTTAAGACTCGCTTGCTGTATCCTGCTGACCAGCAAGGTGAAAATTTTGTATGCCACTCTAAGGCAATGGCTTCAAAAGTGCTGTTTGTGGTCTTTTCTTTATTCACTTTTCGGTATAAGTTAGGGTCAAT
>Ga0105351_1001574_pt1 | contig 10337 bp, 7 predicted proteins | sample EN4Hudsemesocosm_FD_83662 | JGI IMG/M metagenome (GOLD analysis project Ga0105351, IMG submission 83662) | Methane-oxidizing microbial communities from mesocosms in the Hudson Canyon - EN4B Hudson Canyon | ecosystem: Environmental > Aquatic > Marine > Cold seeps | place: Hudson Canyon | collected... | reverse complement strand
TCGCCCACGAGAATATTGCTCAGCAATGCTAATAGGGTCTTCACCCTTGGATAAATCAACAGTTTCAGCACCTAGATTTTTTGCCAGCTCAACCTTCTCAGAATCCAGATCAATCCCAATAACACGACACCCTTGCGCTTTTAATAACTGCACCGTTACCAGACCAATCAAACCTAAACCAGTAACTACAACCGTTTCACCCAAAGTAGGATTAACTAAACGAATACCCTGTAAAGCAATTGCCCCCAAGACAGTAAAAGCAGCCGCCTCATCACTGACTGAATCAGGTATAGACATACACAAGTTTTCTGGCACACACACCACTTCCGCATGCTTTCCATTAGACGCGACACGATCACCTATTTTAAACTGAGATACCCCCGAGCCAACCTCTAACACCGTACCTACATTGCAGTACCCCATAGGCAATGCCTGATCCAACTTATTCCGTACAGTCTCAATAGTGGGTGCCAAACCATCAGTCTTAACCTTATCTAAAACCATCTTTACTTTATCAGGCTGCTGTCTGGCCTTATCCAACAAATTAGCTTTACCAAAATCAACCAGCATTTTCTCAGTTCCAGCCGAAACTAATGTTTGATGGGTTCTAATCAGAACATGTCCAGATAAAACACGCGGACAAGGAATATCTTCCAGGAGTGTTTCACCTGACTTTAAATTTTGTAGAATTTGTTTCATAAAGTATTTTTTTAAACGTATAAATTAAAATAAATTTTTCTAAATTATTGCATTTTATCGCACTAGATGACCGGGCCGCTCAATATAAACTCATCTAACACTAAAACACCCTAATTAAAACAAGTATAAGCAGCCGGATACCAGTTACCACCATTCCAAGGTTCTGATAATTTAGACCACCAAACCACTCCATCAGCATAATTAGTCACAAATTCACATTGCTTCTGAATCACGCTATCAGGAAGAACTTGCCCTACCGCCTCTTTCCCAAGCACTCTATGCCACATAAAAGGAAGAACTGGCTTTTTAAATGTTTTTGCTATTAACAATATATTAGTCATTACATCATCTATCTGCTCGATATTATCCACATAGAACAATGGATATAAAGAATCAGATTTTTCTATAATGGATATCATCAGACTTAATGCATCATGATAAACAAGATTATCCGATTCAGAATCAACATCCCAAAACATCGCACTATTTGGAAAATCATAAAATCCTAGATCAGTGCCAGGCAAAACTTCTTTCGCCCATTGCAATATATTTACATACCATTGAGCATGTAATTCAGCCATTGGATCAATTTCATTAATAGCATAAATTTTCCAACTATCAATTGCTAAAATAACCCGTTCTTTTCCAAAATAAGCAGACAGCCTATTTTTAACATCGTCCTCAACAGGCCCAATACCATAATGATCCCCATCCCCTAAAATATCACTCTCATATAAAACGGTGACAGGCTCGCCTAACCATTCATTATTACCCCTAAATCTTGTTGCATCAAATGACAAAAAAACATCAGTTTCTCCAGTTGATGAAGGCTTCCCTTTTATCTCGGTATTAATAGATTCAATCTTAGCATTGAGATAATATTTGTAGGCAACTACACAAAGAAAAACTAAAACCAATAAACCAATAAATCTATACAAAGGCTTTTTCATATCTTCATCTCCCTATTATTAATTAGAATTATCTCGCACTAATCTAATTGAACTTAAATTTTCGCGGCTATAATTACCAACAAAACCATCATCAAAATAAACAAACCAAGCACTCATAACACTCTGCAATGCAACAGAAGATGACCAAAATGCACTCGCTACTGTATTAGGGAAATATGTCAGATTAATCATAGGAGCAGGGTATACAGCTAAATTATTCAGAAGTCCCAAAAGCTCAACCCCTGACGGCAACCCCCAATCATTAGCCCCGCATAGCTCTATAGCATTCACCGATACAACATAACCACTAGCGTCACTTTCAGAACCAAAACTACCAATAGGGTTATAAATTTCACTGTAATTTGTATAGATTCTATTCAAATTACGCTCTCCCACATCATTTGTTTTAACCTCCCAGATCAGGCCAGTACTGTTATCTCGAGTACACGCCCACTCTTCTAGATGGTTTCCTAGACTAGGTTCTAAAGGGCAACTTCCTTGTCCAGCATACAAGCCATTATTACAAACCTTAGTAAACCCGCTCGTAGGTAGCGTATATGTATCGGGGAAACTGTCAGATAACACACTTATATCAACAGTATTTACTACTGGGTCCTGATTCGGCTTAACTACATTTTCACCTACAATAGCTGTTAAAACTTCTTCTGACTCAGGTGTCTCACACCTTCCATTATTCAGTATTTGAGGAGAAATACAAACCAGGATTCTTTTCTGTAATTCATTTGCATCACTAATTATATCCTGTTCCAATACCAACAAGTTTTCATCTAAAGCACCGCTAGAAATTACAGGTGTAGGTGACTGACACACTCCATCAGTCAAAGTTTGAGGTAAAATACAAATAGGAGTTATGCTTTTTTTTACGCTCTTATCTTCCGTAACGGCTTCAATTGTATTATCTTGCCTTCTCCGAAATACATAAGCTTTAACCCGTCGAAAATGCCATATCGCTCTATTCATATAATATCTAACAGAATAAGCTTGCTCTTGATGTTTTGGGGGGGTAAATTCTTTTGACAACCTTTCTTTATAAGCAAACGTTGATTCCAATTCTTTTTCTTTAACAGTATACAAAGACCTTACAGAACCTGACGGCTTAGCTATTAATGCTCTCTTTTCTAATTTACGCTTTTTCTGCTTTCTAGCAACTTTCTTATCAACACTTTCAAACTGCTTCACCCTGTCAGAACCATCCTGCCCATATACAGTTGCTGAATCTAACGGCTCATCGACCAAACTATCCTTATTGTCACTTATACCCTTTATTGAAATTAACTTTTGCTTAATTAATTTACGCCGGTCCGGTTCTGGAAGTGTTTTATTAGCTTCTCCTTCAGCTGACTTCAACTTATCTAAATCATCCTGAACATCGACAGTTACTGAACCCGAAGACTTAACGACCAAACTAGTTTTATCTGTATTAGCAACACTATTTGGAGTGTAGCCTCTATTATCTAATTTAACCTGACGCATACCTGGAACTATTTGATCAGCAACAGCCTCAAATTGCCCTAATACAATAAATAACAGTATCAAACCAAACCAAAACGAATATGACGCAAAGAACACATAACTTTTTTTAACAATGTTCATATAATACTCCCTAGTTAAAAAACTAAAAATTCAGTTTTACCAAAAACTTAAATACAACCTCAGCACAAATGACTCTATGATTATTCAGAAAAACACAGTCTACATCGCATCATCAGTCTCATCTAGAAGGAAGAGACCAACAGACCGTAAGCTAAGTGACCAAAAAAATCAGCTCTTTTACCTGAATTTACAATAAAGGACCATAGCAAATCATCATTGCAATCAGCAGTGGCATACCAAAGACTATATGTATTGAAAGAAATCACAATCAATCTCTCACTTTATGGTAGCCTAACAAAACATATAAGTCAGTACTATCCACAACATAGAAATGTCACTAACCTTATCAATACAAATTCAGGATGAAACTATTAATCGCGTCTCTTAATTAATTTTGCAGGAATACCGCCCACAACCGAGAAAGGTTCTACTGACTTGGTAACAACACTTCCCGCAGCAATAATGGAACCTTCACCTATTGTTACACCAGGCACAATAATACAATTAGCACCGATCCACACATCATTTTCAATTACTACCTGCTTTTTTTCATGTCCTGCCCCAAAAATACGATTACAATCTTTTGGTATCACATGGTTTGTTGAAAGTATTTGTGATCTGTACCCGATCAAAACACGATCACCAATGAGTACACCTCCTCCAGTTGTAACCAAAACATCCAATGCAAAGTCTACGTCATCACCTACAACAAGCCCCCTACCAGGAGCAATCCATACTCCAGGATAGAAAGTTGGCCTTTTACCAACCTTTGCGCCGTTCATCATTAAAAATAAAGACTTAACTCTATTACATAGACTATATCGCGGCAATAAAAAAGCAAGCCTCATAAATAGCTCATAAGAAACAACTAAAAACCCATGAAACCATTTTTTCATTTGAAATATCCATTAAATATATTTAAATAACAGCTTTCTCTATTATTTTTTTATAAGACAAAAATCGCGACTTAGAATCAGAATATTGATTCAAAATCCGAGTACCCATTTCAACTACCGTTTCAATTTTAGCTCTATTGCTTATAAGGTTTGCAATTTTCAGAGCGGTATCCTCTGCATCATCATAAGTTATATAAATTGCAGCATCACCACACATCGATCTTGACCAATCAAAATCACTTATTATCAGTGGTTTTTTCATAACCCATGCTTCCGCAATAGTATTACTAAAACTTTCTAACAAACTTGGTAAAATTACTGCATCACAAGCATTATAAAGTGAACCACATGCATCATAATTTACTGGCCCAATATTGCATATATTCTCACTAACATTCAAAGCTTTTGCTTTCTCGATAATATTCAATGATTTCTCATCATCCTTTAACGTCAGTATGAATATTACATCATCAATCTGAAACTTTCTTTTAAGTATTTCCACTACTTTTGGCAATATTTCAAAATTTTTATGTATCCTATAATGTGATAACAAAAGAATTCTAAATCCTTGAGGGATAGCACTAAACTCACCCTCACCACTATTCAGATTAATCAATGAGCTAGCTGTTGGCCTAACAGAAAACACTCGTGCCGCTGGTAAACTAAAGAGCTTAACTGCTCTGTCTGCTAAATCCTTAGTTTCATAAATAATATAATCAGCTGCTACCATTCTTTTAATTCTAAAATAGTCGATTATTTTTCTTTTTATTCTGCTCAAAAATGGTAATTCCCCCCAAAAATCAATTTCTGGGTACATCAAATTAGAATAGGCACAGCCAGCAACATTAACTACATTCGCACCAGGCCAAATAGGTCCAAACTGAGTATAAATTATTGAAGCATTAAGCTCTTTAATTAAAGGTTTACAACCATAATATTCAAATAACAATCTATCCAGAAGATTACTAGGAATTACCTTTACCAAATGAACATTATCAAAATAATCATAATCGACAAAAGGTGTTCCTTCCGTAGCAACAACATACCAATTATGCTCTTTACCAAAAAGCTTGGCTTGATTTAAAAAATCCAGCCCTACCTGAACACCACCACCTTGTTTTAGCGGTATAAAATTTAACAAAATATCCATAGTTATATTAATTGCCTATAGTAATGCTTGTAATTACTTGCTAACTTCTTAGTCGTGTAATTGGCTGACAGCTCCCAACCATCTTTGACCATAGTACTGTGGTCAGTTCCAGATAAAAATAAATTTAATTGTTCAGCTAACTGATCAGGTTGAGTTGGATTAAATAGAAATGCCGCTTTTCTGTTATTAAGTAAATTGATATTGGCATCAATTGTAGAAACAATACAAGGTAGACCTATTTCAAGGGCCTCAAGAAAGACATTTGGCATACCTTCATACCAAGAGGGTAAAACCATAACTTCAGCGTCTTTCATTACTTGATAGACATTTTTTTCATATCCCCGTAACTCAACATAATCATCTAAACCTAATGTTTTGACTAACGCGATAAAATCAGTCTTATCTTCACCATCACCGCAGACTAATACCTGAATATTTGGATTATCGTTTATAACTTCGGGTAAGGCATTAAGTAAACACTGCCAATTTTTTTGGGCTGTTAATCTACCAACAAACAAAATTGTTTTTTTAGGCTCGCTACGACTATCTATCTTTTTATATTTTGAGTCTATTTTCACTGCATTAGGAATATACTTATTTATCTTTCTTTTATACAACAATCTATATTGAATCTTTGATGCCTCTATAGGATTATTTGAAACAATACCTTTTGCACATAACCAAGCAAAGATATATTCAACAACCATTAAAGGTCTACTAAATTTCATAGCATTACGGTAACTAAAAACTACAGGTATACTATTCTTTTTAGCGATAATCATTGCTGGAATAGTTATAGAGGAAGGAAGCCACGCATGAACAACCTCAGGCTTAAAATCATCAATAGCTTTTTGAATTTCTTTAAAGACAGAAATCTTTGAAATGTTAGCCGACTTATATAGTTTTACCAATCCATTAGGTAAATTATTCCCTTTATCATTAACACAAAAAATGGCGTATTCTTCCCCCTGGTTATTAGCTTCTTCTACCAATAACTTAATTTGTCTTTCGGCCCCACCACCAGCTAAAGAGTGTATGCAATGTAGTACTTTCATGATTCCATCCATTGAAGAAATAATAAGATATTCCATAAATACACGCCCCGGTCATATTTACCAGAAATGTGATCATTCCATAGTTTTTTAATAGCTTTATTATGAAAATAATCTTGCGATTTATCTGAAAAAAGTAAATCAGCCGACCAATCTTTAAGATCCTCTCTTAACCATGCTGAAATTGGTACACCAAACCCTTGTTTAGGTCTATCATAAAGTGCTTCAGGCACATAATTTTTTAATAGGGCGCGAAGCGGTAACTTTCCTTTAAACTTGTTTTGTTTCATATCAATAGGTAAAGACCATGCATACTCAATTAGACGGTGATCTAGAAGAGGAGCTCTTGCTTCCAAACTAACAGACATAGTTGCACGATCAACCTTATGCAATATATCATCGACGAGATACCGCTTCATATCTCGCAACATCATATAGTTTTTAATATCCACCAGCATTCCCTTTTCCAGTGTCATATTTCCTTCTAGATCCAGGTTTGTTCCACCAATGACTGTTCTGTTTGGTTGTTGCCACTGGGATAAAAGAGCTGTGCATAATTCTTCTTGATTAGTCGCAGAAACTAATGCACCAGCTCTAGCCATTTTCCCCGCCCCAAAATTATGTCCACTTACCCATTGTCCAATGCTTCTTCCCATAAAATGAAGTTTACGTGATTGTTGCCAAGCTTTATCGCCTTTAAAATAATGACCATAACCACAAAATAGCTCATCACCCCCATCACCCGACAAAACTACCGTTACATCTTGTACAGCCAACTTACTTACTAAGTAAGTTGGTAAAATCGATATATCAGCAAGAGGCTCATCCACTATCTTCGATAAGCTAGGTAATACATCTAATAAATCTTGTCCGTCTATGTACATTTCATGATGATCAGTACCTAAGAATTGGGAAATCTCTTTTGCATGTTTAGCTTCATTATAGCGAGGGTCTTTAAAACCGATTGTGTAGGTTTTAATTGGTGTCATACTTTGCTTTTGCATTAATGCAGCAATAAGAGATGAATCAATTCCTCCTGAAAGAAAAGCTCCCAACGGCACATCTGATACCATTCGTAATTTAACTGAACTACTAAGAATAGTATCTATATCATCAACAATCTCATCCATTGATTTATTCATTGGGTCTTGCTGACCTTTTTCTGCAATACTTTTTATATCCCAATACATACGAGTCTTTGGCTCTAATCCACAAGAGCCTAACTCGACAATACTTCCTGGCTGAACTTTAAATACCTTTTCATATATGGAATTTGTTTCTGGAATATATCCATACCTCATATAAAGAGAAAGTGAACTTTTAGAAATAATTGGTGTAAAAACATTCGACTTAACTAATGCTTTTAATTCCGATGCAAATGCCCATGAAACATTATCAGCGTAGTAATATAGTGGTTTTTTACCAATTCTATCTCTAACTAAAAACGTCTTCTTATCTTTCTTGTCCCAGATGGCAAAAGCAAACATCCCTAACAACTGCAACACTGCTTTATCAAGCCCCCATTCTTCTATTGCTGCTAAAATAACTTCAGTATCACTCCCTCCCCTAAACCCATGCCCTATCTTTTCAAGTTCAACTTTTAATTGTTGGAAGTTATATATCTCACCATTAAAAGTAATGACGTATCGCCCACTTGATGAAACCATAGGTTGGTGTCCCTGAGGTGACAAGTCAATAATACTTAGCCTACGGTGACCAAATGCAATTCTTTCATCTTGATCCACCCAAGACCCAAATGAATTTGGGCCTCGATGAATTAATGTATCGCGCATTTCATCTACTCTATGAGTGAGTTCATCAACACCCAGGTTTGTTTTAATTCCTACTATTCCACACATCTATCTAATATTTTTTAAAAATTAAGGGCTTTTCTGGCTCGTTTATATGTAACCAGCCCGTATACAAGCCAAAGATAAACAGCAAAAACTATTTCTATCCGCAACAAATCTTTAACTGAACTATATGACCAATAATCTATAGAATACAAATACCCTCCCACGACAAATAATGCACATATAGCAAGTAAAGCTTCTAGAATTTTTTTTATTCGTAAATAAATAAATTTTTCCAAATGTAAATTACGACACATTAATGCAATTGATACTGAATATACAATAACTGTAGAACAGGCAATTCCAAACAATCCATAATATTTTCCTAATATAATATTACCTATTATATTAACAACGAACATAATGATTCCAAACTTAATAAACCATTCATTTTTAGAGACTACAGCAATAAGTGTATAAGTAGCTGTACTAGCAAAAAGAAAAGGAAATTGAACTGAATAACAATTCATTAATTTAGATACTATTTTCACATCATCAGAACTAAAAACACCATGCCCATATAAAAAATCAATTCCTATCTTTGACACAAACCAACAAGACAATGTCATATAACTACCGACCCAAGTAAATGCAGTGAAGGAAAGGTCAAATACAGATTGAATTTTATTTTTCTGATTATTATAAAAGGCCTCGCTATAATAGCCTAAAATAACTGGGGCTATTGAACCCATTATTATTGAGGCGACTCCAATTGTTAGTCGGTTTGCATATCCTATATAAGCAACCGATCCTTCACCATAAAAACTACTCATCCATTGATCAACTACTGGATTAACATAAGTAATTGCAGCACCTAAAATCAATAAAAATAGGTTTTTTTTAAATCTTAAATAAGTATTATAAGGTAATTTTAATATCAATCTACTTGCAAATACTCCAGCCACGCTAAAAGAATAAACTATTAAAATAAGACCTATAATAGACCCAAAAAAACCACCTACCCCAAGCGCATAAATATTGATATTTTTTGTTAGTAAAAATGCACCTAATATTATTCCAACTGGCATACCTAACCTAGAAATAACAGGCAAAAAAAACATATCCTTAACCTGAAGAATGCCCTGACTTGATTCAATTACAAATGCTAAGCAATACATTGGAATAATTGATAAAGCAAGCCATACCCCTAAAGGTATTTCTATTGTATTCCCATCAAATCCACTAATGTAATAGACGATTAAAAAGGCTAATGTTATTAATAAAATAATAGCGCTTGCATATTTTAAAATAGAAAATAATAACCTCTTAGCCAGAACGCCATATAATTCCTCGCCTTCACCTTTATCTGCTTCAACCAGTATTGGAACACAAACATTTCGCATTGCATTTGTAACTATTGTTATAAAAAACACAGGGATGCTGATAAATAAAAAAAACATATCGACTACATAAGTAGCTCCAAATACTGATGCTATAGTAATATCTCTTATTAAATTTGAAGCTGTTACAAATACATTCCCACTTAAAAGCTTTGCTATAGATTTTTTTATATTCATTAAAATTTAATTATCTAATACTTAAGATTACAACAAACATTACCAACAAGAACCTTATAACGGCCATAGTTAATTTAAAAGTATTATTTATAATTTTCTATTTTAGTTTGTTTTTTAAGAAAACAGCCCCTACTACCGACCATAAACTCAGGATAATTAACATAAACATGACTGGTTTTATAAAATTACTCATATCATTTCTTACTGTTTGCATCAAAGGCCATAACATAGAACAACAAAAAACATATATAAAAGGATAATAAGCTATATTTTTATGGTCTAATTTCCCCAGTAAAAAACCAAGCAATAAGAAATAAGCAATAACTCCACTTACACCAAAATTTAGATATGGCTCACCAATGCCTGTAAACCCAACCCCTTGCCCTAAATCAAATTGGTCTCTTAATATTCTGTATGTTAACCAATCGGAAGGCGCCATTTCTGAGATCGCATATTTATTTGTTATTGCAGCATTTTTTGCAGCCTGTCGCCCTGACGATACATTCATTGAAAACCCAATATTTGGAATTGAGTTTCTGATCGATGTCAAATAACTCCCGCCATACCGGTATGGGTCTTTATCTGGTACTAATTTTAAAACATGTC